>Ga0208765_1000191_pt1 | contig 39797 bp, 35 predicted proteins | sample ETNtaG_2_FD_185783 | JGI IMG/M metagenome (GOLD analysis project Ga0208765, IMG submission 185783) | Marine microbial and viral communities from oxygen minimum zone, Eastern Pacific Ocean - ETNP201406SV203 (SPAdes) (version 2) | ecosystem: Environmental > Aquatic > Marine > Oceanic ...
TCTCACAACCTACTGGAGGTTGAGCGAGTGCGGCCCAAGGCTTGAGGAAAAAACGCGGAGATTTGAGGGGTTGTCCACCCATTTCTTTGGCGTGGGACGCGAAGGTTCGAAGGGCACACCAGATGCTCGGCATGGTTAGCCGAGTGAGTGGTTGAACATCAAATGAGCGGGAGAATTGAAAGAGTGTCGATTCCTCGTTTAGACGTGGCCAAGAAGGATTGGAAATTGAAAGGCCGCAAGCCGGTGCGACACAAGAAAATCAAGAAGCTCATAGAGAGGTTGACGGTTCCTCTTGGAGTTGAGGCCGACTTGTCGTCTGCTTTCCTTGAAACCGCTACTTTTGGACCATGGAATATGTTGATTGTTGACAAATCACCCCTAGGCATGGAAGTCGAAGATTTGGAGGGTGAAACTATTGCTTTTCCAACATTACGCGGTATCCTTGCTTGGAATCCCACACGAAAATGGTGTGATGTTGACCACGGAGCAATCCCCTTCCTGATGAATGGTGCCGATTGTATGGCCGCAGGGATTCACAGTGCCTGTGACTGCATTGAAGCTGGAGATCTCATTTGGATTCGTGACCAAGCCCATGGTAAACCGTTGGCCATCGGCTGGGCCATGATGGACTCAAGCGAAATGGTCGATGCCGTAAAAGGCAAAGCCGTGAAAATGCTTCACCACATTGGTGACGAACTTTGGGAGCTTGAGTTGTAATCACTCAACCTTGCGAACGCTGACCGCATTGGGCCCTCGATCACTTTCTCCAACTTCGAATTCGACGGTGTCGCCGTCTTCTATTCTTCCTTCGATGTTGGATATGTGAACAAAGAGGTCGCTTTCCCCCTCACGTTCGATAAATCCGAAGCCTTTCGTCTGATTAAACCACTTGACAGTACCTTGTGCCATAACACCCGCGCGCACGCTCATAGTAATTGAGCAGGTACCCTTGATGATTTCCTAAAATGCTTAGTTTGAGACTAACAAATTTTTCCGAACATGATTTCTGTAAACAAAACATGAGAGCATTATTCAAGGGAAGGCACAACCACGTCATATGATGCGCCGTTTGCTCACTCTGACCTTGGCACTTTCGCTTTGCCTTCCCGTTGCTATTGCAGCGGAGAATTCTGGTGTCAATCGAACCATCGAAGTAGATGGAACACCCATCGATTCAATTCATACACCGGACGTGTCCACTGACGGCGACAATTTCACAATCTGGGTAAGTTTGTCTGATGAGGCAAACGGGAATGGAACCACTGTGGAATGGACTGTTCAACAATGCATCAACAGCGGTGTATGCAACCCACCAGAAAGAATCACAATGAATTACACGGAGGATAGAAGTAAATGGACCAGTACCATCACACCCGTTGACACACATTCTTACATCAATTACGACATCGTTCTAATCTATGCGGATGGAGAGGATGAGAAGGTTCCCGAGGGTGGTTTTTCAGAAGGTGGAAAGGTGTGGTCTGATTGTTGGGTTTCCGGTGAAGAAAGCGGTGGTGAGGGCTGCTCAGTGGATTCAATCATCGCTTCCGACCCAGGGGAAACATCGTTGCCAGCACCCGCATTGGTATCTACAATCCTCGTGGGTCTATCCGCTGCATTGATTGCAAAGCGAGATGACTAAGCGTCGTCGATGATGGGGATGGCTCACCAAAGGTGAGCCCATGGGAATGACAATCACTGACAAACAGATTGCGAAACTTCGAAAGGCGTTTGATGCAAATCCATCAAACAAAGTGGCACAAAATGCTGTGACTGGCGTTCAACTTCCTAAATTAGCTCTAAATCGAAGTATTGTCCAAAATACGGACAACACGTTCAGCATCAAGTTGGATGAATGGAAAGTCACGTCGCAGAAGAGTAGTGGCCGTTGCTGGCTTTTCGCCGCTCTGAATCTTTTCAGAGTAGGTGCAATGAAGAAAATGAATATCAAGAATTTCGAATTTAGCCAGGCCCACATTCACTTCTGGGACAAGTTTGAGCGCTCAAACCATCTCCTTGAGGTCATTATTGATACTGCTGATCGGCCAGTGGATGATCGGACCATTCACTTTCTCCTTTCAGATCCCATTGGAGATGGTGGGCAATGGAATATGGCGATGAATCTCATCGAGAAGCATGGACTTGTCCCTAAATCAGCTTATCCAGAATCCAATTCGAGCAGCGCAACGCGATGGATGAATATGGAATTGAAAAATATCCTTAGAAGTTCTGCTTGCGAAATTCGAGCGATTCTCGAAAATGGTGGAAGCGAGAATGAGGCGCGAGCGCACAAAGAGAAGCGTGTCTCAGACATCTGGAATATGCTGTGCATCCATCTGGGAACACCCCCAACTAGTTTCGATTGGCAGTGGAGAGACAAAGACAACAAATTCCATCGCAAGGGTGCGATGACTCCTCAAGAATTTGCAGAGGAATATGTGGATGTGGATTGGAGGAACTATGTCTGTATCGTCAATGACCCCCGCAATGAATACTATCAAACCTACACAGTTGATTATCTACAGAATGTTGCAGGGGGGCCTTCTGTTGTCTACCTCAATGTTCCAAGTGAAGAAATGAAATCTGTTACGCAGAAACTCCTCGAAGATGGAATACCGGTTTGGATGGGATGTGATGTTGGTAAGGAGATGGATCGCAAAGGCGGATATTGGGATGCCAATTTGTTCAATGTCAGTGACCTGTATGGTGTCGAGTATGGAATGAACAAAGAGAATCGTTTGCAACATGGACAGACCATGATGACACATGCGATGCTATTCACTGGGGTCGATGTGGTGGATGGTAAACCTCGACGATGGCGCGTTGAGAATTCTTGGGGTGGCGACACGGGTCAGAAGGGATATTACACGATGAATGACTCTTGGTATGACGAATACATGTTCGAGATTGCTGCACCCAAAGACTACCTTACAGAGAAAATGCTGAAGGGATTGGAAACTGAACCTGTGGTCCTACCAGCCTGGGATCCAATGGGTTCTCTAGCTTAGGGCTAGATCCACTCCGACACTTTTCGAAGACATTGTTTGGATTCAGGTACGAATGCGCCGAACAACCACCAATCGTGAAACATCCCCGGCCAGATATCGACTTCAATATCGACGCCGGCGGTTTTGGCTTTCTCTCCCACCTTTCGGCTATCATCGAGTAAAATCTCTCGATCACCAACGAGAATCAGTGTTCGTGGAATACCTGTGAAATCACCGAACATTGGAGATATGTATGGATCCTTCCGATCTGCAGAATCAGGAACGTAATGGCCAGCACAATCATTCGGGATACCGTGGAATATCATTGGATCTGCTTTTGCCAGCGTCTTGTAGGTCTGTGAACTACAGGTCAGATCGGTCCATGGGGAGAACAACACAGCGGCATCGGGGAGGCGTAACCCTTCGTCGCGCAGCCGCATCATCAATGCTAAACTGAGGCCGCCACCAGCCGAATCACCACTGAGAATGATTTGTGAATCGGGATTGTCAGCAATAATGGCCTTCCATGCCTGCATAACATCGTCCAGAGCGGCAGGATAAGGATGCCTGGGGGCCAAACGATAGTCGATTGAATGACAAACACAAGAGGTTGTCTTGGATAGATTCGCCAAACCGATTCGATGGGTCGTGCGTGAAGAACCGATACAGTAACCGCCACCATGTAGAAACACGATGATGGTGTTTGGTCGTACATTCTTTTTTGGAATGAAGGTCACACCAGGTACATTTCCATAATGAGTATTCTCTGAGCGGACGCCAAACGGGCTCAGCAACTTCCCCCAAAACCATGTTTGAGGATGAACAAAAAAACGAATGAGGCCTGGTGATGGGCGAAACAATCGATAAAGTGTCTTGTTTGGTCTAAGAAATACGGACATCACGGCACTACGGATGCTCATCCAATCACCCGGACCAATGTTCACAAAGGCGTTCGAGGAGGCGGCGGGCAGGGATGCCCCATTGGACAATGGTGACCGAGGCTTCACTTCTGTCTGCTGCCAATTTTCCTTCTTCGAAACCTGGTGCTCCGAGGTCGGATGGCACGAGTGGTAGTTTCTCACCACCACTCAACACAGTAATATGAACACCATTTTCCTTGACTTCACTTGTCATCAATTCTGTATTTTGATGACCTTCTGCTTGCAACAATCGTGCAATGGCTTCCATCAATTGCTCGGCAGGATCTATACCTACACCCGACGGTAAACCTTCAGATTCACCAATCGAAGGGCCATACGCATCGAGAAAAGGAAGGTCTTGATCGTGTTGTGCGAGTAAATCATCGAGACCCCTGCCCAAAACGCGCTTCTTCGACATGAGGTTCACTCCAGGGTGATATTCCACCGTTGAGCTAGATTAACCGCAAGGTCGCGATAATCCTTCCCACCATTCGATTCCGGCGCATGAATGTGGATTGGAATACCTTCACTAGGTGCTTCAGCGAGTTTGATGTTTCGACGAATCGGTGGTTCAACAATCAAATCACCAAATGTTTCCTTCAATTGACTCTGAACTTGACTATTGAGTAACGTTGGCGCATGCATTGTCATCATCACTCCATCAAATCCAAGATTGGGATTGAGGCGACGTCGAACTTCTCGAATTGTGGCAGATAGCATGGCAACACCTTCCAAGGCGAAAAATTCGGTTTGTACTGGAACGAGGACCGCATCACTTGCAACCAAGGCATTGATGGTGACGAGACCCAAACTTGGTGCGGTGTCGAGTAGAATGAGATCGTAGTGTGGCAATAGGGATTCAAGACCTTCGGATAGACAACGTTCACGCCCAAGGCGCGTAGAGAGTTCTTGTTCAAGTCCCACCAATGATCTCTCGCCAACAACGAGGTGGAGGCCTTGAACAGCAGTTGCGTGGCGACACGAGGCTGCCTGTTCTGGTTCGGTGAAAAGAGTTCGAGTGGTGTGCATGACTCGACTTTTGTCAATGCCTAGTCCAGTTGCACAATTTCCTTGCTGGTCACAATCTACCACCAATACTCGTACGCCATGCATAGCCAAGTGTGTGGCGACATTGATGACTGTAGTTGTCTTTCCAACACCACCTTTCTGATTCATGATTGTAACAACCCGACCACGATTGGCAGGTGTTGGACCGGCCCTGGGAAGTTCAATTTCAGAACGGGGTTCTGCTGAACTCAAAGGGTCTGAATCAGGCCCCTGAATCTCTTCTTCAGTGAATTCTACCACCAAAGGTGCTGCGACTGCCTCAGGCAGCAGATCATCCTCATCCATGATGCATCCCAATTGCGTCCGCCCTTGCAGCGCTCTTGAGGCTGACGGGGCAATTCATGGGGAAAATGGCGATTTGATGCACATTACGCTGGGCTCGAAGTTAGGACCCAACCAGCCATTCGTCCCGTTTCAGCATCCATTCCGACCCGAAGACTCTGTTCGGTGTTGCCCGTTGTCCAAGTGCGTTCCAGATACACGGTGACCTTGCCGCCCATGATGTCGAATTCATCCAACCATTCTGAAACCGCATTTTCCTCTGGCACAACCAATGCATAGCCGATTTGAACATCGCTGCGTAGGTTTCCATTGGAGGTGATTTGTGGGTTCAAATCCGGATAGTAAGTAGCTGAAACCATGCGGCTCTCTAGAGATGCCAATTTGTGGGTTTGAGGGATTTGATCTCGAGAATGTTCTGGTTTCTCATCCACAGTGAAGAAACCGTCACCTGAATTGTAGCAATTTTCACCGCCAGGCCATGTGACACGAACCCATCCTGCATCACTAGAACTAATCCACGATAGATTCCATGTGGGGTCACTGCCTGTTCTGTCATCCTTAGCTGCAAACACGTAACCATCAGCATTGAGCGCTGTATTGGCCTCTGGGAATGCCGCTGCGTCAGCCATTACACAACTTACTGCTTGCTCAAGATTGAATCGACTTGAGGAATTATCAGGCATGTGGTTTACCCATGATACTCGTTGTGATGCCGACGGTTTGCCATCAGAACTATCGGGGCGTGTGGCATAGTATGTCTGCCAATCCAAGAGTTCGTTTCCACGCTTGAATGATGTCTGTTCCAGAGTATATTTTACCACAAATTCGCCTTCAGGGAAAGTGAGGTCAATCGCTTCAGATTCTGTGAACGAACAACCGGATTCGGTTTTGGATTTGTCAATGTAAACATCAACGATTTGTTTTGCTGCCAATGGTTGTCCTGGGATGGCCCATAGTACCATTTCCGCTCTGCCTAGACATTCTCCAATTTTGATGTGAGACATTCTGATTTGAATCGCATCTTGACCACCGATCGTGCTCGTTGAACCCACTTGCCAACTCCAATAACCATCATCGGTTTCACCGGTCAATCCTTCTTCAAGGACCGTCAATCCAAAGATATCGTAAAGATTGACAGGATGCATTGGCAATACTGCTGCACCAATCAGTTCTGAGATTGTATTCGAACCAATCAGGCCATCGAATGTCGTCGCCTCTGAACTGAAAGATTGGCCTTCCGAGTCAACAAAATTGAGTGCGGTTTGTGAACGCAACAAACTTCTTTCTGTGATTTCGTGCCACTGATTGACTTCAATATCCAACTGATTGTTTCTCCGCAACCATTCTAGAGAACTGCAACTATCTTGATTGATGGCTGACCAAGTATATCCTGAGAGGTCGGCACTGAGATCATAGTTGAGATTTGATTGGACGGTGTTCCAATTTCTCCCATAGGCATCTTTGGCCATTACAGCCCCTTCAAGGTCTGTATCACTAGGATCGAGAAGGTCACTGATGGCCCCATCTGTAATGGATGATGAACCCGTACCTGTGAATTCAATACGTAATTCATCACAGACATCATCCAATGCACTGGGCGATAGTGCATCACGTAGCAGGGCAACCATTTCATCTCCATCTGCTAGAAGCAAACCATTGCTCACGGTGAACTGTAAATCATCACCATAACGAGAAGGGGCCGTTTGATAGACGGATGCCTCATTGCTGAGATACCACCACCCCCCGGCTCCAGCCAACAATAGCACGACAAGAATGGTTGCAATGGTGGTTCCATCTTTGTACCATGCTGGCCCAGAAGAGAATGACTTAGAGTGCCTTTTTGTTGAACTCGTAATGGTTTCAATGAACTCAAATTCTGCATCTTCATCATCAATGATTTCGGCCTCAAAAACTTCTGCTTCTATGACTTCATCCAAATCAAATTCAGAATTGTCATCGTCATCTTCGAGAATGAGGGCGTCTTCTTCTTCGTCATCGGACTCGATCAATCGGGTGATTAAATCGGCTTTTTTCCCACTGGTGGTTAGGCCCAATTCCTTGAGGCGGACCTTCAACTCTACAACAGTCAGAGCAGAGAGTTCATCCTTGTCCATGGGCCATCCTCAGAGAGGATGGCAATGCCTGCCGCTTTCAACCTCTTCGCTCAACGTGTGAACCTACAATGCGTTCTGAGTAGTTTCAACCGTTCCGCATAGCATCGATTTGGTCTTGTGTCCAACCGGCTCCGAGTAGTTGTTCATCAGTCCATGCTGACGCTGTATTCTCAGCTTGAGCGGACTCTTCTGCTGGGGAATCTGTTTCTTCCGCAGGCACTTCTTCTGGAACTGCATCGGGTGTGACATCATCTTGCTCAGGGGTTGCTGCAGCCTCAGCCAAGGTCGGACCATCGACATCAGGGGTGTCCATATCTTCAGGAGTTTCAACTTCAGGTACACCCAACTGTTCGCCTCTTTGCTCGGCTTCTGCCGCTTCAAGAACCTCTTCCTCGACCTTCTTCTCAGGTCGTCCTTCAGGATATTTTGTCGACTTGTATGCCTTGCCAGTCTTCTGGGCGCCGATGAAGGCGAAGCCCGCCAGTAGGAAGGTGATGAGGCCCACGGGGACAGTGAGCATTCGAGGCCAATAGACAGCCACTTCTAGATCCATGGTCCGAAGTATAGTCTGCTCATGTTGTGGAATGGGTTCAACCCATTGGACGAGGATACATTTCTGACCCGGCTGAGTGTAGAGTGTGAATTCTACTTGTTCACCTGGGCCTAGATCTATTTCGCTCAAGTGCCACGAATCCGCATCCAATTCCTCATGTGCTGGTTGGGGTTGATCACAATTTCCATCAAACATTCCCGCCTTGAAGTGTGATGAACCAGATGCTCGATATGATACGAAGGTGACCTCAACACGAACAGCTGATGTTGAACCCATGTCGGGTAGTGGGGGTGGGATGTAGATGTTCATGTGTGCGGAACTAGCATTGGAAGAACCATCCCATATTTTGTCGCGATGCTCGTTGTCGCCCCCCTCACGAATCCAATCCTTGGCGTCAGTAGAACCCATTCCGGCTTGTGGGTCGTCTGACACATCGCCATGAATTGGACCCGGGAAGAATGAGAAAATACCCAAAATAACTGTGACTGCCAAGAAGAGATATACATTGATTCGAGCGCTATTGCGCTTTTTCTCAAGCATCTCAAGGCGATCTTCCCGATTTTGTCGGCGGGCTCGAGCATCTTCAATCTCGGCCAATGGGTCAAATTGAGCGGGATTTACGTCAGTAGGAGGGCCGCTAGGACCTGAAACAGGGGGTCCGGATGGACCTGCTACATCAGGGGCTCCAGAGGGGCCAGCGACGGGCGGACCTGAGGGGCCGGTGACGGGCTGCATGAATTGTCGACTACCGGATGCCACTTCAAAGCCTCGCTTCTCGCACGCGCGCGAGCGGGTGTGCGAGCGGGCGCGCGGTCACGCGGTTTTCATGCGTAGGACTCAAAACGGAAGCGGTTCCGCCCCGATTCGATGACCCTGCGCGTAGCCATCCTATCTCGCGGCCCTCGGCTGTACTCTACAAGGCGTCTTGTAGATGAAGCAAATGCACTCGGATGTTCAGTCGATGTTTTGGATCCGATGAAACTCTCCGTAACCGTCGGAAATGATGGACGACGCATTCTGCATGAGGGGTGGAACGTCGAAGTAGATGCTGTTGTTCCACGCATTGGATATTCGATTACAGGCCATGGTGTGGCCATTGCTCGCCAATTTGAACGCATGGGTACATATGTGGCAAACAGTAGCGATGGAATTCAGAACAGTCGTGATAAGTTGCACGCAACTCAAGTACTCTCTGCAAATCACATTCCTGTACCGACAACCGCACTGGTTCGCGACTGGCGTGACGTTGAGAGAGCCATTCGACAAGTTGGAGGGGTGCCCTGTGTCATCAAGGCACCAGAAGGCACACAGGGGACTGGCGTATACCTAGCACACACCGAACGAGAAGCTAGTGAACTCGCATGGAAGGTGCTTGAGGATGCTGACCGTGTTCTCGTTCAGGAATACATTCAGGAAAGTCACGGACGTGACGTGAGAGTACTCGTAGTGGGCGGCAAAGTTGTCGCATCGATGCGCCGACGTGCCCATGGACGGGAATTCCGATCAAACTACCACTTGGGTGGCAGTGTTGAAAGTATCAATTTACCAGATGACTATGCTCGCATCGCTTGCAAGGCGGCCCGTCTGCTTGGATTGGATGTGGCTGGAGTTGATTTGCTTGAATCATCCCGGGGCCCTCTACTACTCGAAGTCAACTCAAGTCCAGGACTAGAAGGGATTGAGAAGGCAAGCGGAATCAATGTTGCAGGACACATTATGGCTCACGTTGTTGAAACTCATGCCTTCACACCAATCGATTTGAATCAATTGCTTTCAAACAAAGAAGGGCATGGCACGCTTTCGTTGAAAGTGCGACGCTATCCCGAACTTGTCGGTCGTCGCCTTGGCGATTTGATGACATTTGATGAGGATGGAACCGTCGCAGCGATTGGTCGTGCAGGAGCCCACATTTGGAATCCATCTGGTGATCTTGTTCTTCGTGAGGCTGATGAACTCATCTTCTACGGAGAAATTGAAGTTCTACATCAGCGCATTCGTCCATTGATTCAACAAACAATTGATGCTCGTTTTACAGCGCCAGAAAAACCACAACCGTGGAATGTTGAATCGAACATTGAGAACGAAGCAGCATGGGCGGCACGAGTTCCTGAACACCATTGGCGATATCGGCGCCGCTGAAGAAGCCGGCATTTCAAATTCGCACCTCTTTGGGGCGGATAATCCGATTGACCCTGCGCAGCATTGATACCATCACCCCCTGACTGCGGTATCCCTTCGGGGATGGGATTGCAGGGGCCTTTGGGCCCTGAGGATGGTAGCAGCATGCAGGATGGAAATCAAAGAAAGTCAACAGAAAACAATTGGTCAGAATCAGTAAAAGGGGGTCGCTTTGCCACTCCTTTTTCAGAAGAAGAATTGGGCGTACCATATGGATTGCCTAGTCGATTGACACGTTTGGCAGATTTACCGTGGCATGGTTGCTATGAAATGCAATTGGCAAGTGAAAAGAAAAGTGCACATACGCTTCGATCCTACCGAACTGCAACCAAACAATTCTTGACAACTGTGCTTCCTGGAGAACTTCCACCTTCTTGGGATGCTTTGCAGAATATCTCTGTGACTCAAATTTCTCGATGGGTGGATCCAAACAATGGTCGCCTTGACATTTGGGTCCAATCGATATCGCATCTTGCATCTGCAACAATCAATGCCCGTTTGGCATCGGTTAGTCACCTCTTGAATTGGGTCGGACATCGTGTACCTGATTGGGTGACACGACCACAAAAGGGCCGAAGTTTACCGAAAACTCTCACACATCGTGAAATGGATCGATTGAAGGAGGCGGCTGCGACCAGTGAGAATCCCTTTGCCAATGTCGTCATCACTGTATTCCTCGATACTGGAATGCGAGTTTCTGAACTTTGCGCACTAGACCGGTCATCGGTTGATTTAGATGATTTATCAGCAACCGTGCGGGAAGGGAAAGGTGGGAAAGATCGTCTGGTTCTATTCACAGAATCCACCGTTGAGGCCATCGAAGCCTATGGCCGCGTGCGAAATAAAATCATATCTCGGCATGTGCCTTCCGATGACCATCGCGATGCACTCATTCTAAATCGGCGTGGACGCAGATTGACACCTCGTGCAGTTCAGAAATTGATGGATGTACTCGCTGATGCCTCAGACATACCTCGTTCGAAACTGAGTCCGCATACATTGCGGCATAATTTTGCCACGGGGCTACTGGAAAATGGAGTTGATCTTGTCAGCATCCAGAGACTTCTGGGGCATGCGAATATCTCTACAACCCGAGTCTACCTTGAAATCGGTGACCAGAGCCTACGAGAGATCTATCATCGAGCACAACAAGGGCGAAAGGAAATTGAGTAAATTATCAATCTGATTTCTTGATCCTCTTCAGAAGATCCTTCAATGAAGGAGTCGCAATTGTCTTGCTCCTAACCTCAACTGTTTTGCTATCTTTCTTGGTTACAGCTGCCTTTTTCTTGGCAGGGGCCTTTTTCTTGGCAGGGGCCTTTTTCTTGGCCTTGGCTTTGCCCTTCACTGCTGCAGTCTTAGCGGACATTGCAATGGTCTTCGCTTTGGCTGCGGCCTTCTTGGGTGCCGCCTTCGCTTTGGCTGCGACCTTCTTGCCCGTGCTCTTGGCTGCGGCAGCGACCAATTTGGTTGCCATTCCAGATGATAGGCCCGCTGCAAGCAACTTTTTCATGCTTGCTTTTGACAATTGATTAGCCGTTCGGATGCCCGATTCGGCTAACTTTTGTGCAGTCGATTTACCAACGCCTGGTACGGCTTGTAGATTTGCTATTGCCTTGTCATCGCCGGAGGACTTCTTCTTCGCCATTATTTCCGCTCCGTATCGTACAAACCGTCGAACGTATTGAAGTTGTTCTTCCTCTCGCAAGGATAAGTGCGGACCAAGGGGGGAGTTGAACATCACGGAAATAGTTGAACTGAATGCGATGGAAAGCCATCTGCATGCACAGGTTCGTTCTGGAAACCCTGAAATGAAAATCGATGCAGATAGGAGATTGCGCCACGCAAATTATCCTGAAACTGAAGGCAGCCTATACCTCGGGGATGTTGGTGATGCGCTCCTTCGTTGCTTTGGTGCTCACGAACCTCCACGTGTTACAGAGATTCCAGGGTTTGATCAACAAATTTGGAGGATTGTTACGTCTAACGCCGAGGTGAGTGTAACCATTGAGAGTCGCTCGTATTGGGGATTCGGATTGTTTTCCTCTTGCTTTCTAAATTCAATCCACATGACTGGACCACTCAATCAACGTGCAAGATTGGTTTTCGATTTGGCTGCATCACTCGGTAGAAATCCATGGGAAGCCAAGTGGATTGGTCGATTTGCAAAAGCGACCGGGGTGAATCCTATCGATGAGAAAGCCGAATGGGAGGCACTGATTGAACGTGGACATTCAGATTTGGCCGATTCAATTGAGGTGATTCGCTCAAAGGCGCGTGCCCTAGAGAAGGAATTGACTACTCTCGCTGAAGATGCTCCAAAGGGCTGGATAAAAGAGGGGGCTCTCGATGAAATTGGCGCTGCATTTTCAGAATGCGATATTGCCAATGATGCATTACACGATCGCTCATCAACGGGATTAGAACGAGCGCTTTCTCGTGCCGAGGCTCATATCATTGCAGCTGATCCTAGAACAGAGGTTGCTGCTCAACATTCGGGAGGAGATGCCTTGGAAGAAATGGCTGCCATCGAAGTTGATGATCTCGATATTTCAGATACCGTGCTTGAATATGAGGAATTACCCCCAGATGCAACAATGCTACAGGATGCAATAAAACAGGAAGATATTCCCTTCGTTGATTTATCCGAAGAGGAATAATCAGAAGCCAGTCAATTGTGCCCAAGCCCACTGTAGGACTCCGTGATTGAGCAAGTAAATCACGATGCTAACAGAAATACAAGCGAAGTAAAGGGCGCCTTTTGAAATCTGGATTGCGTCTTCGCTCTCCTCATCGAAATAGCGAATGAGACCAGCGGCCTGCTGGATGTTGGGGCCGCCCTTCTTCTTCGACTTCTTTACAGCCATGCGATTCGCCGACCCGCCTTTCATATTTCAAGACGCCGAATCCAAATTTATCGGAAAATGACCCCTTTCAGGGGTCTAGAGTCTCAATCAATACAACGCCATTGTTGAATTCAACAATGCGACTTGCAGCGTCCATTGCCGAATCAATTCCATTGGTCATGAAGAGTTCACGGCGACGTCCGTCCTCCGTCTGAAGTACCAAGCGATGGCTCAGTTGTTCGAGCACTTTACGATCCACTGTTTGCCAAACCCAAGCATCAGACTCAATGGTCATGAGTGCTTCAACGGGAACCAGAGGTCCCTGCGCTGCGCCGGTGCGGCGAGCGCGGTCAGTCAGTTGTGTCAGTTTCACTGCAGTCTCGACTGCGTTCGTTCTCTTTGTCTCGCTCTCAGATGCGTATCTGCGAGCCGGCTTGCGCTGTGTTGTCATTTTGAATCCCATCCTGTAACCATTGGTTACGAATCTCTCATCGGAGACGGTGCAGGTATAACCGTTCGGGATGAACCGATGCTCAAAATGTAGGTTTCTTTACTCCTCTTCATCCACCGAATGTTTGAATTGGATTAGCAATGGTAGTACAGCAAGAATGGCAACCAATGAAAGAGGGATGTAGTTTGTTAGATAGAGGGAAAACAGTAGGAGTGACAGCAATAAAATCATCTCCAACCCGCGACGTTTCCAATCAATTTGTGGCCTATACTCAGGGAGTGTCGCAAGAATGGGCATCACGATTCCAATGACAAAAATGGGAAGAATTGCATATTCAATCAACTCAAGATGGGGCAAGATTGCAGGGGCGAGAATCAAACCTGTATGGAAGCCCCATGCTTCTGGACGGGGGTAAGCGTCGTAACCCATCATTGGAGTCAATGCACCAACAATTCCACACAACAATATCCAGCCCACAGCGAGACGAGCATACCATATTGCTTTCCAAAATTCATCTGGCATCGCTAACCAAGACAAACCAATCACAATGATGACAGACGAGAGGAAGAAAGTCAACAATAATCCAACCCAACGGCGTTGTGGTGCCACCCCTCGAATCGAATGTATTCTCAAGGAGGAAATCCTGTGTGCAATCAGACCCAGTAACATCCACGCGACTGGACTTGAAGAAATATCGATAAGAGCAATGCAGATGCAAAATGTAGCAGCAAGGCGAGAGGGTGTGGCATTTTCAATCTGCACAAGGGTTGGAATCACAACAAACGACAAGCCCCATCCAAGAAGTGGATAAATGGCACTGTGCCAATCCATAATGGACGGTTGGGCGTTGAGGGGCGTTGCGGCGATGGTTGCAAAGCCATCGGAATCAATACCCCATCCAAGAAGAAGAATCCAGCAAAGAGTGGCCCATCGGCATTCACTGGTGTTTGGTTCAACCAAAGCGAGACCTGCTGAAAAGCCGAGTAACAATCCAAGCATGAGACCTGCCGGGCCGTCAAAAATGTGCAAAATGGTCTCAATTCCAGTTACATGATCTGGAAGATAACCCGCAACTTGTGCATCGGTAATATCGATGGTCCAAAAGGCGTAAACTCTGAAGAGAACGGCTAGCGAAATGATGGTAAGAGGGATTCTATGGACCCACTTTGGCATCCAATCTCTACCGAGCAATAGAACTGGAACAAGCAGTAAGCCGACGGTTAGTACCAGCGTCGTGCCATTCGCCATAGCGGTTCCTTCCGCTCCCAGCCGTTGAAGGTTGGGCGTAGCCGATGCGCTGAAGTTCAGCATCACTTCGGAGAGAATATGGGCGAGATGATTTCCGATTGGCGTGCCCATGCTGCAGCCAGTGAATTGTCTCAACTGGTGGAGAAATTGCGCCCCGGTGAACTTGAAACCTGGCTGGACTCAGCTACGCCGAGACTCCCCGAAACCGTGCGGATTAATCCGTGTAGGTCAGATGTTGAATGGACTCGAAATATTCTCCTTGAAATGGGAGCCAAACCAATCGAGTGGTTTACAGGTGCAGGTGGAGCATATACACTGCCTTGGAACAAATCAAAATGCCCTGATGATGAGTACCGGCTGAAGATTCAATCGTTGCATTCAACAGGACGAATTACGCAACAAGAAGCGGCTTCGATGATGCCTGTTCAGGCCTTAGATGTTCAACCCGGACTGCGGGTCCTCGACATGTGTGCCGCACCTGGATCCAAAGCCACCCAAATTGCAGAATGTCTAGATGGAAGGGGATTGGTGGTTGCGAGTGAGCCCAATCCAGGACGTTCCAATCACCTGGTATCCAATGCACAGAGAGTTGGGCATCTGAATATGGTCATCGTTCGTGAAGATGGTCGAAACTTCCCCCGGGTTGCCGAACCTGGTTTTGATCGGGTACTGGTCGATGCGCCATGTACTGGCAGTGGTACAACTCGGAAAAACACCGATGTTTGGGCGAAGTGGAAACCGAGGCATGGTGAGCATATGTCTAGATTGCAAATCGGTATTCTCTCCAGGGGTGCTCTCCTCCTTCGGCCCGGTGGTCGAATGGTCTATTCGACCTGCTCAATTGACCCTCAAGAAAACGAAAATGTCGTTGAAGTTGTACTTGAGCGGTTTCCTTGGTTATCTCTAATTGAAATCAACTCAAGTACAGTTTTCCCAGGATTGAAGACGCGACCGGGGATGACCGAGAATACACAACCTTGCATACGTGTATGGAATGATGAAAATGATGGTTCGGGATTCTTTATCGCAGTATTCACTCAAACGGAAACCGATCATGATTCAGCGCGTGCAACACGCTCGCATCCCCGTGATGAAGGGAAAGAACCCGTGCCGATTGAACCTAGACCTCTCAAAAAAAAGGACTTGCGGATTCCTGAACAAAAGGATCTCGATTTGTTTGAAGAATGGGGTGTGCATTCTGACGGTTTGACGATGTGGCGTAGAGGACACTTTGCGCATATTAGCACAGATGATATTCGTGAATGGATGTGGAGTGCCCCGCGTTTGACGGCCAAAAATCAACTCTTTCCCGGTGAACATTGGCAGCCAGTGCGTGTCCTGCAAGCCGGACAACCTGTTTGGAAAATCAGAAATGAACACAATCGCTTGATTTCAACCGGATTACATGGTATAGCACATCTTGTCAATAATCACAGAATCGAAATCGAAGAGGCGTTAGTGAAGAACTTGCTTTCAGGTGAAGAACCGGGGCGCTCTACGCTCGGTCCAGATTTTCAGAATTTGAGAGATGGAGGTGTTTTGCTAGAATATGAGGGTGAATTCTTGCCCGCTTGGATTGCTGGAAAACTCAGTTTGATGATGGCTGAGGCTGACCAGCGAATTCTCAGATGGAAACTGGACCTCTAGTCACGACATTCATGCGCCATCGACCATTCCGTTGCACATGGACGCAGATGATGCGGGCGCTTGGATGCCCTTCGTTGTCGCCCTTCTCTTGTTGTCACTTTCGGGATGGGGGCTGTGGTCCATTCCCGAAAATTCGGAATCCCTTGATGCTGAATCGGGAGAAAGCATTCCTCGCTTTGTCGAGCATTTTCCGACAGAGATGAATGAGGGTATACCAAATGATGAGGTGATTCGGCTGGCTTGGTATCCGGAAGAGAGTCTACTGGGGACGCTGAAAACGGAGGATCGATACATCGAACTCGGTGAGTTGTCGGTTGTTGACCACGCCTCTGAACCGGCATCAGCAATCCTACATGCCACGATTCGGTGGTCCTCCGAACAAAGCCTCAATGTTACAGTTGATGTCAATTTGACTTCTGAAATTGAGAATGGAATACTTCGTCTAATTTTAATCGAAGAGGATGTTGAAATGTTTGGTCGTACACCGACTCAACATGCTGTCGTTCGACTTTACGATCCAACACCCATTGGCGAAGGAAATGGAACGATTTATCGTGAATTGACGCTTGTAAATGGTTTGAATAATGATGATGCTCATCGACTCAAATTCGTAATACTACTTTCTGATATGATGACTGAAGAAAATCATGCGTTACTCTCCATGTCAGTACCTCTGATAAACAATGGTCCCATTGAAACTGGTCAACGCGTTTCCACATTGATGGGCCTAGGAGTCATCATCTTGAGTCTCGCGGCAATCTCGCGAGCCGAGTGGAAGCGTGAAGTGATGTTACCAAAATTGCGGGGGGGCCGGGATGCCACCGGACAATCAATTGCTTACCTCAAGGCGGGTAGATGTGGCGTGCATCTACGAGAGGTCCGTGTATTGGACCCATGGAAATTGGCAAAGGGTATCCGCTCGATGGATTTACCTGCTGGAACTGAAAAAACAATCCCTGTACATGTCAAACCTGCTCAAGGTGGAAACGATGTTCAAACAACAATCATAGAGACCGAATGGAGTATCGAAGTCGACGAAATGGGTGGATGGGTTCTCGACCTTACACTCCACAAAGAGCCCCCAACATAGATTCAAGGTCCGTCGGGAATACCCACGAATCATGATTGACGACACCGATCGTCGAATCTTGGCAGTTCTGCTCGCAGATGCACGAACTTCGATGCGTTCGATTGCAGAAGAAGTGGGGGTGGCACTCGGTACCGTTTCCAATCGAGTCAAGCGAATGGAAGAGATGGGTGTCATTCATGGATATGGCGTTCACCTTGATGCCGAAAAGGTGGGTTGGACAATGACGGTTTTGTGTGGTCTTCGAATCGAGAAGGGGAGATTGATGGAGGTTCAACGAAGAATTGCTGATGATCCACGTGTATTCGGAATCTACGATGTCACGGGTGAATTCGACTCAATGGTTCTCGCGCGCGTGCGCGATCGCGCACACTTGGATGATTTGTCAAAGACGGTCTTATCGAGTGAAGGTATTATCAGAACGGTGACTCATGTGGTGTTGAATACCGTCAAACAAAATGGCGTCGAACTTCCCTAGGAAAGGGATTCCCCATCCGAGGGTTCAAGAACGCCCGCTCGACCGTTCGACCTATGACCGTCTCAGGGGCAAGGGATGATGCATTTTCGGCAACGGCCGATAATCTACCAGCCTCTCTACGTTGGACTGATTTACTGCTAAGATTTCCAGCAAGTGATTCTGCACCCATGCATGATTTTGGTCGATGGGAAGACCAGCCCCATCAACACCTTCCTGCGGCTCGGTTGGCAGCGTCCCCCTGGAATGGATTGTTGATTGCTGATGAAGTAGGGCTCGGCAAAACAATCTCTGCAATTCGAATTATTCGTCGGCTTCACTCCACTGGTGAAACGGGTGCAGTCATCATTGCTTGTCCTGGTTCACTGCGCTCCAAATGGAAGCAAGAATTACACCATCGTGGCGATCTTGAAGCTGAAATTGTAGACAGTGGAAGGCGATTGCTTAGAATCGTTGAACGGTTGATTGAAGGAGAACCGCGAATCCTCATCGTCAGTCATGGTATCCTGCGGCGCTCTGCGACTCTTGTGCAATTGATGGAAACATTGCCTGAGGTCATGCTGACCATCATCGATGAAGCACATCATTGTCGCAATCCCAGAAATCGTTTGCATGATGCTGCACAATTGCTGACCATGCGTTCTCGGCAGAGTGTTCTGATGACGGCTACACCCATCAATCTACGTGAAGAAGAACTGTGGGTGCAACTCAGTTTGTTGGCACCTGATCGATGGCCTACCATTGAACAATTTCATCGTACAATGAGACCAACTCGTATGCTGAATGATGTATTGGATGGCATATCACGACCGGTTCCTAACTTGCCAAGGGCCTTGGATCACTTCCGTGCACTACAGAACACGATTGGATTTGCAGGCGACCCCCGCCTTGAACAAGCGGTCAATTTAGTGCAAGATGAATCTGCGTGGACTGAATTCAGAATCGAAAATTCCAGAATCATTTTGGCGAATTTGATTCGACGATTACGACCACTGAACGATCTCCTTGTGCGAACTAGACGACGAGATTTGGATTGGCATTTGGCCCAAAGATCAGCAATCACACTCGACATTAATCTTACCGAAGAGGAATGGCGACTCTATGAGGCTGCACGTGCGTGGGCGAGAACTCTAATCCAAATGAGGCACCCCGAAGGTGAAGTCTTCGACTGGGCACTAATCGTTCCTGAAAGAATGGCTTCTTCTTGCCTACCTGCCTTTGCAGGACATGTAGTTAGACAATTGCATTCACAGGCTCGTGAGGTTCTAGATAATTCAACTGATGATGAAGCTGATATCGACTTGGAAGAAGTCGAAATTCGAATGTTACGACGCCTTGGAAACTTGAATGAACTCATCGAAGCGGCTGAAGCATTGGGTGAAACGGATTCAAAGTATGATGCGTTTCGTTCCTGGATTATTCAAAGTCTCAACGAAGATACGGAGGGCGGTATTCTGTTGTTCAGTCATTTCCACGCGACATTGCAACATCTTCAACAACGTTTGATGGCAGATGGAATTAGTTGTGAAGTCATTACCGGACGAACACGTATGCAAGATCGAGATGTAATACGAGAGCGATTCAGAAATGGTGAATTCGATGTGCTGCTTTCAAGCGAGGTCGGTAGTGAAGGTTTGGATCAACAACATTGCCACAGATTGGTCAATTACGATTTACCTTGGAACCCAATGAGAATTGAACAACGAATTGGGAGACTCGATCGATTCGGTCAAACCGCAGAAGAAATTCAAATTCTCAATCTTGCTGTTGAAGGAACAATTGATGCTGCAATCTTGCACCGACTGTATCACCGAATTCGTCTGTTTGAAGATGCGCTGGGGATGCTTGACCCGTTATTGGGAGAAGCAATGCGAATGGTTGCAAGAACAGAATTGGGACGGCCCGTAGGGCTACGAATGATCACGGCAGAAGATGCATCTAGTGAGGACGATGATGCCGTGATGACACTTCTCGATAAGAGAGAGATGTGGCTTGATGAACGCTCCACAGATGAACGTGAATGGGTTGGACCAGATCCTGGGATTTCTGCTCTGCGAAATTCAGTCAATAGACATCAACTTGGAATCAATTCACAGCAATTACTGGATTGGCTAATGCATCATCTAGGCGACAGTGCACAACTACATCCTACCCGAGAACAGGGCGTGTGGATGCTTGGTTTGGAACGAAATATTGTGCAAGAGTTGGCACAACGAGCAATGGACTCTAACCGTATTGATCGAGATACTGTGGGTTGGAAAGATATCATCACCACAGCTGCAAATAGTTCTGGCCCTCACTGGTTTCATGTCGTCTTTGAACGTGATACCGCACGTGAAAACCCCCAACACATTTTCATCACTCCATATCACCCACTGGTGCGTTTACTGATGGATGTAGGAACCGATGCACCACTCTTCCTTCGAACGGAGGCTCTAGGGTCGACTCCCCATCAAGCAGCATGGTGTGTCTGTATCGATTGGACTGTGGATAGCCTTACCCAGACAACGGTGAGACGTTGGCTCTATCTTGACGCTGGGGGAGTACCCGTACTTGATGATGGAGCCAATCCACTGCAATTGCTGCAAAATAGCGAGGTCGTTGGGGAACAAGATTTGCAGAGTTTCCTCACTCCAATCGAAGAAGCTTTGCTGGAGAGTGAAAGACTTCGATTATTGCCACTTCTTGGAGAACTACGAGACAACGCAGAACATGCTTGGCATCAGAGAATCCTGCGTGAAATGGGACAACTTGCGGAAGCGGATTGGACGGCAAGAGCAGAAGGGAGAATGCCGGACCCTCGTTGGGTGCGAATGAAGAATAGCCTCATCACAAAACTGCAGGATGAACTCGCAAGGCGCCTTGCGGAATTGGATCAAATCCGTGACAACTTGGAAGGTCGCTTGAATCTACGTGTAGCGATTCAAATCGAGTAATCATTCTTCTTCAGCGCCATCTGAATCAACCATATCGATGTAGGGGCGCAATTTTTCAGCATGGGGTTTCAACCCCTCTACAGTGCGACCTTCAGGTTTCATTGCGCGGACCAAATCCATTCTGGTTTCATGGTCAATTTTCATTCCGAAAGCCTCCAACCGCTCCCCTATTTTTCGTTGGAGACGGCCGCCTGTCCGATCCCAATCCATCAGGAGTATTACCGACGCTCCTTGATCCACCTTGTTGAGAATGCCGTATGTTTCAAAGATGTACGTGACAAAACGAGATTGGTCCCATCCACGATTCACTTGCTCAATTGGGCCGATGAAACCCATCGACTCTAGGGCAATGCGGTCATTCCTGCCTTCGACAATGATTGGACAACCACAACCACCTGATGCCGTTGGGCGGTTTCGAATGCGGGCTTCACCCAATGCACGACCCGCTGTAGTATAGCGTGCATCTCGATTATTCGACACGGAAAGCCTCCAATTGTGATTCAATGTCAGAAATGCTTACCTGACGCAATTTGACCGACTTCAGTCGCGAACGATGTCCAGAAATGACCTCAACAAAAACCAATGGCACTCCAAATGTTTCTGAAAGTAATTCACAGACCGCTTCATTGGCAGCTCCTTTCTTTGGAACGGCCTTCACTGCAATTTGCAAACGGCCTCTCCAAACATCGATTCCTTCGATTCCAATTCTCTTTGAAGCGGGTTGAACGGCGACTGCCAAAACCACTGCATCCGCATCCTCTCTCAGGAGTCCGTCAGGCCAATCTCCCATCAACTACCAACCATAGATGTTGATTCTTGATTTATTCGGACGGGTTTTGTAATTCTAATCGTTTTCCTGACCCCCCTACGGGGGGCCAGACAACTCTCATATAGCGTCCTCGCTCCGGGCCGGCTGAGGATACACCATGGAAGCAGGCGGAGAGCATTTTTGGTACCTCTTTGATATCTTCAATTTCTGGGCTTTAATCGTCCTCGTTATCGTTGTAGTTTGGTTGTTCTACAACTCTCTGCGATTCCGTTCAAAGGATGGTAGCGATAACAATATCGACAACTTTACCCCTGGTGTTTTCCCGAAAGAAAACGACGATCTCAGAATGGAATTAACATGGACGATTGTGCCTTTCATTCTCATTGTCTATCTAACGTATATTGCTTGGGGACCCATTGACGAAATGTGGACTGCTGATCCAGATGCACATGAAATCAATATCACTGGAAATCAATGGTATTGGGATTTTGATTGTGACCCCCTTAGAGATACTGAGGATGCGCCAGAATCATCAGTTGCGATGGAAAATCGCTCTTCCACGATGTTCTACAATGATAATGGCATTTTGATTTGTGAAATTACAACCATCGAAGTTGAAGGTCAAATCAAACCACTGTTACGTGTGAAGGCGGATGAATCATACGGATTCATCCTCATATCAAACGATGTAACACATGCTCCATTCTTCCTCGATTGGGGGCTCAAAGAAGATACACAACCTAACATCGAAACTAGATTGTATTACACACCCAGCATGGATGAAATTGGTTCATCTCTGCTGATGTGCACAGAATACTGTGGAATGGATCATGGTTACATGACCGCTGTTGTTGAGGTCTACGAGTGAGGTGAAATGATGTTCAATTCAATGAAGAATTCTCGCACCATTGCCCTTCTCGCTATTCTACTCCTCGCCGTTGCTGTTGCACCGAGTGCGCAATCATATCCCACCGGGATTTCTGGCGCACAAGATGCTGGATGTTCCTGTCACGGACAGACTGCAAGTAGCGAAGTTGTGCCAAGCCTTGAGGGACTCCCCGATGAACTTGAAGCCGGAGCAACGTATACACTGAACATTTCATTCACTGGTGGTCCTTCCTTTGCGGAAAACACGAATCCTTCGGCTTTGGGTGGATTTCACCTTTGGGTCAGTGCTGGAATCTTAACGCCTGTTGACGATATGGTGCAAACCAACTCAGATGGAAGTGTTACTCACACTGGAACAGACAAAGCTGACAGTGGACAAGGCAACGACCAGAGACTCTGGCAAGTTGAATGGACTGCACCAATGGACGGTGGTGCGAAATTCATTCTCCACACCAATTCCGTCAACGGTGATGAAACCAGCGGCGGAGATCTGTGGGGGCGTCTAACGGCTGATGTCGGCCCACAACCCGTAGAACAAGCAAGTGGTCTCACCGTTCTAGCCAGTGCGATTCTTCTGATGGTCGTCATTACCCTTGGATGTGTTGCTTGGGTATTCTATCGTCAAGACCCTGATGCATTCGCTTGGGAACGATTCTGGCCTTGGTTTAGTGATTTTATCACAAGTACGGATCACAAGAAGGTGGGGACACTGTACATGGTCAACGGCCTTTTCTTCCTTGGTGTTGGTGGATTGTTTGCCCTCATCTTCAGAGTTCAATTAGCCTCACCGGGCAATGATTTCCTCACCCAAGACGAATACAATCAATTCTTCACCATGCATGGGACGACGATGATTTTCTTGGCAGCAATGCCGATGATTGCGGGTTTTGCAAATTGGATTGTTCCATTGCAAATCGGTGCTCAAGACTTGGCACTACCGCGATTGAATGCACTGGCGTTCTGGCTGAACCCGGCAGCTGCACTGCTCATCTTCAGTGGCATCTTCAGTGGCCAAGGTGCTGATACCGGTTGGACTGGTTATGCTCCATATGTTGTCTCAAATACCGCTCATTCAGGTGTGACATTATGGGTGGCGGGCCAGATACTATTGGTCGCTTCGTCAACCATTTCGGGAATCAACTTCATGACCACTTTCTGTACCATGCGAGCACCAGGCATGGGTTGGATGCATATGCCACTATTCTCATGGTCAATGTTGATTGCAACACTGATGCTTTTCATCTCAATTCCAGCATTTGGTATAGGTCTGATACAGGTATTGTTAGATCGGACGATAGGTACCGTGTTCTACGAAGCGTCTGCCGGAGGCGATCCTCTACTCTGGAGTCACTTGTTCTGGTATTTCGGACACCCCGAAGTGTACGTGGTTGTACTACCTGCCTTTGGTGTGATTTCTGAAGTATTGTCTACCAGCGCACGACGCACAATCTTCGGCTACAAATCAATGGTTTTCGCTCTGGCCGGTATTGGAATTGTTGGATTCATTGTTTACGGCCACCACATGTTTACCTCGGGTATGAGTCCGGTCTTGCGCTTCGTCACAATGTTGACGACGATGTTGGTCGCAGTTCCAACTGGAATCAAGATTTTCAATTGGTTGCAAACCATGCACGGTGGAAGCCTCGTCTACCGAACGCACACATTGTGGGCTCTAGGCTTCCTAGCGACATTCACTCTGGGTGGAATCTCAGGAATGTACTTCCCTGCTGTGGCCATGGATCTACACTTGCATGAGACTTATTTCGTCGTCGCCCACTTCCACTATGTGTTCGTCGGTGGAATTGTCTTCGGACTTTACTCTGGAATCTACTACTGGTTCCCCAAGGCTACGGGTCGGATGATGAATGAGAAGATTGGAATCCTCCACTTCATGACTGGATTCATCTCTTACAATCTAGTATTCTGGCCAATGCACAGACTTGGAATTCAAGGCATGCCTCGAAGGCAGCACACATACTTCATCACTACAGATGAGTACTTTGCATTACCAGCGGAGGCTGCAGATTGGAACATGATGATTACAGTGGCAGCATTCCTTTTCTTTGCCAGTAACCTCATTTTGGTTTACAACATGATTAGTAGCGGCCTGCGAGGCCAAAAAGCACCCAACGACCCATGGGGTGGCTGGTCCATGGAATGGTTGGTCTCTAGCCCACCACCCACGCCATCCCACGATCCAAGCAACCTACCTGAATTGAAGTTCGCTGAAATTCATGATGATAGCGAACCTGGATTCTTTGGAAGAGTGATTCAATGGATGATGATTCCTGAAGATAATGGAGGTGAAGAAGAATGAGTTACGGCGGACACGATGACCATCACCATGATCACCAGCACAGCCATTGGGGCCCTCACGATTGGGACCACGGGCATGGTGGTGCACCTCACAATTCGTGGGCCCCAATTATGCTTGCCTTTGGTGCGAGTATCTTCCTGCTCGGCTTTACCAAAGTATTCACACAAACATGGGACACTGATGCCAATATCTGGACATATGCGATTCACTCATCGCAAATTGGCCTACTGATTGCGGGATTGGCCATCTTCACTGCTGGGCTCACTGTGTTTTGGCGACAGGATTGGAGCCACAGTGGTTCCTATGAAGCAATGGCAGTGGGTGCACCTTTCCGTAATATCCAAATTCGCAAAGTCGCAGTTTGGATGTTCCTCATGTCTGAGATGATGGTCTTCAGCAGTCTCTTCAGCACCTACATTCGATACAGAACTGGCTTTGACAACTGTGAGGATCTCTTCCAGAGCAGTATTGAACCTGGCTCGACTATTGTGCTAGAAGCCGGACAACAATGCTGGCTCCCTGCATCCTACTTCATCGCAGAAGGTGGTTACCATCAAGAGCATGCGAATGCTGCTCTGGGCTTTATGCCAGACACTCTCATTCCGGGTGCAATCAACACCTTCGCGCTGATTATTTCGTCATACACAATCGTACTTGCATTGAAGACGGCAAAGGATGCAAGCCTCAGTGATGCTGAGCGCAACAGCAAGGTCGGGAAGTACCTCTCAATCACTCTCTTCCTAGCATCTCTTTTCTTGACATTCAAGTTGATTGAGTGGTTCGTTGGATTTGAGATTGGACATGAAGGCGATTGGTATTACTTCCACGCCCCATCATTGAGTGCTGATCATTTCACGATACATGAGTCAGCGTACACGTATTGTCATTCTTGGGATCATCACGGAGGTGCAGATCATCATGGGGCTTGTGAACCAGGACAGGATGCTATTTTCGATATACGAATGGCGGCTTCTACATTCTATGTGACCACAGGTACACACGGTGTTCACGTATTCGGTGGAATGGTTGCATTGGCCTACATGGTTTTGAAGGCGTTCCGTGGTGGATATACACCCCAGAATGCTGTCAGTATCGAATATTTCGGCCTCTATTGGCACTTTGTGGACTTGGTTTGGGTGTTGGTCTTCCCCGCATTCTACCTGTATTAACGGAGGCATGAAAAATGAGCGAACATGGACATGATGGACACCACACAATCTTCGGATTCGATCGTTACAGTTTCAACTTCTGGGTACTGATGATTTTTACAGCGATTGAAGTCGTTGCTGTTGCACTCACATTCTCAATGAAAGGCACGGTCAGCATGAGTACTGTTGTCTTCATCTTGGTCGCCGTTGGAATTGTCAAGGGAGTTGGAATTGCAGCTATTTTCATGCATCTGCAAGGTGATGAGGATAGTCGGGTTCTGACTGCTACTGCGCTGTTCCCAGTCTTCTTCATCGTCGTCATGGTGTTATTCATCGGTTTGACTCACCCTGATGCTGCAGATACCCTGCCGGCATGGTGTCGGCCCGGATTCTACACCTGATGTTGCGTGAAACACTTAGCCGAGCAGTGTCTCGGCCCACACACAGCGGACGTCGCATAGCCTGGTATCGCGCCGGATTTGAAATCCGGTGGTATTCGCCGCGGGAGTTCAAATCTCTCCGTCCGCGCCAACTCTACCGAATTAGTACGGCATCAATGTGATATACCATATCCAACGGTATCAAATCATGCGAAGTCGGTCCTTCTTGATGGTGATGATTCTACTAATCACAGCACTTTCTGGATGTATTGGTGGTAGTGAAAATGAAGAATATGAATTTCATGGACTGGAATACGATCCAGCATCACCTGCACCTGACTTTACCTTAACAGACCAGAATGGACTGGCTGTTTCTCTATCCGACTACGAAGGTAAAGTCGTGGTTTTGGCCTTCACTTACACCTCATGCCCTGATGTGTGTTTGGCAATTGAAGCCAATCTGCATTATGTCAATGGAGAAATGTCAACTGAAGATGATTTGGTCATCCTTTCAATGACGATAGACCCCGCGCGAGATACTCCAGAGCATTTGCTAGAGTGGACCACACAACGAGGATATGATTGGACCCACCTTACCAGTGAAAATCACAGTGAACTTTCACATGTATGGTCCAACTACAATTTGTTTGTCGATACGTCGCATATCAATTCTGATCACTCTGATCACAACGAACATTCGAATATGTCTCATCAAGTCGCTGTACTCTACCCTGACAATAGCACTGCATTGCTCGATGGTCACCACGATATGTTACCTGAAGAGAATGCCACAGGGTGGAATCTCACAAAGAGTACTCTGATGATGAACAACATCTCTCTGAATTCATCCGTTCACGAGCAGTATGGAAACCAGATACATGGCATCAACGGTATTGATGCACCCAGTGATTGGTCATGGTATTGGGCATTGCACATTTGGAATGCCACGAGTATGGCTTGGGAAGAGAGTCAAGTTGGCGTCGATGAAGTGATGATTATGCAAGACACGGATCATGTCGCTTGGGCTGCCTCCAATGCAAATCTCTCATTGCTTCCTGCGCCAGGAAGTGGCATGGATATGAGTGAAGAAGGTGATTCTCACGACCATGATGGGGCGGACATGGAGGAAGAAGAAATGTACGAAGTGGGCCACAATACGGTGACTTACATTATTGACAAAAATGGAATGAAACGGCTTGTCTACACCGGTTCAGACTGGTCAACTGAATATTTCATGGAAGATCTAACACAACTCCTGCACCATGATACTGGGGTCAATGAAGCAGACGACGGACACAGTGGACACAATCATTGAGTTGAAAACGCACCCTACGGGTGCGAACAGTCTTCAATGGGGAGCGCCCTCAGCGATGCGTGCGACGCCTCGTTCCGCTCCTCGTTTTTCTCTTCCTGATGCCCTCATTTTCGGGCTGTATTGGAGGGCCGAATGTCACATGGGGTTCCTCAAATGGGGAATATAGCACCAGTTTTGACTCAGATGGTAGCACAAGCATTACCACACATTCTATTTCAGTCACAAACAAATTGTCCGATACATCCTCTAGACAAATCGATGGAGAATCATATGATTTAGATGGATGTGAAAATTCAACATTCACTGTAACTGGATGGTTGGTTCAGACAAAAGTCTTTGATCAGCCACAAGTACAAACGCCCGCTATCACTTCATGGATGGTAAAACAAATGCCATATGATGATGCTGGAGAGGTTGAGCCAGGGTCAATTTTTGTTAGCATTGTCAAACCTGAAGATTGGGCATCACCCACTACTGCTGAAGGAATTCCCATGGTCGATGGGACACTTGGTAGTGGCAAAGCAAGAGATTTCCCACACCAAGGGTGGATTCTACTAGCCATCATCCCGGCAAACGAAAATGTGTTTGATGCTGCAATACAGATGGATACCAATCAAGCAGTTAGGCTGAATGGTTACCTTCGACAAGGAGATACAACTCCTCGTGATTCAACAGTTGATTGCAATATTCGAGTCTCCAACAATGGTTGGGCTGGGCATTTTGTCGTCACATCGATGAACTATGGTGATGAAAGAGTTGTCAATTCTAACGAAGCCTACATTGGAGGAGACATCCCGTTCTTTGGCCGTGGACTGTATACAACCATGCTGCTCATCTCAATCGTGGCATCGGGAGCACTCTACATTTTCTCGCGGAATCAGATTATTCTCGGTGCTGATACCCAAGCCCAGGCAATGCTATCGGAGCAACAGATGAGAGCTGGTAAATCTGCGCGACACGAAGCCGCACGACATGAAGCGAGAATGGCCGCGTCCACCAAATCCAAAGAATCCGAATATTCAGGAAAGCCTACTAAAAAATCGGCTGATGCCCCCATGTTCGACATTGGAGCGGCCCTTGCAGAGGATTCCCCAGGTACCAATACGGGACACTTTGTCGCGGGCAGTTCGGTGACATCCACTGATGAAGCCGAGGCGATGGAAGAAATGATCTCGGATATGCAAGAAGAACATGCGTTTGAGCAAGAGCTGAAGGATAAGGGCCTGCGAAACATCATTGGAAATGCTAGAGGTAGTGGCAAGCGATCTACGGTTGGCCGAAAGAACGTGGCCACAACACCGCACACCTCGAGATTGTCCTCTTCACCGAAACCTGAACCCGAGCCCAAATCAAAACCGACCAGAAAAACTCGCAAAACAAAATCTGCCGAACCTGAACCTGTCGAAGAGGAAGAAGAAACACCGGTCAGAAGGAACGATTCTGAAGTCAACGATGATGGGGATTTCAGCGATTTCTCATTCTGACGAATCATTCGGAATCGTTTGCCCGCCACGGACGGTCAATTGATCAGATACATACTGTATGATTGCGGGCGTCATCAAACATGGTTCCCCATCAACTTGAACCCACATTGGCGGATCATGAGGTTGATTACTAGGTTGATTATTTTCGTCGATATTGCGCAATTCAAGTCTCTTTCCAGAATTGAGGGTGATGCCCCACTTGCCAACATGTGTGCCCTTTTTGAGAGGGCCCATGATTCGTAACATCTGTGATTTTGATAGACCTGTGGCCAAAATAATGGACATTGAATCCTGTGTAACGCACATACCCGGGGCGATGCGATAACCACCACCAAAAGTCTGGGTCATGATTGTGGTAAACAATCCGCTCATGTCTGTACGACCAAATTCAGTATCGTCCACTTTGAGCCAACCATCTTGTTTCTTCCAGCCAAAGATACTCTTGATTCCAAGATAGGTGTACTTCATCGTCCCACGAATGCGCTTTCCTTGGCCGAGAGTCTTCCGCCGAGATACATCACTCGTCGTGCCGCCATCTGATTCAAGGAAAGCCCAACGACGTACCATACAGTCCTCATCGGCTTGGCCATCCCATTCGGTTGTAGCAGGCGAGGGGTAATGCGGTAGAGATGGTGCTGGAGCTCCATCGATTCGCATGGCGCCCACACGCCGATCAACACCAGACTTGAGGATTGAAACCGCTTGCTGAGTGTTGCGAAGGGGTATGCCATGTGCACGTGCGTAATCATTGCCACTACCCATGGGTATTATTCCGAGGGTCATCGAGGAACCCCGCAATCCACTGCCAACTTCGTTCATCGTTCCATCACCACCAACGGCGACAACGAGATCAAGATCATCTCGGTCTCGAAGGCTGAATGCAATCTCAGAAGCATGGCCGGTTCGCTCTGTCCAGTGAATCTCACAATCCAATCCTTCCTCTTTGATTTGCTCGGCAATCTTCGGCCATCTCTTCAGAACGGTGCCATCTCTGCCAGCCGGATTGACAATACACGCAATACGAACCATACCATTGCGAGGGTGGCACTCAATCAAGAGTTTTCCCCGTCAATCGCCTAGAAATAATGGGACCGAAAATAACGGGTATGTTCCCCCCCCTCCGGCAGATATGAACACGGAGTGGTCTGAGTTCGATATCGCCTGCATGAAGCGGGCGCTTGAACTCGCTGAAAGAGGGCGGGCGCAGGTTTCACCGAACCCACCTGTAGGCTGTGTTTTGACCCGGAATGGCAATATTATTGCAGAGGGATGGCACGATCATCTTGGTGATTTGCATGCAGAACAAGCAGCGATTGCCGATGCGGAAGCACGTAGTGCGGCAACAGAAGGTTGCACAGCTTATGTCACGCTAGAACCATGCAATCACTTTGGTAGAACACCACCATGTACGCAAGCCTTGCTCTGGGCAGGGGTGGGGGAAGTTGTCGTTGCGACTCGAGACCCAAATCCAACGGTGCGTGGCGAAGGGATTCGGATACTATTGGATGCTGGGATTACAGTTCGTGAAGGGTTACTCGAGAGTTCAGCACAAACACAAATGCAGGCTTTCATGCACTGGTGTGAATACAAGCGCCCATTGGTTACACTCAAGGCAGCCATGGATGTAAACGGAATTGTAGATGGTGATTCGCCTGGCCGCTTTACCTCTGAAGAAAGCCTTGATGCAGTTCACAGATTGAGGCGGCAATGTGACGCGATTTTAGTTGGTGTAAACACAATCATCCGTGATGACCCCACACTCAATATTCGGCGTGTGCCTCTTGAACAAAGTACTCAACCTCTACGAATTGTTCTCGACAGGACTCTGAGAATTCCTCTCGATTCAAAGGTATTGACCGATGGAGGGGATACCTTGCTCGTCCACATTCAACAGGATTCGAGAGGCGTTGCTTTACCTGCGGGCGATGGTGGGGCTGATTTGAATGCCCTGCTCGATCATCTCGGTGATCGAGGTGTTCAGGAATTGTTGATTGAAGGAGGACCCATTGTTTGGAAACATTTCCTTGGCGAAAATCTCGTGGATCGGGCCATCATCATTCAATCTCCAATCTCATTGGGTATTGGGCCCAACAGTGGCCTCGATGAAAAGAAACTCACTGATTCAGGATTGATTCATCTTGAACAAACCAATTGGGGATTGGATTCTGTTGCCCTTTGGTCGCGCCCAAATCTACCATGGCCATCTCATGATTGGCCCTGAAGTTCTGAGTCGAGATTTCTCAACATCTCTAACAATTCGGGTGGTGCTTCGGGAAAGTCCTCACGATGAGGACACAATGTGTCGAGAAACGCCTCATCATCTGTGTTGAGTATCAAGGGGTATGTTCGACAACCTGTCGGTCTATTCTCGTAAATAGAACAAAGTCCGGGTGCATGTGGGTCTTCTGAATCTGTGTCCAGAAAAACACAGGCCTTTGTTGTTGGATTGTTCAGAAGAATTCGAATGCCCTCTTCTTCTTTACTGAAGTGATTGGGATGTTGCCCTGTCGTAGTTGCAATTCGCAATATATCACTGGAAGAGAGTGGCATTTCCGTGCTTCGACAACAAAAACTGCAGCCCTTTTCAAGGCAAGGCGAGGTCGGCCATGTTCCCATTGAAGCCTCCTCTTCGCTCCGACGATTTGAAGGAGGAGGTCCGGCTCGGTTCGGAACGGGCGGTTAGGGTAGTCTGGATATCCTGATGGGCTTCGGACCCGTCGACGCGGGTTCGAATCCTGCACCGCTCACTTCCTCACTGCGTGGATAAGCATCCTTGCCAAACTTCGATGAACTCGGATGGGCGTGGTTTCGATGATTTTCCAACCCGATGTCGAAAATGCTTCTGAAATCTCGGACCATGATTTACCAAACGATATCCCTGAATCTATGGGCTCAAAAATTGCTGAAGGTGGCCACGGAATCAGAGTCACCAAATTCGCTTTTTCATTCGCCACCGAATTGCAAGCGGAGAGAGATCCTTCTAACAACTCAAAACCATCTGCAGATTTCCATGCATTTCGACCATATGGTGGATCGAATGCAAATCCATCAAAGGGTCCATCCCAAATATTAGACAACTCAAGAGCAGAACCGTTTCGAATCTCAAAAGTTCCTTGGCCTCCGCGTTGCTGAGCCCATGCAGCATTTTCGCGAGTGCCGACGACCATTGGCCAAGCGAGATCACTTCCACTGCATGTGAAACCGCAAAGAATACCCTCGATAATGAGACCGCCTGTTCCACAAAATGGATCTAAGAGTTGTCCTCCTTCTGGACAAGCGAGATTGACCATGGTTCGAGCAAGTTTTGGATCCAAACTGATCGGTTTGAAAAATGGGCGATTCGGTGCAGTTCTCTGTGCCCAATCATCGCCATCATGTGTTGTGATTCCCCATGCAACGACTGGAGGCGCGGTAAAATCATCTGGATGCATGCATCGGTTGGAAGCAGCGAGTAGGTGTACACGGAGAGTGACATCTGGATTGGTCAAATCAATCGCCCTCCCAGCTTCAACCAATGCGCCACCAATTTCACCCGCGATTATTCGACTGGACCAACCCTCAATTTTCTCACCTGCCCGACTGGATTTCACGGCAACAGCACCGGGAATGTCCAACGCAAGGAAGGCTTGTGAAATACTCTCAATTGCATTTTCAATCGTGACAACACCTCCGGGACTGAGTACTTCAGAAATAAGGCTTGAGCGAGAAATTAATCGGTTTGCATCTCTTTCACTGCAAACAAGGGCATGGGGGTGTATAATTTCAAACGCATCAATCAACTGAGCGGCTTCAATACGGAAAAGTTCGGGATGCCATCCCGCTCCAATCACCACCGAATTCATCATTTTGGCGTCCCCTCTCTCGCGTGCGCGTCTGTGCTGCTACGCAGCACACACCCCGCCTTAATCCTATAACGGTCGCACCTCTCCCATCGCTTCATGCGCGCGCGCGGGAGAGGGGCATTGGTCCTGTTCGGTGTGCTTTTGTTTGCCAGTCTATTCGCAACCATTCCAACCACTGCTCAGGAACCAAGTGCAGGAGTGATGCAAGCTGATGACCCACGAAACCTTACCTTTGATCAGAATCGAATGTACATGTATGGACAATCTACCGCTGAAAGTCAGAGTACATGGCAAGCATGGACGCATTCTGCTACAACGGACCCTGAATCTGATGATCAAATGAGTGAAGGAAATTATCCAGGGGATGCAAATAATGGGGGTGGACCTAGAACATACACTTTCGAAGGCAGTAACCCTGTTGCTGAACCTGTAGCGATTGACAACACAATTCCAGTTACTGGAAATATCCATTTGCTCATCATTTGCGACTTGGAGCAAAATGCATGTACCAAAGAAATCACTGTTGTTCTTCGACTTGGAAACAGAGACTTGGCACAACAAACGATTAACCAGCCTGATGAAGATGAAAACTATCAATTTGAATTCTTCATCAATCAAGAAGAAATCGAGGCTGACGAAACCTTCGGCTTGCGGGTATCATTCCAGAAACCACAGAGCGTGAATCCAAATGATGGATACATTCTGTATCTTGGGAATGGGGAATCCTGGATGGACATTCCAGTTCTACCTCCATACGAACCTGTTGTGCCCGGTCTTGACGGGTCAGAATATGTTTCACCCTATGCACAAGCCTCTGGCTATAATCTTGAGAGTTCTAATTCAGTCTCGTTTCTAGGACTGGTGTTTTGGGGTGCTATGGGTATTGCTGTTTTCGTTGCAGGATTCATGTTCCTCCCTCCAATCCCCATGAAGGAATTGTCGATTTTATTCACTGGGCTAGGTTTGTTGGTTTCGATGATGGTCGCTCCCATCATCGCAGGTCCCCTCCAAATGGGAAAAATCAATCCCGATGATCCAGATGTATGGAGCATCGAAGAATTGGTGAAATTAGATGAAAGGGCTGGGACATTCCTTGGCGACACGTTTGTCGAAGACTACGAATTCTCCATCTATGTCGAATATGATGACGTATACATCACTTCAGATCGTGGTGAGAAAATCTCAGGATTGGGATATGAAGAGTATGCATCTCTCTTTGAAGACCCCGAAGTTCCTCAACGTGGAAAGGAGTACGTACAATTGTACTTCTCACTCTTCCACATTGATTTGCGTCCAGGACAAGCCGTTCTGGTCAATTCGATGATTGTCAATTCGACTGACCCGGCAACCGGACAGAGTTCATTGGTTCCATTGCATGCTTGCATGGACTGTGTGGATCCTGATACTGGAGCGAACTGGGAAACGAAGAAAGTTACAGTTACAATTAACGGAGAAAATTCCGATCGATATGCTATCCAACATGTCCTGTGTGAAATCATTGGTGAAGATTCGTCATGGGGGGTCTATGCTCATATTATGACTGCTCTGGGAATTCTCATGGGCGGCATTGGATTTTGGATGTCATTTAGGGAAAACCGACAATATGACGATGAGGGTGAAGAAGAGCCTGATGAAGACTTTGAAGATGCTCTCGATGATCTTGAAGAATTCTGAGGCGGCTTGAATGGGCTGTAATCTTCGAGACCTTGCTTCACCTGTGTCCATTCAATTGAGTGATCTTGCGGGACAACGTGTAGCTGTTGATGCATTTCTCACCGCTTACCAATTCATCACCAGTCTACGCGCGCGAGGAGAAGGCAAGGACGGAACTTACCTGCGAGATAGCAGCGGAAGGCCTGTATCTCACTTGATGGGGTTTCTCGATCGAAGTGCGGCCTTAATTGAAGCCGGAATCGATCCCGTATTCGTGTTTGATGGAAGGCCTCATGAACTCAAATTCGAAACGCTGGCTGGACGGAAGGAACGGCGAGTCAATGCCAAAGAAAAATGGGAAGCCGCCATTGAAGCAGAGGATTGGAAAGCCGCCGATAAACTCGGGGCTCAAGTTGTATCCTACACACCTGAGATGGTGCAAGAAACCCAACAAATGCTTGATCTATTGGGGATTGCTTGGATTGAAGCGCCAATGGAAGCCGAAGGAGCAGCCAGTGTCTGGTGTCGCCAAGGGCAAGTCGCTGGTGTTGCCAGTCAAGATTGGGATGTTCTGCTATACGGGAGCCCAGTGATGGTTCGGAATTTAACCAGTCATGGTACCAAAAAATTTGGACGTGTGGTGACAGCGGAGAGAATTGTATTGTCTGATCTTCTGGAAGAGCATGACATCACACATGAACAATTGGTGGATTTAGGCATCATGGTTGGAACTGATTTCCATCCAGGAATACGTGGCATCGGTCCAAAAACTGGACTGAAATTAATCAAGGAACATGGAACCATCGAGGCCGTCTGCGAAGCCAAAGAAAAGGAGATACCAGAGCGACTTGATGAAATCCGTGAATTGTTCCTGAATCATCCAATATCTGGTCAATTACCCGAATCGGGGATGGCGGACGAAGATGGACTCAAACAATTCCTCATCGATGATCGAGATTTTAGCGAGCGACGTGTTGACCGGGCCCTTGAACGAATGAAAGGGGCTGGAAGAATGCGAACTAGGGGGCAATCAACGCTCTTTGACTTCTGAACATCCGGTGCAATCATAGCCATCTGGGTCTGGAACAGGCCCAATGGATGAGGAGTCAACCTCAGCAAAGAGTGCATCACTCTACAATCCGAAGCGGTTCTGGCACAGATTGTTTCTTCTTGCAATCATTCTAAATTTAGCGGCTATTTTCTCCAGTGATTTAGGTCTTGATGCACATGTCGAAGGTGCCTATGTCGAAACAGAAAATGGATGGGAACTTGATTGGGGTGATGTGAGAACCGATGACCCACTTGCTTCAAATCCATCAGATGCTAAAGAAGTTCCAGCAAGTAGTGTTACTTCTGGAACGGTAATGCCATTTGCAATCATTGGTTTACTTATTGCAATTATCACTGTAAATCGTATGGGTTTTGGAAAAGAAAGTATCACGGTATTGCTGATGAATCCTGCACTCATCTTTTCAATTGGCAGAGGTTATTCCGAATACACCTATCTGGCGATGATTGGCATTGCTTGGGCCATATGGAAAATGTCCAGGAATTATGATTCAGAACGAAATGCATTTGCAAGAATTACGGCAATTGGGCTTTCAGCGATTCTGGTTCTGTGGGTATTGGTTTTGAAATGGAAAATTGAACCCTTCACACTGGTGATTCCTTTGTTAGCATTGATTGGAGTTGGGATGTTCATTGATCGCGCTCCAAACCACTGGTTCAATCCCCAAAGAGCAATGATGGGTGGTTTTGGATTTGGCTTGCTAAGCATTGTCAGTTTGGGTTTGTTAGGATACGGTTCATTCACCGTAGTTTCAACGGATACTGCTCGATTCATCCAAGCTCTACCAATCTCAATATTCGGAGTTATCATCGTCTATGGGATGGTTGGGATGGTTTTGTGGCCATTTGCAAGGAGAACTTGGTCCAACATGGCAACCAGTGAAGACCGATTGGCCGGGGAACTGGCTCTTTTCATTGGAACGATGGCAGGTGCAATTGTTGCCTACGTTGCATGCTTGTGGACATACGAATCGATTCTGTGGGGTTCAGAATGGCCTTGGCATATGTGGACAATGGGTAACAATGGCAGATATATCACAATTCTCGCAATTCCATCCTATCTGTTGATCAAACGTGTCAATGATGACCTCGATTGGACTGAGCGGAAGGCAATCATTGGTGTATTGCTCATTCTTCCAATTTCTTTAGCCGCTGGTTTGCATGGTCAAACCTACTGGACTGACGATGCAGCAGAAATTCTTTCAGACAATATGGTCGATGGTGAAGAATTCGTCTTTGTTCATGATGCTACTCTAGGCATGCATTATCTCTACACATTCCACACCTACATTGAGGATGTAAATGAACGCAATATCACAGGTCATTGGAGATCCCCTGATTCAGGTTGGGAATCCGAACTATTCTCGGAAGAAATTATGCAGAACCGCGGAGATTTATCTGCGGTAGAATGGATTGTATTGTCCCCTGGTATTGAATGGGATGCGCCACCTGAAGGTTGGTATCAAACAACAGGGAATGCGGATTTCATGAACGGCGGCGGCGAATGGCAAGTTTGGTCCACTCACAGCCAAATCGATGCGCTCTGAAACGTAAGAGGTCCCCGCCTTGGCCTAAGCCAAAACGGGGACACACACGCTAAACGATTCAAGCGTTCTTATCTGATTGGACCTGCTTTCGCACATCCTGCGCGCAGCCCTTGATGGTCTGCATTGCCTTGCGTACGCGAGTACCCGCGGCGGAGTTTCCTCGATCGTGCTTTCCAGCATCCCCGAGTGCATCATTCAACGTGTCAATCATTCCTTGTACCATAGCCTCTACAGACATAGAACTTCGGCCTTGGTCGACCGCTCTTAATACTTCACCCTAGGGTATCGGCTATTGAATCCAATAAACCCCTTTTCCTGCTCAGAAACAGGGATACCCCCTATGGTAAGGTCAAACCCCTTTGTTCGCCGAGAGCGCTAGGCTCAGATCCAAATATCCGATTAAGACGTTCGAATGAACGAACTGTCGGCTTGCATTGTCCAAGCTGTTCCGTTCGGTGCCAAGTAAACCGTCTCTCCTGCGTGGCCGGTAACATACTGGCCGCCCGGAGTGAGGTGGGTGTAATCTGGTACTGAATTGGCAACTGGTGCTGCCGCGGGTGGTGCTGCTGCCTCGGGTGTTGCAAAGGCAGTTTCTGTGCCCCAATCTGTAGCGGGTAGTTGCTCATCACGGCCACCACGCAATAGCATGGCACCGAGGACTCCAGCAATCATTAGAAGCACAATCAATCCGATGATGCCGCCAATGACCATGGTGTCCATTCCGCCAGCCTGCGATGTTTCTTCACCATCTCCAGTCTGTTCGTTATCTGTTTCACCATCAGATCCATCCGTTGGACCTTCAGTGCCAGGTTCTTGGATTGCCAAATATGATACTGTATCCGATTCGTAATCGAAGCCGTCAGTACCCACTGCTGTCACGTGAAGTTTTACCTCATCGAAATTGGCCAAACCGTTCCCTGAACTGGGGGCTGCGACAAATGTTTGTCCTGTTTGGAAATTTGAAGCGTCAATCGATACTACTCCTTGTTCGTAACAAATTCCACTCTGTGTGTTGCAAATCTGCCACTCTGTCTCAATGTTTGTCAATTCAACGTCACTGAGTTGAACGAGGAAGAAGGTTGGCTCCTTGCCGAAGTACATGTCAGTAACAACTGCATCGAGGTCGCCATTGCTACCATCTGTGGTCCAAACTAGCGGTAAACTGTCAACGACGTTGACCATCATCATCCATTGTCCTGAATCGCCATGGGAATCTGATGCAGACAACTGAATCATGTATTGACCTGCTGTGGTATACGTTGCTGTAAGCATCCCAGAAATGGGGTTGTACTGGACCATTCCATCGGTGGATGTCACGGTCGCCCAAATCTCAGCATCATCATCATCGACGTCTGTTAGACGTGGTGATAGATCCAACTCTAGCGTATCATCTGCCTGAACCATGAGGTTCTCCAAACCGATTGCATCGAAGCGAGGGGCGTCGTTCACATTTTGCACGTGCACGTGAACGGGTGCTTCGCTAAGTTGCCCGTCTGCATCTGTTGCACGAACGGTGATTACAACGCTGCCAAAGGCATCGTCATTGGATGCGGTGGCCATCAATGTGTTACCATAGATTTCCGCATTGAGGATGTTTGCAGGTTCCACTGAGACGATGGCCAATGAAAGGTCCATCACACTCGAGGGGTTGCCATTGGCATCTGTATCTGTTAGATACTGAGCAAGTCCAAGTTGGACGCTTCCACCCTCATTATACGATTGGGCGGGGATACTGTTCCAGCGAGGCTGGCCGTTCTCAATTACACTGAACAACAGTGTGCCAGTGTTTGTGTCCTCACCATCATTGATTGAGATGCCAAGTCCTTGTGGCTGTGGGTTGCCCATGCTGTCCCATTGCATCGTTTCGAAGTTGACTTCAATTTCACCTGCTGAGGCGTGCCATGCAATAAACGACGGGTCCTGACTGGTAATGACCAAACTGGACAATGGAGTCTCTGCGTCACAAACGAGTCCTGCGAGAGATACTCGTTCGTTGGTCTCTACTTTGACGGTAGGCAGACCGGGGAAGGATGGACAGGTGCTAGGAGCGTTGCCGGGTTGATTCGGATCAATCACCTGTGGTAGGCCATTCATCAAACTGAAGGCTGCGTTGGCAGCCTTCCAGTCACCGACTTGTCCACGGGCGTCCGTGAAGCGAGCACGAACATCGTAATCGCCGCTACCTGCTGTGCTAACGGGTTCAACGGTGAACACGTATCGCTCATACTGAGTACCTGCGGCTGTCAAACTTAGCGGTGCATCAACCCAATCAGAACTCCATGAGGACGTTCCGGTTGGAGACACCTCAAACTCTGGTGTCATCGTTGCCAATGTATCCACACCGTCTCTTGGATTTCCTGTGAGATCAAAGTCTAGAGTGCCGCCACGAGGAATTGCTGTATCTCCTGCTGCCATTGGGGTATCGGCAGAGGGTGTGAAATCATGCTGGATGTAACTCATCTGCACATTGTTGGCGCCATTCCCGTCACTGGTTAGTCCAACGACCTGGGCTTTGAATCCGGTCATGCCATTGGCGGTATTGACGATGCTCGATGTGTCAAAGGTAGTGCTGTAAGTCTGAGTATTGGTAGAAC
>Ga0208765_1000192_pt1 | contig 39479 bp, 35 predicted proteins | sample ETNtaG_2_FD_185783 | JGI IMG/M metagenome (GOLD analysis project Ga0208765, IMG submission 185783) | Marine microbial and viral communities from oxygen minimum zone, Eastern Pacific Ocean - ETNP201406SV203 (SPAdes) (version 2) | ecosystem: Environmental > Aquatic > Marine > Oceanic ...
TACCTGTGCAAGGTTAGCCCTGCCACAAGGGATGTCCACATGGAAGATGTGGATCGTGCCGGTGGCATCTCAGCGATATTGAGTGAATTATCAAAAAAGGATAACCTTCTGAATTTGGATTGTTTAACTGTTACTGGACAATCCCTGGGTAGAAATATTAAGGATGCTTCTATAAAAGATCAAACTGTGATACGGGCAATTGATGAACCATATTCAAAAGAAGGCGGACTTGCTATCCTATTTGGTAATTTGGCTCCCAAAGGATCTGTAGTGAAAACCGGCGCCGTAGATCAATCCATGCTAACCCACCTTGGACCGGCCCGCATCTATGATTCTCAGGAAGCAGCATTGTCAGGAATTCTAAGCCATGAGGTTCAAGAGGGGGATGTAGTTGTGATACGAACGGAGGGCCCAAAAGGTGGCCCAGGTATGCCGGAAATGTTATCTCCAACAAGCGCCATTATGGGAATGGGATTGGGAGATAAAGTTGCCTTAATCACGGACGGCCGGTTTTCAGGAGGTACGCGGGGAGCTTGTATCGGGCACATTTCACCGGAAGCGGCGGATGGGGGACCTATCGCAGTACTTCAGGATGGAGATATTATCAATATCAACATTCCTGAAAGAACATTGAATGTGGATTTGAGCGATCAGGAAATCCAGGATCGTTTGAGGGAATTACCCCCTTTTACACCAAAAATAACTCACGGCTATCTGGGTCGCTATGCTCGGATGGTTACATCAGCAAATGAAGGAGCAGTACTAAAATAAAGAGGACTTTAAATGAGAGGATCACAAAAAAAATTGTCCGGCGCAGAAATTATCTGGGAATGTCTTATTCAGGAAGGTGTAGATGTGGTATTCGGTTACCCGGGGGGTGCTATTTTGCATACCTATGATGCACTGAATAAATATAGTGAAAAAATTCACCATGTATTAGTGCGTCATGAACAGGGAGCTACCCACATGGCAGATGGTTATGCGCGAGCCAGTGGAAAAGTTGGTGTTGCAATGGCTACTTCTGGACCAGGTGCTACAAACATGATTACTGGTATGGCAACAGCCATGATGGATTCATCACCAATTGTTTGTATTACTGGCCAAGTTCCCAGCCCCTTTATTGGCAGTGATGCATTCCAGGAGATTGATATTACCGGAGCATCAATCCCAGTATCCAAACATAGTTATCTGGTGATGAATATTAACGATTTAGCCACTACGATACGGGAAGCATTTTATGTGGCTAGATCCGGTAGACCCGGCCCTGTTCTTATTGATATTCCTAAAGATATTCAAAATGAAACAACAGATTTTATTTATCCGGAAGAGGAGTTAAACCTTCCAGGTTACCAACCACCCGAGGATGTTTCGGAAGAATATATCAGTAAATTTGCATCGCTAGTGAATGATGCAGAAAAACCTGTTATTTTAGCAGGTCATGGAGTTTTATTATCAAATGCATCTCGTGAAGTGATGGAACTTGCTGAAAAATCATCTATCCCCATTGCTACTACACTTTTAGGAATAGGAGGTGTCCCCGACAGTCATCAGCTTGTATTGGGCATGATGGGAATGCATGGTGGATCTTGGGCAAATCACGCAATTCAGGATGCTGATCTTCTCATCGCTTGTGGTATGCGATTCGATGATCGTGTTACAGGGAACTTGAAAACCTACTCACCAAATTCCAAAAAAATTCATATTGAAATAGACCCTTCTGAAATTAATAAAAACGTCAAAGTTGATTTAGCAATTCATGCTGATTTGGGAACTGTTTTAAGACATGTAAATCCGCACATTAAGAAAATGGTACGTAATGATTGGCTTGATATTATATCCGGTTGGCATCACGATTCGAAACAAAGAGATATACTTAATTTGAAATCAGATAAATTGCACGCAGCTCAAGCAATTAGGAAAATTTGGGAAGGCACAAAAGGTGATGCATTAATAGTATCAGATGTTGGCCAGCATCAAATGCTGGAAGCTCAGTATTATAAACATAATGATCCCCGGACATTATTGACATCCGGTGGGCTGGGTACAATGGGGTTTAGTTTACCGGCTGCCATTGGTGCTAGTTTCCATGAAAAAGACAGAGGAATATGGGTAATTGTCGGCGATGGAAGTATTCAGATGACAATAATGGAATTGGGAACAGCTATACAAGAGAACGTCAATATAAATATTGCTATTATCAATAATGGTTACCTTGGAATGGTACGACAATGGCAGCAAATGTTTTATAATGCACGATATGTAGAAACTCCAATTTCCAGCCCGGATTATGTAAAATTGGCAGAAGCCTATGGTATACAAGCATATCGAGTTGATTCTCTAGAAAATGTAATACCAACCATGGAAAAAGCACAAAAAAATGCAGGCCCTTCGCTCATAGAGTTTAAAGTAGAAGAACATGAAGTGGTTTATCCAATGGTACCGGCAGGTGCAGATCTACACGACATGATACAAAGGCCATTCAGCGATGTATATGAGAACGGTCAAATAGTCGAAAAGGAAACAGCAAAATGAAACAAACATTAATAACTCTAGTGGAAAATAAACCAGGTGTTTTGAATCGAATTTCCAGTTTATTCCGTAGGAGAAACTTCAATATTGAAAGTTTAGTTGTGGGGCACAGTGAAACTGACGGAGTAAGCCGTATGACAATTGTAGCAAATGAACCGGATGCCAGTAAAAGAGGAAATATATATTTTAGTCTTCTGAAATTGGTCAATGTAATTGCTGTGAAAGATGTATCCAGCCTTCCTTGTGTTGCCAGGGAATTCATTTTAATTAAATTAAATACAAGCCCGGAACAATTGAATGAAGTGAACTCTGTTGTAAAAAAATACAGTGCCAGAATTGTGGATATGGGAAATGAAACGGTTATTATTGAGGCAACAGAGGAAGAACATATTATTAATGAATTAATTGATAACCTCATGCCATTTGAAATAACAGAAATTATGCGAACAGGAAAAATAGCTATGCGTCGTGGTAGAACACATAAAGTCAGCTCTGATAAAATTAATGCAGCACCAGATGATATAGAATGGAGACCTGAACAAATTAGTGCTTATCAAAACTAAAACTCAAAAATGATAATTAAGTAAAGGAACTATTATTATGAAGCAAACAATTATTACCTATGTAAAAGATGAGCCTGGGGTACTTAACAGGATTGCTAGACACTTTTATAGATTAAATTATAACATTGAAAGTATTGCAGCTGGCAGGAGTGAGATAAGAGGTATTACACGATTAACAATTGTGTGTAATCATACCGATCATTATAACCAATCTCTTATTAATAATCACTTGGAAGACTTGGATACAGTTTTGGATGTAAAAGACATTTCAAATGTTCCCAGTATTTTGAGAGAACACGCTTTAGTAAAATTAAAGCCCGGAGAAAAAGGTATGTCTTTATTGAACGATTTAGTTAGTGAAAAAGGTGTAAAAATTATTGATAACGATAATTCTATTTGTATTGTGGAAGCTACAGGTGAAGTTGAAGAAGTTGAAAATCTAATTAAGCAACTTAAACAATTTGAAATTTTAGAAATAATGCGTTCAGGAAAAGTAGCAATGGTTAAAGTTGATCAAGATGAACATCGGGTTGAAATAGAAGAAAAGAAAAAGCAAAAAAGTTGGGCAACCCAACAAATCAGTGATGCCTTATATTGATTGAAATTAAAAATCGGAGAAAAAAGTGAAAGAACTGGAAATAAACGGATTTAAGGAAAAAATTGTTGAAAGATCAGATTACCCAATTGATAGGTGTAAGAAAATTCTGGAAAATGAAGTAACTGCAATTTTAGGATACGGTCCACAAGGGTATGGCCAAGGGTTAAATATGCGCGATCAGGGCTTTAATGTAATCCTGGGACTGCGTCGAGGATCCAGTTGGGAAAAAGCAGTGAAAGATGGTTGGGTAGAAGGCCAAAACCTATTTGAAATTGATGAGGCAACTCAACGGGGTAGCATTATCCAATTTCTCTTATCGGATGCAGGGCAAATACAAGCTTGGCCCACAGTGAAAGAAAACTTGAACGAAGGTAATGCCCTTTATTTTTCACATGGATTTGGCGTGGTGTTTCATGATGACACGGGCATTATTCCGCCAGATAATGTAGATGTTATTCTCGTTGCACCAAAAGGGAGCGGACTTACGGTTCGTACCCATTTCCAAGCTGGCCGAGGGATTAACTCTTCTTTTGCAATTCACCAGGATTATACAGGAAGAGCAAAAGAACGATGTGTTGCCACTGCATTTGCCATTGGTTCCGGACATTTATTTGAAACGACTTTTACAAAGGAAGTCCACAGTGATTTGACTGGTGAACGGTGTGTATTAATGGGACTTCTTCAAGGTGCATTTTTAGCACAATATGAAGTCTTACGCGAGCATGGACATTCCCCATCCGAAGCCTATAATGAAACCATTGAAGAAGCATTACAAAGTCTTTATCCACTTGTTGCGGAAAATGGTATGGACTGGATGTATGCCAATTGCTCCACAACCGCGCAGCGCGGGGCTTTGGACTGGGCACCCAAATTCCGTGATACCTTAAAGCCGGTTATTGAAGAATGTTATCAAAAAGTGATCAGTGGGGAAGAGGCCAAGCGTGCTATCGAATCCAATTCAAAGTCGGATTACCGGGATACACTGGAAAAAGAGTTGGCAGCGGTCAATAGCCAGGAAATGTGGGTTGCTGGTAAAGAATTGCGCCAATTGCGACCGGAGAATCTTTAGGTTATTTCACAAAACAAAATGAAGGAAACCAAATTAACGATTCTTCCTGGTGATGGAATTGGTCCGGAAGTGATGGACGCTGCCTTGGCCGTATTAGATGTGGTGGGAAATCAATTTAACCTGAAATTTGAACTGCAGACGGAATTAATTGGCGGAGCTTCATTGGATGTGTGCGGAGAGCCTATTACGGACGCTGTTTTGGAAAAGTGCAAAGAGTCAGACGCAGTACTCTTGGGTGCGGTAGGAGGCCCAAAATGGGATGGTTTATCGCAGGAGAAAAAACCGGAAAAAGGATTGTTACGTCTTCGGGAATCATTGGGCTTGTTTTCTAATCTACGCCCAGCGACTGTATACAAATCCTTAGCAGGTGCTTCATCCTTAAAAGAAGATGTAATAATAGGATCTGATATATTGGTAGTTCGCGAATTGACAGGTGGAATTTATTTTGGAAAGCCCAGAGGTTATAATCAAGAAGAAGGATACAATACCCTGCGCTATACAAGAGTTGAAGTGGAACGAATTGCAAAGGTCGCTTTTGAGCTGGCGGAAAAGCGTAATGGCCATGTTACTTCCGTGGATAAAGCCAATGTTTTGGATAGTTCCCAATTCTGGCGGAACGTAATTCATGATGTGCACCAGCAATATAACCATATTTCTCTAAAAGACATGTATGTGGATAATGCCGCCATGCAATTGGTCCGGGATCCGAAACAGTTCGATGTCATTGTTACGCAAAACATGTTTGGAGATATTTTAAGTGATATCACAGCCATGATCACTGGCAGCCTGGGTATGCTACCGTCAGCCAGTGTTGGAGAAAACCATGCTCTTTACGAACCTGTTCATGGTACAGCACCGGAAATTGCCGGGCAGAATAAAGCAAATCCCATTGCCATGATCAGTTCTGTAGCCATGATGCTGGAAATAACAATGGATCTTCCCCAGGCTGCTAAGCATGTAAATGCAGCCATTGAATCTGTACTGAATGCGGGATTTAGTACATCGGACACTGCTTCCCATGGATCGACAGTTGTAAGTACAAAAGGAATGCGAGATGGCATTATTGAAAGTTTTAAGAAAAATATAGAACATGCTGAGACAGAACCAGCTCAGGAATTGGTGAAGGAATGATTATGAGTGAAAAAATTATTATTTTTGATACAACATTACGTGATGGAGAGCAGGCACCGGGCGCTTCTTTAAACGTATTTGAAAAAGTGGAAATCGCGAAACAAATGGAACGATTAAATGTGGACGTAATAGAAGCAGGGTTCCCGGTTTCATCCCAGGCGCAGTTTGAGGCAGTTCAGCGAATTGCCGATTCGGTGGGGACTATTATTGCTGGTTTGGCCCGGACAGTTGATGCCGATATTAACGCCTGTCAAAAGGCATTGAATGGTGCAGACCGATCCCGTATTCATACCTTTATTGGCACATCCGATATTCATCTGAAGGGGAAGTTTGGGGCAGATCGGTACGGAAAATCCTTGAAAGAAAAAAGGAAAACTATTTTAAAGATGGCCTGTGATGCGGTCCAGCATGCCAAGACATTTACGAATGATGTAGAATTTTCTCCTGAAGATGCCGGGCGCACTGATATTGGTTACTTAGCTGAAATTGTGGAAGCGGTAATTGATGTTGGAGCGACAACAGTGAATATTCCAGATACAACTGGATATACTATGCCAGAAGAATTCAGCGCCAAGATTGTAGAATTAAGAAACAAGGTAACCAATATTGACCAGGCTGTGATCAGTGTCCATTGCCACAATGACCTTGGCCTTGCTGTGGCCAATTCACTCGGTGCAATCGCTAATGGGGCCCGGCAGGTAGAATGCACCATTAATGGAATCGGTGAGCGTGCAGGTAATGCAAGTATGGAAGAAATCGTTATGGCTCTTAACGTGCGCTCCAATTATTGGGATTATTACACCAATATTAAAACTGAGGAAATATATAACACCAGCCGCATGGTTTCCGGGTTTACAGGCATGCTGGTGCAGCCAAATAAAGCTATAGTTGGGGAGAATGCTTTTGCTCATGAATCTGGAATCCACCAGGATGGTATGCTGAAAAACAGGAATACCTACGAGATTATGACCCCGGAATCTGTTGGAATAATAAACAATAAAATTGTTCTAGGTCGTCATTCAGGACGTCACGGACTTTCAGTACGGTTTAAGGCATTAGGCTATGAAGTGGCCGAGGAGGAAATGGGTCATCTCTATGAACGTTTCCTGGAACTGGCAGATAAGAAAAAAGAAATTTACGATGAAGATCTGCGCGTACTGATGGGGGATGAGGCCGAAAGCGAGCAAGGGTTTTACAACCTAGATTATCTTCATGTCAATCTCGGAACAACCACTATTGCCACAGCCACGGTTCGTATTAATAGCGAAGGGAAAACCTTTGAGGAATCGGCCACCGGAGATGGTCCGGTGGATGCCTGTTTCAGAGCAATTAATCGTGCTATTGATTTCCAGAGCCAGACTAAATTGGAGCATTACCAGGTTCGTTCCGTCACGGCGGGCAAAGGTGCCCTGGGAGAAGTCACCGTTCGCCTAAAAATTAATGGAAGTGCTTATACCGGCAAAGGTATATCTACAGATACTATTAGAGCCAGTGCAAAATCGTACCTGCAGGCCTTGAATCATTATGAAGCCATGAAAGATATGAACGAAATTTTTGAAACGATCAGTGAAACAGTGTAATACAGTGTGAATATGGCCGGAAAAACATTATACGATAAACTTTGGGAGAACCACCTAGTTCGAGAAAACGAAGATGGTACAAGTTTACTTTATATAGACCGCCATCTCATTCATGAAGTAACGTCTCCTCAGGCATTTGAAGGGCTGCGATTATCAGGAAGACAACTATGGCGAGCTGAAACAAATGTTGCTGTTCCAGACCATAACATTCCAACGAAGGATCGGGAAAAAGGCATTATCGATCCTATTTCAAAATTACAAGTAGATACTTTAGGCCTTAATTGTGACTCCTTCCAGATCAAGGAGTTCAAAATGGAAAACCCAAATCAGGGAATTGTTCACGTCATCGGTCCAGAGCAGGGCCTGACATTGCCAGGCATGACAATAGTGTGCGGAGATTCCCATACCTCAACCCATGGTGCCTTGGGTGCCCTGGCTTTTGGGATTGGGACATCGGAAGTTGAACATGTATTAGCCACCCAGTGCCTAATACAGAAAAAATCAAAAAATATGTTGATTCAGGTAAACCGTCGATTGAAACCGGGTGTAACAGCGAAAGATATGATTCTTAGCATCATTGGAAAAATCGGTACAGCAGGCGGGACTGGTTATGTCATCGAATTCTCTGGAGAAGCGATTCAATCGTTATCAATGGAAGGCCGCATGACCATTTGCAATATGGCCATCGAAGCGGGAGCACGAGCCGGCATGATTTCAGTGGATGAGACAACCTTGAATTACGTTCGAGGAACACCCTTTTCTCCAAAAGGTGATTTGTTGCAAAAAGCGAATGACTATTGGAAGACACTGCATAGTGATGATAATGCAGTCTTTGATAAAACACTGGAAATAGATGCAACAGAAATCAACCCAATGGTGACCTGGGGAACATCGCCCGATATGGTTATAGATGTAGATGGCTCAATTCCTTATTCAAAAAATGGATCTGTTAAACCGGCATTGGATTATATGGGCTTAGATCAAGGAACAGCCATCAAAGAGATCGCATTAGATAAAGTTTTCATTGGTTCCTGCACCAATTCAAGGATCGAAGATCTGCGGGAAGCGGCCGAAATTGTTAAAGGGGAAAAAGTGGCTGAATCAATAAAACTGGCCATGGTTGTCCCTGGGTCAGGTCCAGTTAAACAACAGGCGGAACAGGAAGGTCTGGACCTAATATTTTTGAATGCTGGGTTTGAATGGCGGGAACCTGGCTGTTCCATGTGCTTGGCCATGAATGCCGATCAACTGGCTTCGGGTGAACGCTGTGCGTCCACATCGAACCGCAACTTTGAAGGCCGGCAAGGCAGGGGCGGAAGAACCCATCTGGTAAGCCCAGCCATGGCAGCAGCAGCAGCTATAAAGGGCCATTTTGTGAATGTGACCACAGATTGGAAATATTAAGGTGGAAAAATTTCAAATATTTACCGGTATAGTTGCACCTTTGGATCGAACCAACATTGATACAGATGCTATCATACCAAAACAATTTTTAAAATCAATTTATCGTACCGGATTTGGCCCCAACCTTTTCGATGAATGGCGGTATCTTGATTATGGGGAACCAGGAAAAGATTGCAGCAATCGCCTGTTGAACCCGGATTTTGTTTTAAACCAAGACCGTTACAAAAACGCATCTATCTTATTGACACGGGATAATTTTGGGTGTGGATCGAGCCGCGAGCATGCTCCCTGGGCCCTGGCTGATTATGGGTTCAAGACCATTATTGCAGAGAGTTTTGCTGACATATTTTATAACAATTGTTTCAAGAATGGCATCCTGCCCATCACACTGGGTAAAAAAGAAATCCAATCTCTTTTTGAAAAAACTGCTCAGGAACATGGGTTTGCTTTAAAGGTGAGTTTGAAAGACTCAACCCTATCAGATCCCTCAGGGCGAAAAATAAAATTTGAATTGGAAGAGTTCCGAAAAGATGCGTTATTAAAAGGGTTGGATGAGATCGGGATAACACTATCCAATAGTGCAGAGATTAAATCGTTTGAATCAAGTCACCAACAATCGCAGCCATGGCTTTTTACAACATTATGAAAGAAAAACAAAAAATGATCGAGTTATTTGATACCACTTTACGGGATGGAACGCAAGGAGAAAGTGTGAACCTGTCCGTTGATGATAAACTGAGAATTGCAGTAAAGCTGGATGAATTTGGCATTAATATCATTGAAGGCGGTTGGCCCGGGAGCAATCCTAGAGACCAAGAATTCTTCATACGTTCAAGGGAATTGAATCTGCAACAGGCACAAATTTGTGCATTTGGATCGACAGCACGGTGGCCGGATAAAATTAAATCTGATGCAAACCTGAACGCATTGCTCCAAGCAGAAACTCCGGTGGTAACGCTTTTTGGAAAAACCTGGCAACTTCATTCCGAAAAAGGACTCGGATTGAAGGAAGATGAAAATGCTGAACTCATTGAACAATCCGTGGCCTTTTTGGTTAAGGAAGGGAAGCGGGTTATTTTTGATGCAGAACATTTCTTCGATGGCTATAAAAAATCTCCTTCTTTTGCCATTAAAATGCTGACTGCCGCTCAAAAGGGTGGCGCGGATACATTGGTGCTTTGCGATACAAATGGTGGATCCCTGCCAGAATTTATCGGTCAAGCAACAAAAGATATTGTGCGACGATTCGATAGAAAAATCGGGATTCATGCCCACAATGATAGTGGTTTGGCTGTAGCAAATACATTAATGGCTGTTGCAGCAGGTGTTTACCATGTTCAGGGAACGATCAATGGTGTTGGAGAACGGTGCGGAAATGCAAATCTGGGGACAATCATTCCCAACCTGGTTTTAAAAATGGATCAGAAAACAATGCAGCCAGTCCAACTGGAGAAATTGACGCCGTTGGTCCATTTTGTATATGAACTCATGAATCTGCATCCCAATGACCAGGCATCATATGTCGGCAAATCAGCTTTCGCCCATAAGGGTGGTATTCATGTGAGCGCAGTCATGAAAGATAGCCGAATGTATGAACACATTGACCCCAAAAAAGTGGGCAACCATCAGCGTGTTCTGGTATCTGATCTTTCCGGGCAAAGCAATATCCGCTTTAAAGCAAATGAACTAAATGTAGCCTTAAACGGGGATAAAGATTTAACCAAAGATCTGGTGAGTCATATCAAATCCCTGGAGCATGAAGGCTATCAGTTTGAAGGGGCGGAAGCATCCTTCGAACTCATGCTCAGGGAACGCAATGGTACCTTCAAGCCATACTTTGATGTGGTGGATTCCAGGGTAAATGTCAATTATGATAAGTCCGGTCACAATAGAGCAGATGCAATGCTGAAAGTAATTGTGGATGATGAAATCGAACATACGGCAGCAGATGGTGTTGGTCCCGTAGATGCATTGAACAATGCCCTGAAAAAAGCGCTGGTTCGATTTTACCCTGAATTAAAAGAAGTGAAATTGACTGATTATAAAGTTCGAGTTTTAAATGAACAGGATGGGACCAGTGCCAGGGTACGAGTGCTCATTGAGAGCTCGGATGGAAAAACTTCCTGGTCTACTGTGGGTGTTTCAGCCAATATTATTGAAGCCAGCTGGCAGGCTTTGAGCGACAGCCTGAATTATAAGCTTGCAAAAACCAGAGAGCGAGAAAAAACTGTTTTAAAAAGAAAACATACAAAATATGCAAAACCGCAGTAATCAATTATAAACCCATTAGATGCGGGAATATTCCTAATGTTTTCGAAAGACGATTCCGTTGGATAAAAACAATAATATTTATTCTTTATATGATCCTGAAAAGTTTCACGATTCCTGCGGTATCGGTTTCATTGTGGCCCGGTCTGGAAAACCGGAGAAACGGATTTTGCCCCTTGCTTTAAAAGCATTGAAACGATTATCCCACCGTGGTGCAAAATCCTACGATAGAAAATCGGGTGATGGTTCCGGCATTCTCATAGATTTACCGAAATTATTTTTCAAGAGACTTCTGCGAAATGAGTTTAATAAGTCAATTCCTCGTAGGGAAGTTTTAGCAGTGGCTATGGTCTTTACAACTGTTCACGAACGAAAGTGGCTGGAAGAAATATTTTCCGCTTATGTAAAGAAATCGGGGTTCAAATTGCTTGCTGTAAGGAATGTACCTACAGAAAAAAAATCTTTAGGCGACCTGGCGTCTAAAACTAAACCGCTCATATTGCAGTTCATTGTTTCTGCACAAAAAGTCAGAAAAAGGAATATTGAGACTAGGTTGTATCTTTTAAGAAAGATACTTGAAAAACAGATTTTGAATAAAAGAAAAAGATCATATATCTGTTCTTTCTCATCGAAGACAATTGTTTATAAGGGTCTGATGGCCTCAGCACAGCTCGATCAATTTTATCTGGATCTCCACCAAAAGGATTTTATTGTAAAAATGGTTTTATTCCATGAGCGTTTTTCTACGAATACAGGATCCACATGGGCCATGGCCCAACCGTTTCAAATGATTGCTCACAATGGTGAATTCAATACCATAAAGGGAAACAGGTTATGGATGAAAGCTCGTGAAAATGAAATTTCATCTAAGTTTTGGGGCTCGGATTTAGATAACCTGAAACCCATTACAGAATATGTGGGAAGTGATTCAAAAAATTTTGATAATGTATTGGAATTTCTAGTGAGAAGCGGGCGGGATATTTTTGATAGTGTTATGATTATGATCCCGGATTCCTATTCCCAGAATTCCAAGTATTACCAAAATAGAACAATGAATAAAAAGATGCACAATTATTTTGTGTATCACGAAAATTTTATAGAACCCTGGGATGGGCCAGCTGCATTGGTTTATACAGAAGGTGAGTTTGTGGGTGCTAAAATGGATCGCAATGGTCTGCGCCCACTTAGATATACCATTACCAAGGATGGCCTTGTCATCATGGCTTCAGAAGCGGGTATTATTGACGTAGACGACGACAACCTGGTTCTTCACCATCACATGAAATCGGAAGAAATTTTTGGTGTCTCGCTGTCTGATGGCGCGATTATGAAAAATAAAGAAATAAAGATCAGGGAAGCATCAAAAAAACCTTATGGACAACTTCTTAAGAATAATCTTCATGTACTCAAAAGAGAAAACTCTTCTAAAGAATTTGGAATATTTGGATTGCCTGCAGATGGTTTTGATAAGCGTTTACGAATTGCATTTGGCTGGTCAAAAGAAGATCTTACTAAATTTTTAATTCCAATGTCTACCAACAGCAGAGAGCCATTAGGGTCTATGGGAGATGATACACCCCTGGCCGCAATTTCACAAACCGACCGCAGGTTTTATGATTATTTTAAACAATGGTTTGCTCAGGTTACAAACCCGCCGATTGATTCGATTAGAGAACGTTCAGTTATGAGTCTATATAAATATCTGGGAAGCGAGGATAATCTATTAAGTATTACACCTACGTTTAATGGCGCAATAAGAATTACAAGTCCTGTCCTGTCGCCGAATGAAGTATTAGAACTCTATGGATATCATGAATGGTTTGCACATAAAAAAATTATTTGCCATTATAAAATTTCTGGCAGCCTGAGTTCGAAACTCCGGCGAATAAATCATGATTCTGTACAGGCTGTACAAAATGGAGCAAAGATTATTTTTTTAAGTGATGAAGGTTTGAAGCGTGGTACCCTGCCCGTACCAATGCCCCTGGTCGTTTCTTCCGTACATCATTATCTGGTTGAAAAAAAGTTAAGAAGCAAAGTTTCTATTATCTGTATTACCGGTGATGTTGTTGAAGACCACCATATTGCGGTTTTAATTGCTTTGGGTGCCAGTGCGGTGTATCCCTATATGGCCTATGAACTTATCAGGGAACATTTTAGAGGAAGTGATTGGCCAGAAAAAATGAGCAACTATCGTTACGCCCTCGAAAAAGGCTTGCTCAAAATCATGTCCAAAATGGGAATATCCACCATCAGCAGCTATCATGGCAGTATGTTAATGCATTCCCTTTGCTTAGGACCAAAAATTTCTAAAACCTATTTTCCTTCCATTCCCAGCCAACTGGGAGGAATTGAACTTGAACATGTTCATGATTCGTTATTGCAACGCTATCATTCAGCATTTGAAAAAGGAAAAGATGTATTGGTTGAAAAGGGATTATACAGGTTCAGAAAGCATGGAGAACAGCACGGATTTTTTCCGGCGATCTTTAAAAAAATACAATCTGAAGCCGCAGGTAAACAGCCGGAAAAAAGTTCTGCCGCCAACAATCCAGTATACATTAGAGATTTTCTGACTATAACAAGCAAACGAATTCCTATAGATATTGAAATGGTTGAACCTACAGGATCATTGCTTAAGCGTTTTGGTTCAGGAGGTATCTCGTTTGGAGCAATTTCTGAAGTCTCTCATCGGGAGCTTGCAAGGGGATTTACCCTAGCTGGTGCCAGAAGCAATACAGGCGAAGGAGGCGAGCTGGAAGACCGTTACAGTGTCTCCAATCCTGATAAAAATGTGAATTCATATATAAAGCAGATTGCGAGTGGAAGATTTGGGGTCAACGTTGAGTATCTTGCGGCAGCCCGCGAAATACAAATAAAAATGGCACAGGGTGCGAAACCAGGTGAAGGTGGTCAGTTGCCGGGGTTTAAAGTTTCTAACTTAATTGCTTCTGCCAGATCCGCATCGCCTGGAATGCCACTGATCAGCCCGCCACCGCATCATGATATATACAGTATTGAAGATATTAAACAATTGATCTATGATCTAAAAGTGGTGAACCCGCGAGCTAAGGTATCTGTGAAACTGGTGGCCCAGCCAGGAATTGGAACAATCGCTTCCGGGGTTGTAAAGGCCGGCGCAGACATTGTTTTAATCTCTGGCGCAGATGGAGGTACAGGTGCCAGCCCCTTGGGCTCAATAAAACACACAGGTTTTCCATGGGAGTATGGATTAGCAGAGGCCCACCAGACCCTTCATGCCAATGGACTGCGCAATCGAGTTACTCTTCGGGTAGACGGAGGAATAAAGTGGGCTAGGGATATTATCATTGCCACTATCCTTGGTGCGGAGGAATTTGATTTTGGTACAGCAGCCCTGGTTGCTATGGGCTGTGTCATGGCCAGGCAGTGTCATTTGAATACCTGCCCTGCCGGAATTGCTACGAATGATGAAAAGTTTATGAAAAAATTCAAGGGAGAGGCAGAAAACGTCAGTAATTACCTGGAAAAAATTACCCAGGAATTAAGATCAGAATTATCTCAAATGGGCTATATACATTTGCAGTCTATCATAGGCCGGACAGATTTGTTAAAGATCAACAATACCTATAAGAGATATTTGAAAGGCCGCGGACTTAATTTTGATATCCTATTAAATAAAAACGCGAAAAAAGGCCTGCCATTACAATCTGATATGAAAGTGAAATACACAGATGTGAGGCAGAAAAAAACTATTGATGAAGAAATCATCGATGAAATAAGATCAGATTTATTAACTCATGGGCATGCGGTTGTATACAAAAATATCCAAAATACAGATAGAGCAATTGGGACACGTATCTCCGGTGAAATTGCTTATCTGTTTGGAAGAAATAACTTTAAAGGAAGTATCCAGTGCCGTTTATTTGGAACAGCAGGTCAAAGTTTTGGCGCATTTTTAAGTAAGGGTATCGAACTTCGCTTAAAGGGCATTGCCAATGATTATGTGGGTAAAGGCATGTCCTCAGGATTGATTACCATTCGAATGCCGGAAATGATCCGCAGACAGGATAAAGATCATACAGTTATTGGCAATGTAGCCCTTTATGGAGCGACCGGAGGGGAAGTGTTTATTGCCGGCAGAGGTGGAGAAAGATTCGCTGTTAGAAACAGCGGTGCATCGGGTATTGTAGAAGGGATCGGTAATCATGGGTGTGAATACATGACACAGGGAACGATCATTATTCTTGGACAAATAGGGAAAAATTTTGGAGCAGGCATGACAGGAGGTATTGCTTATGTTTATTCCAAGAATAAAAGGCTGGAAAATTATATCAACGCAGATTTTGTAAATGAAGTTGATTTGGGGATAAAAGATCAGAATCTGGTCTTAAGGTTTATAAGAAACCACATTTTTCATACAGATTCATCCATGGGGAAAAGGATAGTAGACAATTGGGATCATGAATTGCAGTTTTTTAGAAAATTAAAACCCACAGCCTTGGATATTGTGGATCTGGATGATATCTACAATTTACATGTTGCCGATCGAATCAATGTGATGTTGAATGAATAGTTCGCGAACCATCAGTAATATATATATTTCATATAATTAGTATATAAAGTGTATTAACTTTATATATTAATTATTATACGTAGTAACAATTGTATATTGTTACTATTAATATTCATATATCTTAATAATATTAAATATTTCTTGCCATTAAATTAAGGATTCATTAATATTGCATGTCAATATCATTATAAATATTATAATATAATGATTAAATGCATATAATATTAATAAAATAAGGAATAACGGACATGTCTAGAAAAATAACCATATGCTTTTTAGTTACAATTGCAGGGCTGACAGCTCTATTCGCACAGGAAGATGAATCCTCATGGGGAGTTTCGTGTGATATCTACAACAGGTATATATGGAGAGGCACCGATTTTGGCAACAATCCATCAATCCAGCCTGGAATTACCTATACCACTGGCCCACTGACCTTAGGGGCATGGAGTGCTTGGCAATTTAGCGGAAATGGTAGCGAAAATGATCTCTTCGCATCCTACAGTGCCGGGCCATTATCCTTTACAGTTACAGATTATTATTTTCCAACCAATTCTGGTTCCGATGATAATTTTCTTGATTTTAACCCGGATTCCGGTGCCCACTTTATTGAAGCGAGCGCATCTGGAGAGTATAAGGGTGTAGGCGTCTACGGCGGATATTTCTTTCATGAACCTGGGGCGGACAATGCATCTATTTATCTAAATCTGAGCTATGGACCTTTTAGTCTGGGCTTGGGGAATGGGATGTATACAGCAATCGATAACGAGGATGGCACAGATAAATTCGATGTAGTTGAATTTGGGATAACTGCCAGCAACGGTGTCTACAGTTGTTCCTGGATCTTAAATCCGAATCAGGAAACCACATTCTTAGTGGTTGGTAAAAATTTCTAATCTGAGTTGAAAGGAATAAGGAAAAATGATGAAAACTAAAACACTGTCGGGAATATTATTTTTGATGCTGGGTTCAACCCTGCTGGCAAATGGTGAACCAACAGCGGCAGATGCTATGTTTACTGTAAATAACACCTGGATGCTTGTTTCGGCATTCTTGGTGTTTATTATGCATTTGGGATTTGCTACACTTGAGTCAGGATTAACCCAGGCCAAAAATACGGTAAATATTCTGTTCAAGAATGTCAGTATCATTGCTATTGGTATATTGACCTATACTTTATGTGGATTTAACCTCATGTATCCGGGGGACTTTAATGGATATTTTGGGTTTTCTGGATTTGGTATTTCTGCACCGGCTGGCGTAGCCGGACTGATTGAATATGCTAATGGTGCCTATACGTATTTTACGGACTTCATTTTTCAAGCCATGTTCGCAGCAACAGCAGCCACTATTGTCTCCGGTGCAGTAGCGGAAAGGATAAAATTAAGCAGCTTCTTAATATTTTCTACTATTTACGTTGCATTTGTGTATCCTATTGTGGGATCGTGGACCTGGGGTGCCGGCTGGCTGGCTGATAAAAACTTTCATGATTTTGCTGGCTCAACCCTGGTACACAGTGTTGGCGGGTGGGCCGCACTGATAGGCGCATACACACTTGGACCCAGGTTAGGTAAATATGGAAAAAATGGCAACATAAAGCCAATCCTGGGGCATAATATGCCTTTGGCAGCAATTGGTGTATTCTTATTATGGTTTGGCTGGTATGGATTTAATGGCGGGTCGGTCCTTTCTGCAGATCCTGGCGGTGTATCCCTGGTATTTGTTACGACTACATTAGCTGCCGCAGCAGGTGTGATTGGAGCCATGGTCACTTCCTGGTATATTAGTAAAAAACCGGATTTATCCATGATATTAAATGGCTCATTGGCAGGTTTGGTTGGTATCACCGCAGGTGCAGACGTTATCAGTCCAATGAATTCAGGAATTGTAGGTTTTATCGCCGGTATCATTGTCGTTTTATCTGTTATCCAATTAGATAAGCTGAAAATAGATGACCCTGTCGGGGCCATATCGGTTCATCTTGTATGTGGAATTTGGGGCACGCTAGCAGTTGGAATTTTTAGCAGCGAATATAATCTGGGTATACAGGCGTTGGGTGTTCTGGCCTATGGTATCTTCTGTCTGATAAGTGCATTGGCCATTTTTCAGGCAGTCAAAGCTTTCATGGGACTTCGAGTTTCAGAAGAAGAAGAGATTCTGGGGCTGGATATTGGAGAGCATGATATGGAATCATATGCTGGTTTCCAAATATTTACCGTAGAATAGGAGAAAAAAATGAAATTGATCATTGCTGTCATACAACCGGAAGAATTACCGGCTATTAAAGAAGAACTTCTTAAAAGAAACATTTACAAGTTTACCGTTACCAATGCCAGAGGACAGGGCAAGGAGATACCGGTACAGGAAGTGTATCGTGGTATTTCTCACGAAATTACCCTGTTGAAAAAAGTTAGATTGGAAATTGCAGTCAACGATGAATTTGTAGAACCAACAGTCGATGCCATAACGACAGTAGCTAAAAAAGATGGAGACAAAGGCCGGGGCAAGATATTTGTCGTGCCCATCGAGGAGTGTATTCGCATCCGGACTGGTGAAACCGGTAAGGAAGCAATCGGGTAATAATTAGTCAGGACGATTTGAAAATACTTATCCCAAGGCAGGATTAGCGTTTAAATCTCAGCATCAACTGTAACATTTTTGAGAGTTGCGCCAACCCGATCATCGGTTTCCATCATGGAGGCCGATGATCTTCTTTATTTATTGCTATTAATCCATTACGGATATAGAATAAAATCAAGTTAATATTACTAATAATATTGGATTATATTGGCAAAATACTTAAAATTAGAGTCTCTATATTGATGTATTCTTAATAATATAAAGAAGAGTAGGATATTAATCGCCCTATAAACATTGCCCTATTTGGCTTTGGTCGTATTGGCCGCAACCTTTTTCGGCTAGCCTACCAAGATCCCCGTTTTAACATTGTTGCCATCAGCGAACATAGCCATGTAGAAGCACTCCATTATCTGCTGGTCCGGGATTCCATACATGGAACCCTGGATGATGTTATAGAACTGGACGGTGATGCTTTTGTTGTCCATGGGAAAAAAATTCGGATTTTGCCGGGGGATAAGCCTGGAGAACTGCCTTGGATTACACTTGATGTGGATGTAGTTGTAGATGCTACAGGTAAATATTTATGGCGTAATGAATTGGATAGACATATTCAGGCCGGAGCGAAACGTGTCATTGTTTCACGTACTCCCAAAGATGAAATCGACCGGATTGTAATTCATGGTGTCAATGAGGATACTATTCAACAATCTGATAAAATCATCTCTGCTACCTCTTCTACTACACAGGCTTTGGCCCTGATGCTGAAAATCCTGAACGAACACTATTCCGTTAAACGAGCAATGATGACCACAATACACGCCTTTACATCAGACCAGCCATTGGCAGATGCCATAGGCCTGGATCTCCGCAGGAGCCGCTCCGCGGTTGAAAATATTATTCCCAACACCACAAGCGCTCCAGAGATTGTGGAAAAATTGATGCCCGAATTTGCTGGTAAACTGGACGGGATCGCATTTAATGTCCCAGTTCCAAACGGTTCCTGTGTAGACCTGACTACGGAACTGGATACAATACCAGCTGCCGATGAAGTAAACCAGGTTCTAAAGGAGGAAGCGGAAAATAGGTATGCGGGTATTTTGGGATATACAGATGATCCTATTGTTTCCAGTGATGTGAACGGTCGTGAGGAGACCATGGTTTTTGATGCTCAGGCTACTATGATAACATCGGAAACATTATTGAAAACCATTTGCTGGTACGACAATGGCTGGGGTTTCTCTAAACGGATCCTGGATACAATTGCACTCTATGGAAAGGAGGACCTTTCCTGATGCGGGTCGCTGTGAACGGATTCGGCAGAATTGGACGGTCTGTATTCCGAGTCCTAAATAATCATAAAGAAATTGATGTAGTAGCCATCAACGATATATTTGATAAAGGTGCCCTTGTTTATTTACTGAAGTATGATACTGTCATGGGTCGGTTCCCCGGTAATGTCTCCTTGGAAGGAGATGTCTTAATTGCTGGTCACCAGCGAGTAAAATTGCTGGCTGAACGAATTCCTGAACAATTGCCCTGGGGTGAAATGGAGGTGGACATTGTTGTAGAATCCACGGGGATTTTCAGGCAGCGAACTCAGCTGGAAGATCACATTTCTGCGGGTGCAAAAAAGGTGATCCTGACCGTTCCAGCCAAGGATGAAATCGATTATACGGTTGTACTGGGCGTGAATGATGAGGGGCTAACAAAAGACCATAGCATCGTTTCCAACGCCAGTTGCACCACCAATTGCCTAGCACCCATGGCGAAAGTACTCCATGAAGCATTTGGAATTGAACTGGGTGTTATCAATACGATTCATGCCTATACCAATGATCAACGCCTTGCAGATGTCCCTCATTCCGACTGGCGCAGGAGCCGTGCTGCGGCTGAAAATGTAATTCCTACAACAACAGGCGCTGCCCGCGCTGTAGGTAAAGTGTTGCCGGAGCTGAATGGGAAGCTGGACGGAATAGCTATGCGAGTACCAGTCCCTGATGGTTCAGTCGTAGATTTTAATGTACGCTTAGAACAGGATGTTACGGTGGATAAAATAAATGATGCCGTACGTGCGGCTGCTGACAATGGCCCTGTTGCTAAAGTATTGGAATATTCTACTTTGCCGGTTGTTTCTACAGATATAATCGGGAATCAGCATTCATCTATCTTTGATGCACCCTTTACACGGGTGATCGGAGGCAATTTTGTAAAAACGTTGAACTGGTATGACAATGAATGGGGTTATTCTAACAGGGTGGTAGACCTCATGGGGCTTTTAGGAGAATTTCTCTAATAATTGCCCTTATTTAGAACTGGTCATATCTATAGAGGACTCAGCCGAACGATACGGCCCGGGTCTTCTAAAGCCACATAAATCAGTCCTCCAGGGCCAACTTCCACGTCTCGAACCCTGCTGCCGGCATTGAAAATAATTTCTTCGTCTACCTTTTCCCCATTTTCAATAACTACCCGGTGCAGTCGCTCGAATTTCAAGGATGCAGCCAAAAGGTTGTTTTGCCAGGGTCGGAAAGCTTTCCCACTGTAAAACTGGATCCCACATACAGCAATGGAAGGTGTCCAGTGCCACACCGGCTGATCCATGCCTTCTTTATGGGTGAAATCTGTGATCTTGGTACCAATGTAATTGATGCCGTAGGTAATGACCGGCCACCCGTAATTGTGACCTTTGTGAATGATATTTAATTCATCTCCACCGCGCGGGCCATGTTCCGATTCCCAGATATTGCGGGTAATGGGATGAATTGCAAGACCCTGAGGATTGCGGTTTCCGTAGGTCCATATGGTGCGGGCAGCACTTTTTTGATGGTAGAAAGGATTGTCTTCAGGGATGCTGCCGTCATCATGGATACGATGAATCTTGCCATTTGGCAGCGTGATGTCCTGAGCCTGGTCACGGACACCCCTGTCACCAATGCTGAAATACAGGTATCCAGCATCATCAAATACAATTCTTGAACCGAAATGGCGTGATATTTTGGTGAATAATTGTTCCGGTGCCTTGTAAATAATCTGAAAGTCTTCTAATGAATGGTCATTCAATACAGCTCTGGCGACCGTGGTATGGCTTAGGTTTTTGCGTTGAATATCACTATAACAGAGGTAGATAAGGTGGTTCCGCTCAAAATCAGGGTGTACCTGTACATCCAGCAACCCTCCCTGGCCTTTGTAATAAACCACCAGGGAGTTTCCAATCTGTCTTTTTTCACGCCCGTTCTTGGATACCCGCCATAGAGAACCGGAAATATCCGTGACTAGTAATTCACCGTTTGGAAGAAACGCCATACCCCAGGGAATATCGTACCCGGTTGAAAAGGTGTTGACTTGAAAGGATAAGAGTTGGGTATCATAGCTGCCCTGATCCCAGTCGCCACCGATATTTTGAGAAAATAGAACAGTGAAAGTGAAAATTATTTTTGCAAATATCTTGGGCATCTGTTTAGGTCTTTTCCATGTTATCGGTCTTATTGTAGTAATATTATTGATACATGGTGATGAATAATAACGTGTTTAAACTGAATTTTTAAACCAATATTAGCATACAAATTATTCTGGAAAATAATAATTAAATGAAAATATATATCAGCGCGGATATGGAGGGCATCACCGGGGTGACGCACTGGGATGAAGTGGATCATAATAAATCTTCCTATGGACAATTTCAAAAACAAATGTCACTGGAAGTAGCTGCCGCCTGCGAAGGGGCACTGGAAGCGGGAGCAAAGGAGATCTGGGTCAAGGATGCCCATTATTCCGGGCGTAATATTTTAGCGGAAATATTGCCTAAAGGTGTGAAACTGATCCGGGGCTGGAGCGGCCATCCCTACTCCATGGTTCAGGAATTGGATGATTCCTTTGATGCTCTAATGATGGTGGGCTACCATTCCCGAGCGGGTCAGGGGGGCAATCCTCTAGCACATACCTTATCATCATCGAAACTGGATTCTATAACTATCAATGATCGCCAGACCTCCGAGTTTTTTCTCCATGGCAACATTGCGGCCAAACACGGTGTACCATTGGTATTCCTTTCCGGCGATGTGGGATTGTGTGAAGAGGTGCTGGAAGTGAGCCCCGGCACCACAACGGTTGCCACCATGGTCGGAGTGGGTGATTCAACGATCAGTATTCAACCCCAGGAATCGCTGGAGGCCATCAAGACCAAGGTTAAGTCTGCCCTGTCCGGTGAACTGTCTAATTGTCTGTGGGATCATCCCAAGTCATTTGTCGTGCACATCCGGTTCAATAAGCAGCAGTTGGCTTACCGGGCTTCCCATTATCCAGGGGCGGAACTCTTTGATCCGAAAACAATTGCATTTACAACAAAGGAATATGATGAAGTGATGCAATTAATCCTTTTTGTGGTTTAATGACAAAATTTGCTGTAAAATATTCTGAACCTGTATTGATACCTGTACGGGGCAGTGAAAAACAATTTCCAGTGAATATGGTTTATTGTGTGGGTCGAAACTATGCTGCTCATGCACGGGAAATGGGAACAGATGAACGCCAACCACCCCTTTTTTTTTCTAAGCCAGGATGGACAGTCAATGCAGCGGGCAGCAATATCCCTTTTCCCTCATCTACCTCAGACCTTCAGCACGAGATAGAACTGGTCCTGGCCATGGGTTCAGAACAAAATATTTATGGTTTTGCTGTTGGTGTGGATTTGACCCGTCGTGATTTGCAGGCCCGGGCAAAGAGAGAAGGTAGACCCTGGTTTTCGGCTAAAGTGTTTACGGGAGCAGCCCCAGTGTCCAAGATTATTCCGACAGATGATAATTTCGATTTTTCTAACCTTATGCTGGAATTGTCAGTAAATGGAGAAGTGCGCCAATCTGCTTCCTGCAGGGATATGATCTGGTCTCCAGCAGATATTATCCGTAACCTGGCAGGCGAAGCCCAGGTAAAATCAGGGGACCTAATTTTCACAGGCACTCCTGCAGGAGTCAGCACAATAAAAAAAGAAGATAAAATTCATGCGGAGATAAATGGTGTTGTAGGACTGGACTTTACAATTATTTAATTGATGATATTTCACGATGAATACAGATAAGGAAATTGAAAAACTGCGACGCAAAGTCGATGCTTTTGATGATCGGATTCTGGATATTTTAGTTCAGCGGTTCAGTGTAGTAAAAGAAATAGGACAGATCAAATCAATTTCTACTATAAATATCGACCATCCCGATCGTGAAAAAGAGATTATTGAACGGTTAGCCGATAAATTGAAAGGAAAACTGCATCGAAAGGATATTATGAAAATACTAAAGCCAATTTTTGAGATCTCTAAAAAATTTCAAGTTGAAGAATAATAGTGTTAGTAACCATGGGTTCCTTACCTTAATATCCGCACTTATGAATTGCATGTACACAGGAAAATTCAGCATCTGGTATTGGTATTTTAGCCAGAGAGGGGTTTTGTAGTCTCAGGAAGACCTGTACATGCTGACTGCATTTAACCCCGATGACTTATCGGGGTTTTTTTTTGCATAAAAATGGATAAAACACAACTTACTTTCAAAGAATTTCAGTATCTGGCTGCCAGGAATCAGACCGTACCCGTTTATAAACGGATTTTAGCTGATCTTTTGACTCCTGTAGCGGCCTGGGTTCATCTCAACCAAAATGTTGAGTATGCTTTTCTACTGGAGTCCGCAGAAAAAGGAAATCAATACGCCCGCTATTCTTATATTGGAATCAATCCCAGCAAGATTCTGGTTCACAATGATCACAGAACCACTATCACAGAAAATGGCAAAGCCACGGACTCGAATATTCCATTTTTGGATATCCTGCGGGAAATACAGGCTCGATATAAGATGGTAAAACTGCCTGGTCTTCCTGCGTTTACAGGCGGGTTAGTGGGTTATCTAGGATATGAAACCATATCCTGGAATGAGAATGTCCCTATCCATAATGAATCGGATTTGAATGTGCCCGATGCGGTGTTTATGCTGTTTGAAGATATAATTGCATTTGATCATTTGAAAGGTACGGCCCTAGTCATATCCAATGTAAATGTGGATCATGATAGTGATATGGAGCCGCAGTTTGACCAAGCCCACAGGCGAATAGACACCATTGGTGAACTGTTGCATACCGATATTGATTACCAAACACCGGTGAAGGTGGCACAGAGCAGAGTCTTGTCAAATTTGGATCAAAACACCTTTGAAGCGGCTGTTTTGAAGGCAAAGGAGTATATACGTGATGGTGAAATATTCCAACTGGTCCTCAGCCAGTGTTTTCAAAGGCAGACCACAGTTAAGCCTGAGACCTTATACCGGGCTTTACGGACGATCAATCCTTCACCCTATATGTTCCATTTAAAATTAATAGATTTTGATATTATTGGCGCATCGCCCGAATTGCTGGTGAAAGTGGATGATGGAACCGTGGAAATCCGTCCCATCGCGGGTACACGCCACCGCGGAAATACGGAAGCAGAAGACATAGCCCTGGCAGAAAGTCTGATCAATGATGAAAAAGAATGTGCTGAACATTTAATGCTGCTGGATCTTGGCCGGAATGATGTGGGGCGTGTTTCAGAATTCGGATCAGTAACGGTTCCTGAAAACATGGTTATTGAAAATTATTCCCACGTAATGCATATTGTTTCCGATGTGAAAGGGAAATTGGCCAATGATAAAGACTCATTTGATGCGCTCATGAGCGGTTTTCCTGCCGGTACCGTGACAGGTGCGCCAAAGATCCGTGCCATGGAGATCATTCATGAACTGGAACCAGACCGCCGGGATGTGTATTCCGGGGCTGTAGGTTATTTCGACTTTGCAGGGAATGTGAATACCTGCATCGCTATCCGCACGATGATCATGAAAGATCAGACGGTCTATTTCCAGTCCGGCGCAGGAATTGTACATGACTCTGACCCTACCAAAGAATATGAAGAAACGGTAAACAAGGCCAAGGCCGTCATGGCAGCTATTGATTTTGCAGAAAATGGTTTAACAGCATGATTCTGGTAATTGATAACTATGATTCATTTACCTACAACCTGGTACAGTATATTGGGTCGATTATCCCCGATGTAAAAGTGGTTCGAAACGACAAGTTCAATTTGGATGAAATATATGATTGGAATCCAACACATATTGTAATCTCTCCCGGACCAGGTCGGCCGGAAGATGCAGGCCTTTCTATTAATGTCATAAAAAGATATGGACCAACAATTCCAATACTGGGAGTCTGCCTGGGGCATCAGGCCATTACTCTAGCCTATGGGGGCAGTGTTATCCATTCATCTGAAATCGTTCATGGAAAAACTTCAAACATCCAACACAATGGATCAGTATTATTTGAGGGAATGAATGGTTCATTCATCGCTACACGCTACCATTCCCTTATCTCTAAACGCGAAACACTACCGAAAGAATTAATAATAACTGCTAAACTGGATAATGGACTTATTATGGGCATTGAACATGAATCTCATCCTGTTTACGGGGTTCAGTTCCACCCGGAATCCATCGCAACTGAAAAAGGGTTAACAATGATTCATAATTTTTTAAAGATGAAATAATGAAACAAATACTGGAACAATTATTAGAGGGAAATGATCTTTCAAATGATAGAGCATTTGATGTGATGCTTTCTATTATGTCCGGGAAATTTAATGACGCCCAAATCGCCGGGTTTCTTATGGCATTACGCGCTAAGGGTGAAACGGTAGATGAAATCGCTGGTTTTGCCAACGCAATGAGAGAAAAAATGGTATCCGTTCCACTGGCTTCTTCGGCCATTGATATGTGCGGAACGGGCGGCGATGCCCGAGGCACATTCAATATTTCTACCGCAGCCTCATTCGTAGTCGCAGGTGCAGGTGTGAAAGTAGCCAAGCATGGAAACCGATCCATGACTTCTCAATCTGGTTCCGCCGACGTTTTACAATCCTTGGGGATTGCGATTGACAATTCTTTAGAAAATTCAGTGGAAGATATAGAAAATATCGGTCTGGGGTTCCTTTTTGCACCGGCATATCACCCGGCAATGAAACACGCCATTGGAGCGCGGAAATCTTTGGCTGTTCGAACGGTTTTTAACATTCTTGGACCACTATGCAACCCCGCCAATGTGAAAGCTCAAGCCATGGGGATATTTCACCCAGACTTGACCGAAGTCCAGGTCAATGTTTTGAAGGTACTGGGTTCCACCGATGTCATGGTTTTTCACGGCCGTGATGGGCTGGACGAAATTTCCACAACGACAACGACCAAAATCAGTCAGATGCGTAATGGCGGTATTGTGAATACATTTGAGTTTGATGCAACTGACCTAGGCATCAGCCAGGTCACCCTTTTTGATCTTCAGGGTGGTAAACCTGAGGAAAATGCTGGAATAATCGAGGCAATTATAAAAGGTGAAACAGGCCCCAAACGGGATATTGTCCTGCTGAATGCTGCTGCGGGAATCGTGGTGGGGGGCAAAGCACAAACACTTGAAGAAGGGTTAAAGCTGGCTTCCGAATCAGTGAATTCCGGTGCTGCTTTACATGTACTGAACCAATTAGCCCAATGAGCATTTTAGAGAAAATACTGGACGCAAAGCGGGATGAACTCCAAGATGTTCGCGCTCCCAGTGGTCGGGTAAAAAAATTCGACCATGTCCGCAGTTTAAATGAAGCCCTTAAAAATCCCGATATATCTGTTATCGCTGAGATTAAAATGAAGTCCCCTAGTGAAGGTGATATTTTACCCAATGCTGATCCTGTTCAAATTGCAAAAGATTATGAATCAGCTGGTGCCGCCGCAATTTCTGTATTGACGGATAGGCAATTTTTCGGCGGAAGTCTAACTATACTGGAATCTGTCCGTGAAGCTGTATCCATCCCTGTTTTATGCAAGGATTTTATTATCCATGAACATCAAATCATGGATTTAGCCCAGGCTCGTGCAGATGCATACTTATTGATTGCTGAAGCACTGCAAAAGACCAAAATGGTGGAACTTTATTCATATGGAATTGAATTGGGGCTGGAAGCGTTGGTGGAGTTCCATGATGAAGAAAATGCTAAACGAATCGCTGAGATAAATTCATTAATTGTAGGAGTGAATTGCCGCAATCTGAAAACGATGACCACTGACATCTCTTATTTTGAAAAAATGATTGCGTTCCTTCCTGACCACGCTGTGAAAGTCGCCGAAAGCGGTATCTATTCATCTTCGGATTTGAATTATGTAGCAGACCTGGGTTATGATGCTGTTCTTGTGGGAACTTCCCTGATGAAAACAGGAAAACCGGGGATGGCTTTGGAACGTTTGCTCGGAGGAGTAGCATGATTCCCGTCAAAATTTGCGGTATCACCAATTTGGCCGATGCAGAACTGGCTGTGGAACATGGCACTTCCGCAATCGGTTTCATCTTTTACGAAAAAAGCCCTAGAGCCACTACCATCCAAGTCGCTAAAACTATCTCAGAACGTCTGTCAGCCTCCATATCTAAAGTTGGAGTTTTTGTGAATCACACCAAGGATTATATTGCTCGGGCTATCTCTTCAATTCCCTTGAATGCTATTCAACTTCATGGTGATGAATCTCCAGAATTTTGTGATCAGTTTGCATTACCTGTTTTTAAGGCCCTTCGCATCAAGAATGAAACAAGTTTAAGGATGATGGATGACTTCAATGTTGAAGGTTTTTTGCTTGATTCATTTTCGGATAACCAATATGGCGGGACGGGAAAACCATTTGACTGGTCCATATTAAAAAAGTACCAGCATAACACACCCATTATTCTTTCCGGTGGTTTAACTCCGGACAATATTATAGATGCAATTCAAGAAATTTACCCCAGTGCAGTAGATGTGAATAGCGGCGTGGAATCATCTCCTGGTGAAAAAAATCATGAAAAGATCAATCACCTTTTTAATCAATTAAAAGAAACTGAGAATACGGGATTCCATTTTGGATAATACTTTCAAAGATTATCAATTGCCTGATAAACGTGGTCATTTTAAACAGTTTGGAGGAAAGTATGTCCCGGAGACACTTATTCCTGCTTTGGAGGAATTAGAGCATCACTATGATAAATCCAAAAAAGATTCTGTTTTCCAGACTGAACTCTATAATCTACTGAAACATTATGCCGGCCGCGAGACTGCCCTGTATCATGCCGCACGGATTTCGGAAGAATTAGGTTTTGACGTTTGGCTTAAGCGGGAAGATTTAAACCACACTGGTGCCCATAAAATCAATAACGCTCTCGGGCAGATACTCCTGGCGATACGGATGGGTAAACAACGAATTATTGCGGAAACGGGGGCTGGTCAGCATGGAGTTGCCGTAGCTACGGTTGCGGCACGTTTTGGTTTAGAGTGCATTATTTACATGGGGGAAGAAGATATTCGCCGCCAGAAATTGAATGTGTTTCGAATGCGTCTTCTGGGTGCGGAGGTTCGGTCTGTGGTATCAGGAAGTAAAACACTTAAGGACGCAACAAATGAATCGATCCGTGACTGGGTCACCCATGTGGATACCACTTACTATCTTATAGGATCCACAGTCGGTCCCCATCCTTACCCCATGCTTGTGCGGGATTTCCAATCTGTGATTGGCAAGGAGACCAAGGAACAATTCATAAAACAAACAGGGAAAGATCTACCCAATCGCCTGGTGGCTTGCGTAGGCGGAGGCTCAAACGCCATGGGTATGTTTTATGTCTTCCTTCAGGATGATATAAAAATAATTGGTGTTGAAGCTGCGGGGAAAGGACTTGAAAGCGGCGCGCACGCGGCCACGCTGACCAAAGGAGAGTTCGGGGTGTTGCATGGGGCAGCCAGCTCACTGCTTCAAAATGAAGACGGACAGGTTACACTTCCACATTCTATTTCCGCCGGGCTCGATTACCCAGGTGTGGGGCCTGAACACAGTTACCTGAATCAGACAGGCCGTGTGAATTATCATACCGCTATGGACCAGGAAGCATTAGATGCTTTTAAATGGCTTTCGGAAAAAGAAGGGATTTTGCCTGCATTGGAATCAGCTCATGCACTGGCTTATTTGCGTCAGGATGATAACGGGATTGAACAGGGCGAAGATGTGGTTGTTTGCCTTTCAGGCCGTGGGGATAAAGATGTACACACTGTTGCTGGAGCATTAGGGGTTGATTTATGAACCGTATCAGACGATTATTCAACGAACCCAAAGAAAAACTGATTCCATTTCTAACGGCGGGTTATCCGGAAATGGACTGCACGGTGGAATTGGTTTGCACTGCGGCTGAAGCAGGTGCTGATATGGTTGAAATCGGCATTCCTTTTTCCGATCCTCAAGCGGACGGACCTATAATCCAAGCATCCAGTCAGCTGGCATTGGATAAAGGTATCACGCTTAAAATGATCTTTGAGCAGGTGCAAGAAATTCGGACTCGAACAGATGTTCCTATCGCACTCATGGGCTATTATAATTCAATTTTAAAAATGGGTCATGATTCTTTTTTGAATCATTGTGTTAAGGCTGGAGTGGACGGAGTTATCCTGCCGGATCTGCCGTTGCATGAGGCAAAACCGTTTTGTGAATCAGCCAAATCGCAAGGCGTGTTCCCAATCCTTTTGGTTGCACCAAATACAACCAGTGAACGTATTCGAAATATATCCGAGCTGGCAGGAGGTTTGATATATGCGGTCAGTATTTTGGGTGTAACGGGCAATGATCTATCATCGAAAGATGCATTAGAATCTTATTTAATCCGTGTGCGGGAAAATAGTGCTGCACCTTTTGTAGTGGGTTTTGGTATTAGCACACGGGAAGACGTTCTTTGGTTTAACCAATACGCAGACGGTGTTGTCGTAGGTTCTGCTATATTAAAAAATATGGATGGTAAGGATGACATTTTTCAAACTACAAAAGAATTCATACAAACATTGAAAGGTATCACATGATCAAAATAGGAATACAAGGCGGGAAGGGCAGTTTTTCAGAAGAAGCTGCTTGTGAATTTGCAAAAAACCATGGGTACGATGATTTTTCCACCAAATACTTAATTTCATCGGAAAGTGTTTTAGCTTCTGTAGAAGATGAAATGGTGAATTACGGAATTTTTGCTATGGAAAATGCCCAGGGTGGTGTAGTCATAGAAAGTGTTGAAGCACTGGCAGTGCATCGATGCGAGATTGTTGAAATGTTCTACATCACAATAAGTCAGAATCTTCTAGGCCATCAAGGTGTACATTTGGGCGATATTACTGAAATTCATTCCCACCAGCAGGCACTTCGTCAGTGTAAAGATTATTTGAGCGAACATTTCTGGACCCGCCCTCTCATTGAAGCAGATGATACAGCAGAGGCGGCACGGAGGCTGGCAGAAGGGCAACTACCGAAGACGGCAGGCGTTATTGCTAATCTATCCTGTGCTGACCTGTATGGCCTGGAAATCCTGCAGGAAAGTATCCACGACCTGAAACATAATCTGACCCTTTTCCTGGGTGTAAAAAAGCTGGAACGGTCGTGAGCAGTATCGGGTTAATAGGATTTGGCCGTTTTGGTAAGGTCCTGGCTAACATCCTGCAAAAAGGATTTGCGATCAAAGTTTACGATCCCAATCCGATTTCATCATTTCCTGCAGTCCAGTTTACAGGTCTGGAAACTGTACTAGAGGAAGAGAACATATTTATTGCAGTGCCAATTCGTGATTTTGAAACAGTAATAAAAGAAATCGCTCCGAAATTGGAACATAAAAGTACCATCATTGATGTCTGCTCTGTGAAAATACACCCGGTTGAATTGATGGAAAAGACACTTCCTGACCCAGTGGGAATTATCAGTACACACCCCATGTTTGGGCCAGACTCATACAGAACGAATAAGCGCCTGAAGATGATGATGAATAACACCAGAGACCGTCACAATCAATTCCATTTCTGGAGGCGGTTTTTCAGTGATCAAGGAATTCAAATTCTGGAAATGTCTGCAGATGACCATGATAGAATGGCTGCACAAACCCAGGGTGTTACGCACTTTCTGGGGCGAATGCTGAAAGAATTCGGGATCCGGAAGACTACCATTGATACACAGGGATTTCAGGATCTTATCGACTTGGTGGATCAAACCTGCAATGATACCTGGGAGCTTTTTATGGATCTGCAATCTTATAACCCCTACACCAGAGAAATGATAGATGATTTGAAACAGGCAACTTCGTCTGTCGATAAAAAATTAACTGAGAAAAACCATGAAACAATGGCAACCCAATAGCTGGCGCCTTCATCCGGTAAAACATATTCCTGATTACCCCGATAAGGAAAAGCTGGATGAAGTAGAAAAGACCCTGCTGGGATTTCCACCTCTGGTATTCGCAGGGGAGGTTAGGTCACTGCGGAGGCACTTGGCAGCGGCAGCGGAAGGCAGTGCATTTCTGCTGCAAGGGGGAGACTGTGCTGAGAGTTTTAGTGAATTCCATGCCGATAATATCCGCGATACCTTTCGCGTACTTTTACAAATGGCTGTGATTCTTACTTCTGGAACCAATATGCCCGTAGTGAAAGTAGGCCGTATGGCCGGTCAATTTGCAAAACCGCGCTCCAGTCCCACAGAAGTAGTTAATGGTGAAGAACTTCCAAGTTACACAGGGGATATTATAAACGATATTCGTTTTGATGCTGATAAGCGTAAACCAAACCCCAAACGGATGCTCAAGGCCTATTCCCAGGCCGCATCCACTCTGAACCTTTTACGGGCTTTTGCCGATGGGGGCTATGCGGATCTGCGCCATGTACAATCCTGGAATATGGGGTTTGTGAAAAGTGGCCCACAGGGAGAAAGATACCGTTACCTGGCAGAACAGATCCAGGAAAGTTTGAATTTTATGGAGGCCCTGGGCATTTCATCCCAGAATACACCCCAGCTGCGAAGGGTGAAGTATTTCACGAGCCACGAGGCTTTGCTGCTCCCCTATGAAGAAGCATTGACCCGTGTAGATTCCACTTCCGGAGATGTGTACAATACATCAGCACATTTTCTGTGGATTGGAGACCGCACACGCTTTTTGGACAGCGCCCATGTGGAATTCTGCCGCGGGATCCAAAATCCCGTAGGTATCAAGTGCGGACCATCAATGAACTCGGATGAATTGATTGAATTATTAGATATACTGAACCCCGATAATGAATCAGGTCGCATTACGCTCATTACCCGCTTCGGTCATGATAAGGTAGAAACGTATTTGCCGGGCTTAATCCGCAGGGTCCAGGCAGAAGGCCGCACGGTACTCTGGTCCTGTGATCCCATGCATGGAAATACAATAAAAAGTAGTAAAGGAATAAAGACGCGGCCTTTTGACCGCATACTGGATGAAGTAAAAGAAAGTCTTAACGTTCATCGAGCAGAAGGATCTTATGCAGGCGGAATTCATCTGGAAATGACTGGCCAAAACGTCACTGAGTGCACCGGTGGTCTTGACGATATCTCCGAGGCAGATTTGTCAGATCGATACCGCACACATTGCGATCCGAGGCTCAATGCGAACCAGGCTATTGAACTGGCGTTTCTCATCGCAGATGAATTGAAACAGAATGGCCATTAAGGGTACACTCAAACTCCCGGGAGATAAATCCATCTCCCATCGTGCGCTCATGTTTGCCGCATTGGCAGATGGAGAATCCCGTATTTCCGACCTGTCCACCGGGACAGATGTACATTCTACCCGTAAATGTCTTGAAGCATGCGGTATTGACATTAGAGATGACGGTGATGATGCTATTGTAAAAGGCAGTTTATTTTCGAACCCTGCGGAACCCTTAGACTGCGGAAATTCCGGAACCACTATTCGATTGCTTTTAGGACTTTTGGCAGGGCAAGGTATCAATGCTACTTTTATTGGAGATGAATCACTGTCAGCGCGCCCCATGAATCGCATTCTAGATCCACTATCTCAAATGGGATTGAAATGTGAAAATAATGACGGAAAACTGCCGGTTACAATCTATCAAAGTAATTTGAACAGTATTGAATATGATTCACCCATCGCCAGTGCCCAAGTGAAGTCCGCTATCCTGCTGGCAGGGCTTGGTGCATCAGGAGTAACTACGGTTATAGAGCCGGCCCTTTCCCGAGATCATACAGAAAAAATGCTGCAGGGCTTGGGCGCAGAATTTTCATTCAATGGATTGACGGCCACTGTTTCGCCATTAATATCACCCCTTGAATCCTTTAAACTATCCGTGCCGGGAGATTCATCCACAGGTGCATTCTTTGCCGCCGCCGCGGCCATGATACCAGGATCAAGTATTATAATAGACAGGATTTTGTGGAACCCTACGCGAATCGGTTTTTATTCAACGCTTTATCAAATGGGCGCCGGCGTGGATTGTATGGGTCAATGGGATGAAGCCGGCGAACGAATTGGGAAATTGAATGTATTTTATCAATCATTAAAAGGTGTTCACATAACCAAAGAAGACATACCAGGATTGATTGATGAATTGCCCATCATTGCAATCCTTGCGACCCAGGCCGAAGGGAAAACAGAAGTCAGCGGAGCCGGAGAACTCCGCGTCAAGGAATGCGACCGTATCCATGCTATTTGCTCAAACCTGGAACGTATGGGGGCTGACATTGAAGAATCGCAAGATGGTTTTATCATCCATGGCCCAAAACAATTAAATGGCGCTGAGATTGAGACTTTTCACGATCATCGAATTGCCATGGCATTCACAATTGCCGGCCTGGTGGCAAATGGGGATGTGATGCTTGACTATCCAGAATGTGCATCGATTTCTTTTCCTGAATTCTATAATGAACTGGAGCGGTTAAAACAATGAAACAATTTGCCGTCATCGGTGATCCGATTGCACATAGTTTGAGTCCACTGCTTCACCAAGAGATCTATCGCCAATTGGGAACTAATACGTTATTTGAAAGAGTCCATGTGACACCGGGATCTTTAGCATTATTCATGGATGAAAACGTATTGGATGGATTTAATGTGACTATTCCCCATAAAGAATCGATCATTCCATATTTGTCTGCTCTAGATGAATCTGCTCAAGCGATCGGTGCGGTGAATTGCGTTGCAGGAGAATTAGGGTATAATACAGACTGGATTGGCTTCCTGAAGGCAATGGCCGGAAATGGCGTAGAGATTACTGGAAAAAATTGCCTAATAATCGGTGCCGGCGGTGCAGCCCGTGCCGTTGGCTACGCCCTGGTCCAGGCCAAGGCAAAATCGATTATTTTCCAAAACAGGACAAAAAGCAGGGCAGATCAGTTAATTGCCTGGATTAATAAATTATATCCCGAAAATGAACCGGGTGAAAAACCAGATATAATGATCAACTGCACGCCATTAGGCATGTGGCCGGAAACGGAAGCTACTCCCACAGATATCGAGGATATCATTGAAATCGGTATTTTGGCGGATACGATTTACAACCCGCTGGAAACAGAATGGCTCCAACGAGGTCGGGCAGAAGGAGCGAAAATTATAAGAGGAATGGATATGTTCATTGCCCAGGGACTGGCATCAGCGGACATCTGGTTTGGTGAAAAGATTTCGAAAAAAATTGACTTAGAACCAATCAAAAAGGTATTAAAATCAGAATTATGTTAACACGATTGAAATTTTTAACAGCAGGGGAGTCCCATGGCAGGGGACTTTTGGGTATTGTGGACGGCATTCCTGCTGGGCTGGAAGTCGCAGAGGATTTTATTGGTGTACAACTGGCGCGGCGACAAATGGGTCACGGCCGCGGCGGGCGAATGAAAATTGAAAAAGACCAGGCGGAAATCTGGTGCGGTGTGCGTCATGGCCAGACGCTGGGGGCACCCATTGGCCTGATTGTACGCAATAAGGACTGGGAGAACTGGACCAGACATATGTCCGTATCCCCCGTGGGTGGTGAAATAAGAAAAGTGACACTCCCACGTCCCGGCCATGCAGATCTAGCCGGTGTGCAAAAGTATGGTTTTGATGATATCCGAAATGTGCTGGAACGTTCCAGTGCTCGCGAAACCACCATGCGGGTAGCCCTGGGTTCAATCTGCCGCAAGTTCATCGAAGACCTGGGTATCCAGGTTGGCAGCCGGGTCATCCAAATTCATGATGTAAAGGATGATTCAGAAATCCCTGATGGTATCGCTCCCAATGAAATGAGCCAAACCGCAGATGCGTCTCCTGTGCGCTGCCTGGATAAGAAAACTGAAGCGGGAATGATAAAAACTATTGATGAAGCGAAAACTGCCGGAGATTCAGTAGGCGGTATTTTTCAAGTCATCGCCACAGGGTTGCCCTATGGGCTGGGCTCGCCTATGCAATGGGACCGGAAACTGCAAGCACGGATCACCGCTATGATGATGAGTGTGAACGCCTTTAAAGGGATAGAGATCGGCGGCGGCACTGAAGGTGCGGAAAAATTAGGCAGTGAGGTTCATGATGAAATTGGCTGGGATGGGAAAAACTATACCCGGCATTCCAACAACGCCGGCGGCATTGAAGGCGGAATGAGCAATGCCCAACCTATTGTTCTACGCATGGCCATGAAACCCATTGCCACGCTGATCAAACCCCTGCGTTCTGTAGATATTGAAACCAAAGATGCAAAAGAGGCTCATAAAGAACGAACCGACAGTTGCGCTGTACCGGCGGCATCGATTATTGCAGAAAGTATGCTTTGTTTCGTACTGGCGGATGCCCTGCTTGAAAAATTCGGCGGCGATTCCATGGAACAGCTGAAAGCACATATGAAGGTCACAGCGAAATATTGATGAACATTTATTTATTGGGTATGATGGGATCAGGGAAATCCACCATAGGAAGATTCCTGTCTCGACGATTGGGAAAACCATTCATAGACCTGGATTCAGAGATAGAGCAGTCTGCTGGAAAAACAATTTCTGAAATTTTTGAAAACGATGGTGAAGAATATTTCCGCAATATTGAGGCGAATCAACTGCAAGAATACTCTGATTCGATTGTGGCGTGTGGTGGTGGTATAATTGTGAACGAAGGAAACCGGGCAATTATAAAAGAAAACGGGAAGGCTATATTACTCACGGCATCAATTCCTGAATTATCAAATCGGCTTTCAACTTCAGGGAACAGACCACTGTTGCCTGAAAATAATATTGAAGAAACATTGACGCAGCTTTGGCTGCACAGACAACTTCATTATTTAGACACGGCTGAATTCACGATTGAAACAGATGGAAAAACGCCGGAAAAAATCACAGATGAAATATTAAATCAACTCAACCCATGAATACAATTCAAGTGCAGCTGGGGGAACGATCCTACCCGATTCATGTAAAATCTGGATTGCTTAAAGACGTTCCTGATTTATTGACCGAAACCAACCATGGACAAAAATGGATTATTATTACCCAGCATGGTTTAATGGAGTTATTCGGATTTGAATTAATGTCCAACTTGAAGGAGAAAAATTTCAATACTGATTACATTACATTGCCTGTGGGCGAGGCAGCAAAAAGTATGAAAGAATTCAGCAATGTGATCAGCCAGCTGACCGAACTTGGGTGTGATCGATCCACAACTGTTTTGGCTTTAGGCGGCGGTGTGGTTGGCGATATAGCCGGGTTTGCGGCTTCAACTTTCATGCGGGGAATCGGATATTTGCAGATTCCCACTACTCTCTTGGCCATGGTTGATTCATCCATTGGAGGGAAAACAGGGATCAATATTGCTGAAGGGAAAAATATGGTAGGTGCGTTTTATCAGCCAAAAGGTGTGCTGATCGATCCTGATATTTTAAAATCCTTACCCAAGGGTGAAGTGATCGCAGGGTTGGGTGAAGTGATAAAATATGGTGCCATACGAGATGCGGATTTCCTTAAGGAAATTTCTGGTTGGCTGGATGATATTGTTTCTTTTCCATTTGAAAAAGCGATTAAGCGTGCCAGTGAGATCAAAGCTGAAATTGTTTCAAAAGATGAACGGGAAAGTGGCCTCCGCCGGCTTCTGAATTTCGGCCATACAATAGGTCATGCCCTTGAAGCGCATCTTGGGTATGGCCGAATCCGTCATGGTGAAGCTGTAGCTCTTGGGATGAAATGTGCTGGGTGGATTTCTGAAAGACTCGATCTGCTTTCCAAGGAAGATGTCAATCATTTGAATACGACCATTAATAAATTGCCCCTTCCTGAGATTGAACATGTAGATGGAGTCCATTTAATGCCCTTCATCAAGACGGATAAAAAATCGGAAAAAGGAATCTTGAATTTTGTGGTTCTAGAGGGACTTGGAAAGGCTGCAATCTCCACAAATGTTTCTGAAAAATTGATTCAACAATCTTTGAAGGTGCTCAATTGAAAATTCTCATCATTAATGGCCCAAACCTGAATTTGCTAGGAGTACGGGAGCCGGATGTTTACGGCAGTGAGACTTTATCTGATATTGAAAACTGGTTGAATGAACAGCCGGAAACTGATGGACATTCCATCACATGGTTCCAGTCCAATCATGAAGGGGAAATTATTGATCAACTGCATTCAGCCATAAAAGAAGTGGATGGTATTCTTATAAATCCCGGTGCATTCACTCATTATTCGTATGCCATTCGTGATGCTGTGACTTCAATCGGTGTTCCTACTGTAGAAGTACATTTGAGCAATATCTATCAACGGGAGGAGTTTAGGAAGATCTCTGTGCTTAAGGATGTGTGTATAGGGCAGTTTTCCGGTAAAGGTAAAAACGGCTATCTGGAAGCTTTAAGACTGTTAATAAGAAAGTAATGGTTCTTAGCAAGATCACCTGCTTTTTCCTACTTGCCTTCGGCACTTTCGTGAAGGGCCAGAACCTGCAGATCACAATGCTGATGAAAATGAAAATGAAAGTTCCTGTGGTCGGCCCCATAAATATCACATTTGATCAAACTGTTGCCCCTGGATTCTATAAAGAGGAAGAAAAAACTGAGGCGGAACGATTTTTATTCAGGTGGATAGGCGGTGATATTACCGGGGAAATCATGATCGCTGGTACGGATAAAATCATAAAATATGATGCAGGTGATGAAGAATATTGGCTGGAAAACCCAGTAGAGTATTTCGCAGAGAATGAACCGGATACGAGTAATGGTAAAAAAAAATCATATTCATTTTCCTTTAGTTCTGATGACGACGATGCACCACCCAAAATTACCCGGTTTGTAGGTCAGGGAATAGAAACTATCCATGGATACCGTACTAAAAAATGGATCACCACAGTAACCAGTGCTGAGAAAAAATTGATTATTGAGGAATGGTTTGTAGATAAATTGCCCTTGCTGGATCTTCATGATTCCCTGAAAGCGGAAATATTGTTCCTTTTCAATCCGGATACTACTGCGTCGGCTAAGGAGAGATTTGAGTTTAATTCTAACCTCCTTTTAGAGCAAATGGATACACTGCATACACTGGAACCCCTCTCCGGTCGTTCTGTAAAAACAAATTTTCTGTTATATGATGAAGATGAGGATCCCGAATTCACCATGGAGTTTGAAATCCTGGAACTCTATGCTGAATCTGTTGATACTGCTTTTTTTACCATTCCGGAAGGATACACAAGAACAGTAAAATAGTTCATCAAATCCAACGTATAATAATAAAAATTCATTTTATTAAAGAGATGGATAAGAATAGATTGATAATCAATCTCTAAGTCTTTTTTTGCTATTTAGCTAAAGATTACAGCCGGATTGAGAAACGTTAAATTTTGATCTATATTCGTCAAAATATAAAATTGTACAATAAAACCATGGAAACCAGATGAAACTCTCTATTCAAAATATTTCAAAAACTTATGATAATGGTGTGGAAGCGCTCAAGGACGTCAGTCTGGAGATTGGCAACGGAATGTTTGGACTCCTGGGACCAAACGGCGCCGGGAAATCCACCCTCATGCGAACCATCGCCGCATTGCAGGATGCCGACAATGGATCTATCACTGTTGGGGAAATTGACGTAGCCCAAGACAAACAAGCTCTCCGGGAAATTATCGGTTATTTGCCACAGGAGTTTGGTGTCTATCCTAAAATTTCAGCGCATGACCTTTTGGACCACATGGCTATCATGAAAGGAATCACAGATACAAAACAACGCAAGGAAGTGGTGGAATCCTTACTCCATCAAACGAACCTGTGGGAAGCAAAAGACCAAAAGCTTGGCACCTATTCCGGCGGAATGAAACAGCGTTTCGGTATCGCGCAGGCACTCATTGGTGATCCAAAATTGATCATTGT
>Ga0208765_1000200_pt1 | contig 38794 bp, 33 predicted proteins | sample ETNtaG_2_FD_185783 | JGI IMG/M metagenome (GOLD analysis project Ga0208765, IMG submission 185783) | Marine microbial and viral communities from oxygen minimum zone, Eastern Pacific Ocean - ETNP201406SV203 (SPAdes) (version 2) | ecosystem: Environmental > Aquatic > Marine > Oceanic ...
CATAGCCATCGATGCTGTCCCCGACCAAGAATTCGTTGTCCTTTTGGCGTTTAAGCAGACCGGTGATCCGGTTGTCCGTGCGACTGAAAATCTGATAAATCACATCATCGGTATCCTGGTCATAACGTATCGTGATCCCTTCCGCCTCGGCGCCAGGCGCCCCGGATAGTTCCTGCCCGGTTCCAATCGCGGCCTCTCCACCATCAAATTCCGGTGCACCGCCGATGGTGCCTTCTACATCTTTTCCTGGAATGGCAAAAACCGCTTCATTTGCAGGGGATACTTCACCAAAATAATTCTGAAGGGTCGTAGAAACGGTGAAGTTTGGTTCACTGCCAAAATCTCGGTGTCGGATGACGATCACTTCCTCTCCACCAAGGGCTCCGATTCCGCCTGGAAAACTTGCCAATTCGCTTAGTGCATCATCCAGTGCATCAAAATCTTCCAAAAATTTACCCATACTTTCAGAAGAACGATACACGAAAACGTCCAGATTCATTCCAGCTTCGTCGGTTTGTCTTTGCATTTCATGAGCAACCAACTGTTGTATTGCCCTTTCGGTACGTTCCCTCACTTCCGGTCTTCCATCACGCTGTGCAGAGGTTGCAAGTTTTTCTATCTGTTCACGTAATGCGGTGTTGTTTTTCAGATCAATGGCAACCGTTCTTCCATTTTCATTGATGACGAAAGATATGACCTTGCTCGGGTCCGAACTGGATACATCTTCGAGACTCAGCATTCGTTCACCCACCAGCATTGCCCTGGTGGCAACCTGGGTGATGTCCACTTTATAACCTTCCGCCGGTGAGGATTTTGCGGTCTCGGTAGCTCTGACGAATTCCAGACTGTTGCCGACCGCCACTCCGGTTGCCGAGTTGCTCCCATCGAGCAGAGTCCGCGTACCGAACTGGGTATTCCGGGAAATGTTACCTAGAGTTGAAAGGAGGTTTTCGATTTCATTCTGGTCCGCCTGCAGCATTTTCGGATCATTGGTTCCTTCGTTTGCTGCATGAACTGCCAATTGACGCATATCGATCAGGATGTTGCTTACCTCACTGAGTGCCCCTTCAGTGGTCTGAAGCATTGACATTGAAATTTCAGAGTTCCGGATCGATTGGTCCAAAGATTCGATCTGAGTCTTCATTTGTTCCGAAATCACCATTGCAGCAGGACCGTCTGAGGCATGATTGAGCTTACGGCCTGATGACAAGCGCTCCAAGTTGGTGCTCAAGGCCTTCTCCGTGTCGTGCAAATGCCTCAATGCATTTAAGGCTGCAATATTTGAATTGATACGAAATGCCATGAATGACTCCTAAATTGACTTCCTTATGGAAGATGAAGATCTGTCCTGATTATCGGCATCTTCAAAAAATACTTTAGGATTTTCCTGGAACCCAAAACCCGGGGTTCTCTTTCTAGAAAATCATTGTCACTCTTATCGGCAGCTTGCTGAAAAGCATTAATACTGTTTCAGAATTTTTCTTGAAAAAGGAATTGGACCCAAAAAATCTCACAGATTTACAACAGTCATTGCTTGATTGGTTCGCAGAATACCAGCGAAAGCTTCCATGGCGTGTAGAATACGAACCTTATGAAGTTTGGATTTCGGAAATCATGCTTCAGCAGACGCAGGTCAAAACGATGCTTCCCTATTACCGGCGCTGGATGGAAGCCCTGCCGGGAATCCGGGAAGTGGCCGAGGCTGATGAGGAACTGTTGATCAAACTCTGGGAAGGTTTGGGATACTACCGGCGTGTTCGAAATATCAGGAAAACCGCTGAAATGATCTGCAATGAATACGGAGGACATTTTCCAGAGGAGGTCACCAAGTTGTTGAAACTTCCCGGGATCGGAAGGTACACCGCCGGTGCCATCGCAAGCATCGGATTCAACCAGCCTGCACCGGTCCTCGATGGCAATGTGACAAGGGTCCTATGCCGCCTGAAAAAAATCCTTGATCCTCCCCAGTTGAGTGAAGTCGGAAAGGAACTCTGGAGACTTGCAGAAGCCTGGATCCCAAAAGGAAAAGCCCGTCATTTCAACCAGGCCTTGATGGAACTGGGTGCGACCGTCTGTTTGCCCTCATCACCCAGTTGCCTGTTGTGTCCTATCCAGCATCATTGCCTGGCACTGGACTCTGAAAATGTAAACCAGATCCCGGTTAAGGTTCCTTCAAAGGCGCCGAAACAACGTTATCGCGCCTGCGCGGTGATCCGCTTCAACCAGAGCCTGCTTTTCAGCAAACGTCCTGAGAATGTTCTCCTGGAGGGATTATGGGAATTTCCCTCCATCGAAGGGGATTCCATAAAGAATCTGAAGGAGATACTCGAAAAACATGTAGAACAGGTTTATGGAATAATGATTTCACTTGGAAATGAATTCCATCAGTTGGATCACCGCTACACGAATTTCAAAACCCGGGTGAGCTTTTACCAGGCTGAAGTTGATGGTCTTCAGGTTGAAATGGACGAAACCATTTCTTGGGTGAAGTTTTCCGAGACCGAAAAACTTGCCTTACCCTCGCCCTATCGGAGGTTTGTGGACTGGTACTTAAAGCAGATTGTGGAATAGCAGGGAATTTCCATATCAGACAAAAAGCTGGATGTCGGAATCGGCTGCAAATTCGAGGAACGTCGCTGCTCCTCCGACCTCGACTCCATCGATGAAATCATCCTGACTGAAACCAAAGACATCCATCGTCATCTGACAGCCAATCATTTTCACTCCGGATTCGAGACAGATCTCCCGCAATTCTTCAATGGTGGCAACGCCTTTGTTTTTAAAGGTCTGCTTCATCAACGAGGTTGCTGTGGTTTCAAAACCCGGCAGGTTTCCCATCAACATATTGGGCATCGGCCATTCTATATTCTGGAAGCCCTTCGGACCAAAGGGCATTTTCATCGGCATCGCAGGATTGGCCTGTGGAGCAACTTTGGCAGTGATGTCGCGCTTCAGCAGAGTCAATCCATAAAAAGTGAAAAAGACAGCCACTTCCATTTCCATGGCCACCGCCGTAGATGCCAGGATGAAAGGAGGATACGCCCAATCCAAGGTTCCTTGTGATGCAATCAGCGCCATCCGTTTTGGTCGTTCATTTGTCATGATTTTTCCTCACTAGAGGTTGATTCATGAATTACTCAATCGTAACAATTAAATAAAAGTAGTTCATGCAGTATTGTTCGATTGAAGAGGCCCTTCTCCAAATAATGCGAATTGAAGCCATAGTATACCGAACTGAAGTAATTTCTCATGATCTTTTTTTATGGAGCTTGCCATTTCCTTATCTACTTTAAATTTTTTCAGCAGCGAACTCTTGAAAACAAAGTCATGGAAGGTATCCAAATCGTAACATGCCATTATGAACAATGAAATTTGATGCTGATGTGTGTCATCCAGATTGATCGCTTTTAATTTTGCTACGGTTTCAAGCCAGGGCTTATTTAAGTCCTCAATTTCTGTTGCCCCTTGATCTTTCATCCAGTCCTCCAATTTCCATTCTTTTTTTTCTTCATGCCCTTGGCACATTTCCTCCTTGATGATAAAACGTGATTCCTTGCTTTCACCCTGACGAGGATCCATTGAAGCAGAGCCAACGGGATAAGTTCTACAAACCAGTGGCCGGTTCTTGTATACTGTGCAACCAATTTTTCCATCCAGAAAAATACATGCCCCTTCAGATTTTTCTTTCATCTGCAGTTTCACTAACGGAATACCGGTACCTTTGATTTGTTGGAAATACGTATATTCGTTGAGGAATTCCCCAGATTTTATTTTAAGCTTTGATTTTAAGCGAAGAATATCCAAAGGAGTTAGGATGACATCAATTTCATGGCAACATTTGTTAAAGCATGAAACACCTGGATGGCAAGAAAAATTCAACAACCCTTTATTCGAAAGAGGCTTTAGTTTGAAATTTTCTTTATCACGGTAATGATTATGACTAAAATTTTTTGAATCCACTTTATGTCCTATCAAATGTTCATCTTATTTTAAATTAAACTGTGGGAAACATTGAGGAACTGATGCTGTCGGCCAAGGAGGCCATGATAAAAAAGAAATTTCAGGAAAGCATTGATTTGTTTACTGAAATAATAAAAATAGAGCCTGATAATTTCGATGCCATTTTCAGTCGAGGAATTGCAAATTTCATCAAAAAAAATTATCAGAATGCACTTGAAGATTTCACTCAAGGGCTTTTTCTCAAACCTGATTCCTCCAAACTCTTATGCAGCCGTGCCAACACTTATCTTGCCCTGGATCAGAACGATTCTGCATTACATGACCTCAATCAGGCCATTGAAATTGATCCACAATATATTTCAGCGTATTTGACCAGGAGTGAAGTCATGGAAAGAATAGGAGAAAGAGAACAAGCAGAAGCTGACAAAGAAGTTGGACTTAGGCTGCAGCAGCAGATGTCTCAATCTCTCCTGGAAAGCCAAGGATTTATGTTCCAGACGTGGTAATCTAAATCCCATTGTTCAAAAATGGGAAACTAGAATCCCTAATATCATAAATGATCGTGTGATTCCATTTAACTTGGGGATTCGGAATATTCGTCATATTTCTTCGAACTTCCTCGTACCAGTGATGCAGGATATTTTTTTTCGTTTATGACGAGTTTCTTCTTGGCTGCTTCAAGAGGATCTATACCGTATTTATCTGCAAGAGCAACAAGGTAATTCATCACATCACCTATTTCCTCTTCCAGATTCTGTAGGTTTTTCCCCTTCAGTTTTCGACTCTCCTCTTCTGTCAACCACTGAAATATTTCTACAATTTCAGCTACTTCCACACTGGCTGCCATCGCAAGGTTCTTGGGGGAGTGAAACTGTTCCCAATCTCTATCTTTTGCAAACTTACGAAGTTGTTGTTTAAGATCTTCCACAATCAGAATCTCATTGCGGAATAGTCTGATAATAGGCCGACAGGATTTTTGTCACTTCCGGTCTGGCAAATTCTGGAGGAAGTTCTTTCCCCTGACTCAACATCTCACGCACCCTTGTTCCTGACAGGAGGAGGTAATCATCTGGACCATGGGGACAATCACGCATCATCACAACCTTTTCACACTGGTGACACCATACGGTGTGATCTCCTCTGAAAATTTTGATCTGCATAGAATCTTCAGGAATGCTGTCAAAAATGTCTTGAGCATCAAATGCTCCATAGAAATCTCCAACCCCTGCGTGATCGCGTCCTACAATCAGATGGGTGCATCCTGCATTCTGACGGAAAACCGCATGGAGCAAAGCTTCTCTGGGACCTGCATAGAGCATATCAAAACCATAACCTGTAATCATCACCCTGTTTTCAGGAAAATAATTTTCAACCATTTTCTGAATAGCAGTTTCTCTCACATCAGCAGGAATATCTCCTTTTTTTAATTTACCAAGAAGCATGTGAATCAAAAGACCATCCGCATTCAGATCTTTCATTGCCATCTTACACAATTCCTCATGCGCTCGGTGCATTGGGTTCCGTGTTTGAAAGGCAACGGTTTTTTCCCAGCCCCTGGTTTCTATTTCGGTTCTTATTTGTGTTGCCGTTCTGAAGGTTTCAGGGAAGTCCGATGAAAAGTATGAAAAATTCAGAACCTGAATCGGACCTGAGATGAGCGTGTTGCCACCGTTTGAGAATGCAACAACTCCTGGATGCTTGGGATCCTCTGTACCGAAGACTTGGTTGATGATCGATTTTATTGCCTCATTACTGATGAATTCTATCGCGTTCACTTCCTGTACTGCTAAGACAGGATTCCCTTCTATGTTGGGGTCCCTTAAGGCTATTTTAGGAGCGCTTCGAATCCCCTCATTCAGATCCTGATCATGGAGCATGTTGAGGATTGGCACTGGCCAGAAAACACCCGAATCCAACTGCATGGATTCTGATACCTTTAGGGTTTCCTGAAGATTCATGAAGCCCTTCAAAGGATTGAAATATCCTCCTCCCAACATCACTGCATTGGCAGCAGCTGAAGAAGAGATGACAATGGAAGGCAGACTCTGTGCTTCCTTCAGTAAATCCTCCCTCAGAGAAGAGTCATCTATATAAACAGATTGAAGAATTTCGGACCCAAAGGGGCTGATCATTTCATCAGAAAATAGAAAGGTTGGAGCTAACGAATTACCGTCTATGTATTTTCAACGGTTTCTGCCATTGCTTCGATTTCATGGTTCCTTCCTGAAAATCGGGCATAGACCATTGCAACAGGTCGATAAAAGATATGGCCAAATTTGGTTTGTGGTGCATAGGCCAGCATGTAGAAGACCATAACGAGATGGATGTAGTAGCTCAAGAAAGACATAAAAGGATTATCCGCTACCCTAAAAATCTGACAAAGAATCCCCGTAGCAATCGTTAAAAACATGTTCCCTATGAATGCCCAGTCAAAAAAACTCAGGATGTTGACTTTTGAATTTTTCATACGATCAAGAACAATTGCGGAAATGCCAAAAAATGCAGCAACCGCACTGATATTTCCAAGTATCTTCACAGGATGGAAAAAAGGCAAAGGGGTGTCTTTTATGTCAAAACCAAGTTCATGCAGAGTATGAATAAGAAACACCAAATTCGTTGTTATAAAAAGTCCAAGGAATCCATACATCATCAATAAATGTGAAACATTCCTACTTTTCTTAGTCCCACATTTCTTGAACTCATCATGGGAAAAAGCGGTAATTATTGTGCCCTTAATTGCATTGAAAAGAGATTCACCATCGCTTCTCCGTGGAAACTGCTCCTTCAAACCACTGATAAAATGTTTCATGGCCATCAAGGTGTTAAAAATGGCGAAAGCCACAGCTGACAGGAAGATGACGTCAATTGCTACAACAGGCATCATGTTCGCGTAGACGATGGGCTTCGTGTCCATGAAAGCAAAATTATCACCTACATTCAGAATATAAATTGCCAGGCCAATGATGATCACAGGGATCAAAAAAAGGAACAGATTGCCCTTAAATGTTTTTGCTGCTTTAGAAATGAAACTTGGAAATGAATAGTGTTCTATGGTCTGGTTACGAAGAGCTGACATGACATCTGAAGGTTTGGCTCCCCTTGGACATTGATCCGTACAGTCACTGCAATTATGACAGAGCCAGAGATCCATGTTCTTAACCAAACGGTCCTTCAAACCCCATTGAGCCGCGAGCATCTCTTTTCTAGGAAAAGGCAGGTCAGATGGCGTCAGTGGACATACCACGGTACAGGTCGAACACTGGTAGCATGTTTTTAAATCAACACTGCCCGATCCGATTAACTTTTCTACAAAATTTAAATCAGCATTAATGCTGACATTTCCTGTCATTGTTTTTTATCTTTTTTAAAGTTTCAAATGTGTCCTACATCCCTTTAAATGGATTGGGACCCAATTCATCAATTTCTTCTTGAAAATCCTTAATGATTTGAGGTAGTTGAACAAAATCATTCATGCTGATTTCAAACTGTTTAACCCTCTCTGGTTCCAGGCCTAGACGCCCAATAGTTTCTTGAACTTTGCTGAGCCTTGTATTGCAAAGCTCACTTCCTTGTGAAAAATGACATTGATAGTCGTCTCCATATTTGCAGCCCATAAACATGATCCCATCATATCCTACAGACATGGCATCTGATACATTTACCAGGTTTACACCTCCAAGACATCTCATTGGGATAATTCTTATGGAATTGCTGATCTTTATGCGATTCAGTGCGGCCATGTCAAAGACAGGAAGTGCATCATTTTCACAGACGAAGACGAGTATTCTTGGCTTTTCATCGAACTCATCGGGCATCTCAATGCTTTCCATCATTTCTTTGAAAATCATTGGACTATAGTCTGGAAATGTGATCACTCGGACAGGACAGGCTCCCATGCAAATCCCACAGCTCCTGCATCTTGCAGGATTTTCAAAGGGTACTCCTCTTTCATTTTCATCGAGTACCCCAAAAGGGCATTCCACAGTACACCGTTTGCATGCAGTACAACGATCCAGAGCAAAAATAGGATAGGTCTGATCTCCAACTCTGGGATGAACGGTACGCCCCTTTGAACTCAGTTCAATAGCCTGAATGGCTTTTAAAGCGGCACCGCTGGCATCGATGATACAATCATTCATATCCAGAGGCTGCCTTACAGAACCTGCCGCATATATCCCTGTTCTGCGAGTTTCATAGGGAAAACATATAAAGTGTGAATCCGGGTATCCGTATTTCAGTTCTGGTAAGTCCGGTCCCTGTCGGTATTGGAGATTCAAGGCAGATTCTCCATCCAATGTTGATGATTCCTGACCCAATGCAAGAACCACCATATCCATTTCCAAACTAACCGATTCCCCAAATAAGGTATTTTTAAGTTCAACGCCAATGCTTCCGTCACCTTTTTCAGTTACCGATGTAACATCCCCCTTTGTCAAAAAGATTCCAGGATCATCCTGCTGTTTCCTGTAGAAATTCTCATATAAACCAGGGGTGCGCATATCTCTATAGAGGATGTAAGCTTTTGCATCAGGATCCTGTTCACGTATGTAGGAGGCATGTTTAAGAGAATCCATGCAGCAAGTACTTGAACAGTAGGGAAGATGATTTGGATCGCGTGATCCTGCACATTGAATGAAAGCTATGTTTTTCGCAGGTTTACCATCAATTCTTTTGATATTCTTTTCCCTGGCCATCTGTTCAAATTCAATACTGCTGATCACATTTGTGTATTGAATTCCAAGATGGGTTAGCTTTGTGGCATCGTAGGGTTTAGAACCTGTAGCCAGAATTACCGCTCCGCTTTCAAGATTCACTGATTTGCCGTTTTTACTCAGTTGTATTTTAAATTCCCCAGGCTGTCCGGAAATCGATGTAACATGTGTAGATTTATGAACAGAAATCCCATCATGCTTTTCGACAAGATTGATGAGTTCTTCGATATTGTTTTGCTGAGGTGAATGATATGGGGGACTTGAAGGTATGAGTTTGTATTGGTCAAGAACGTATCCTCCAAGTTGCTCTTTTATTTCTACCAAGTTTACTTTATTACCAGCTTTAGCTGCCTCAAGAGCCGCAGTCATTCCAGTAATTCCTCCTCCAATCACAAGCAGGCTGCGTGAAGTTTCCTGTTCAAATGGAATGGGCAAATCGCTTTTTTTGATTTGGGAACAGTGCATGCGGACATAGTCTTCCCCAGCCATCTGAGTGTCTTCATTGACGTTTCCATCTTCTTCACGTTTTTCCTGAACCCAGGCTACGTATTCTCTAATGGGCGCACGTACTACAAGGCTCTCTTCTCCCATATCAAAAGTCTTTTCATGCTGGCGTTTTGAACATGCCGCAATCATAAATCTGTTGACTCCCTCTTGATCTCTATCATCTTTTAGAAGTTTTACACCCTCTTCGCTGCATAGAAACGGATGCGTTTTGTTAATTGGAATTTTAAACTCCTTTTCTGCAACTTTCAGCATTCCTTCTACATCCAAGGCCTGATCGATATCACAGCCAGAGCATACGTAGGAACCAATCTTTGTTTCCATCTTAATTTGCCACTACATTTTGAATTGCTTTCAAAGAGGTCCCGGTAGCATCTTGAATCGAACTATTGACATCAACCGGTCTCTTTGCAGTGCCTGTAGAATAAATTCCTGGCTTTTGAAAATCCGGATTCAAAAAACCATCTTCATCGAGCTGAATTTCCTTTAGAGGAATTTGTGTTTTTAAGTTGGGCTCCATGCCCGTTGCCAGAACAACTAAATCATATTCTCTGCTAACCATTTTCTGTTTGAGAATGTCTTCTGCCTCAACAACCGGATTTCCTGTTTGTCCCAAAACTACATTGGCTACCTTACCTTTGATCATCTCGACATTCGGATGATTCTGAACAATAGCGACAAAATCCTCGTACTTCCCTGCAGTTCGTATGTCTATATAAAAAATGGTTACTTGGGAATCAGGATTTTGTTCAAGGATGTAATTTGCTTGTTTGAGAGAACCAAGACAACAGATGGAGGAGCAATAAGGCAGATGATTTTCATCCCGAGAACCTGCACATTGGACAAATGCAATGCTTTGAACAGGTTGTTGATTTGATGGACGTAGTATTTTCCCTTTTGTTGGGCCACTGACTGACGCAAGACGTTCCATCATCACATTATTAATCACATCAGGAGATTTGCTGAAACCCAGATTTTTAAGTTTTTTTGCATCATAGGGTTTCCATCCGGTTGCAAAGACAATAGAAGCAACATCAAATTCATATGTTTCCCCTTCCATGTTTAGATTGATGGCATTGTATTTACATGCTTCTACACATTTTTCACATCCGGTTTCACAAGACTCGCGATCAATATGGTATTTTGAGGGAAATGCCATAAAGTTGGGTAAATAAATGGCTTTTGTTTTATCCATCCCATAATTGAATTCGTTACTTCGCACAGAAGGACAAACCGGAGAGCAATGATCACAAAGAACACATTGATCATTAACGTATGTAGGTTTTTTCTCTAAAACAACCTTGAACGCTCCAGGGTCTCCTGAAATCGATTTCAATTCGGAATGGGTGTAGACATCAATGGATTTGTTCGAACGCAGCCTGCGATAGTTTATTTCTAATCCGCACGTCGGAGGACACATTTTGGGGAAATATTGATGGAAACCTGAAATACGCCCCCCAAGAGTAGGAGATTTTTCAACAAGTATGACCTCATAACCCGTTTCAGATGCTTCCAAAGCAGTTGTAATGCCCGAGATTCCTCCACCAATGACTAATATTTTTTTTAAAGAAGTCATTTATTGTTAAAATCTTTGAAAAGATATTGAATCAATAAACAAAATTAGAGAATTATCTAAAAATTATTCTAAAATAAAATAGACAAGAATTGGAGATTCGTGTTTCAGTGATTTGAAAAAATAAGGATCGTTGGATCTGAAACAATCATTTCGGATCCAACGAATTTGTTACTAAGGTCGATTCTGGTTGTATTAGCTTATTAAGATACTTTTGGGTTTAAGATTTGTCGGCATCTGAAACCAGTTGATGATAATCCCGTTTAAAAATGTTCCACTCACCTGTATTTTTATCATAAGTTGAGTTTACAAAACATTTCCAGTTCTCATCATCAATAGCGAGGTGATCACCTCGATAATAGTAACCTGGATAACGGGTTTCCTCTCGGAAATGGATATGACGGGCATGGGCTTCTCCCGCAAGAATCCGGTGGAAATTTTCCCATGCACGTAGAAGTTCATGGAGGTTTTCAGCACACATATGGTAGGAATCTTCCTTGAGCATATCCAAATAATAGAAGCCTTCCTCAAGCATGTATTTACTGGTCATATACCATGTCCCAACTCCTCCCACATATTCATCCATCAGCTTCTGAAGCCTTTGCTGAAGCATGCCTGGTCGAATGTAATGGGGGTTGATGTTTGGATCTGTGGTATAATCACTGTATTTGCCCCATGTTTCCATAGGCATAAAGATTTCCTTGGCTAGATCTTCAGGATCTTCAGCAAATTCAACGGATTCATCCTTGTGATCAATACAATAGGCCGCCATCATTTTTCCTACAATTCTACCTTCGGTATTGGAACCCGATGAGAACTTGTGTCCAGAAGCACCTACTCCGTCACCTGCAGTGAATAGACCATTAACAGTGGTCATTCGGTTGTAGCCCCAATGCCATTCTTCTGGGCCAAAATCTCCTGGCCCACTGGTCCACAATCCTGCGCAACCTGCATGAGAACCTAAAAGATAGGGCTCTGAAGGCATCAATTCCGAAGGGACTTTTTCCGGTTCCATGTTATTGGCAGCCCAAACACCAGCCTGGGTAATCGTCATATCCAGAAAATCTTCCCAAGCTTCTGATTCAAGATGCTTGATTTCCTTCTTGGTCATGGTCTCAGCCAATTTCTGTAATGCCACATCAGTGTGAATCTTAATTGGACCCTTCCCTGCTTTCATGTCGATGATCATCAAATGATTTCGCATGCAGGTTCCCATCGAATCTACATATTTCCCATATAGTTTTCTGCTCTCCTCCTTGTTGGTTTCCTGATAATCTTCACCAAATGCATTGGTAGCTTTTGCTTTGAAAAGAAGAAACCAGGCACCCACAGGACCATAACCATCCTTGAAACGGGCAGGAACAAAGCGGTTTTCCATCATCGTTAATTCAGCACCAACTTCAGCAGCCATGGCATAAGTGGAACCACTGTTCCAAACTGGAAACCAGGCTCTGCCCTGCCCTTCTCCCGTTGCACGGGTTTTAAAAACGTTGACGCATCCTCCTGCAGCGAGCAAAGCAGTCTTGCACTTGAACACATAGAGTTTCTTCTCCCTAACACTAAAACCCACAGCACCTGCGATTTTTGTTGGATCATTTTTGTCTGAAAGTAGTTTTACAATGAAAACCCTTTCAAAATGGTTTTGTTCCACTCCTGTTTTTTCTCGGTTGTTTGCCAAAGCAGCTTTTCCTGCTTCAGCAACGATGACTTTGTAAGATTCACCATTGATCATGATCTGCCATCTGCCTGATCGTACAGGTTTTCCTCCCTCTCTCAAAGAGATCATATCGTTTCTCAATGCCGTGTGACCATCTATTGAATGGCCTTCTTCATCCTTTTTCCATATCGGCAAACCCCAATCCTCAAAAAGATGGACTGTGTCATCAACCAATCGCCCAACATCATAAACAAGATCTTCCCTAATGATCCCCATTAAGTCATTTCTAACATATCGTACGTAGTCCTCAGGGGTATTTTCCTGCCCGACATAGGTATTGATTGCAGACAAGCCCATTGCTACTGCTCCACTACGATCAGTAGCCGCCTTATCCACCATGGTGATCCTTAACCCTTGCTCGGTAGCCCACCGGTCTGCTTCATAGGCACAACCGCAGGCAGCCATTCCACCACCAATGAGCAGGATGTCGGTTTCATGAACAACGATTTCAGGCTTTTCTGAAAATTCAAAATTGTTTACTTTTGGTTCCATGTTTATTTATGTCCTTAATTTTAATATTTTTTTGCTATGCTGCGGCAGGTACAGGAAGTGCTTTTCCCGTTGCATGATGGGTGAAAAAACCCTGTTCTTTTACTTTTGAAAAATCAGCTTTAGCTTCTCCTTCCCCTGCAAAAATATTTACTTCACCTGGTAGAACTGTTCGGGTTGGGAATTTAAAACGTTTGATATTTCCATTTCGAAATTTAACCGTCCACATGATGCTGTCTGATGCAGGCAATGGAATGACGGATCCCCCAAGAGGGGCAAAATCTGCATAACAACGGATTTCAATCGCTTGCTGAGGGCAAATCTTGACGCAGCTATAGCACTCCCAACACTGAACTGGTTCTTGATTTACTGCCTTCTTAACGTCTTTTTTCAAAGTCATTAAATCATGAGGGCATATATACATACATGCTGTTTTGTCCTGACCGGTACAGCCATCACATTTTTCAGTAATCACAAAACTAGGCATTGTTGATCTCCTTATTTAAATGAAAAAATACATTAACGAATAAAACAAAATTAAATCTCAATGAATCAACTTTCTTAAAACCATTTTTTAAATTTTTATAGCTGATTTCTTGGTTTAGGTCCCGAGTTGATCATGAATCCAATGACCAGGCTGAATTCAAAAAAATTTCCATGTTATAAAAACTGCCTGATACCTTCCCCATTCCTTGGGAGCATGGGATTGGATTCGCATAAAACCCAAAAAACACAATATTATAATAATATGATAACTCGAACATAAAGGAAATCTCTTGATAATCACAATATATAATTCTTATAATTCTTATAATTTTAGATTATATCATATTTAATGAGGCCATGAATCTACATTCATTGAGGATTTTTCATGCTATCGCAAGCGAAGGTTCCTTTACTCGCGCGGCAAAATTGTTAGTCATCAGTCAACCTGCAGTTTCCCAACAATTACAGCAACTTGAGTCTCAATTTGAGATGAAGTTATTAGACCGATTACCTCGTGGCGTAAAACTGACTCGAGAAGGCGAGGTCCTTTACAGTTACTCGAGTCGAATTTTTGCTATCGAGAATGAATGTGAGGCGACCATGAGTGCCATGTCAGAGAATTCCTATGGTCGACTTGCGATTGGAGCAAGTACAACCATCTTTGACTATTTGCTTCCTACAATGGTAAGCATTTATTTAAAGGAATTTCCAAATATTGAACTCCAATTAGAAGTGGGGAATACCGAAGAAATATGTAATATGATTGCTGATGGTGTCGTTGAATTTGGTCTTTTGGAGGGCACAAACATCACGAACGGAGTTGAAATCAATTCTTTTGGAACGGATGAGATGGTGGTGGTTGCAAACCCGAATTGCGAATTAGCAAATTTACCCTTGCCCATCAAATTGGAAGACCTTACGAATTATCCATTCATATCACGAGAAAAAGGATCCGGCAGTCAAGCAGTTATTGAATCAGCTATTGCTGAAGTCGGTCTCTTGTTGAATCCCATCGTTAGGCTTGGGAGTACTGCAGCTATTCTCAGGTCAGTTGAAGCTGAATTAGGCTTCGGAATTGTTTCCTCGATAGCAGCAAAAACAGCTTTGGAAAATGAAAAAATAAAAATAATTCCGGTTGAAGGATTGAAGATAGCCCGAAAACTGTTGATGGGCTTTCTTCCAGATCGCCAACTCAGTATAGCTGCAAAGTCGTTCGTTCTTTTGTTAGAAGATCCAAAAAATATTTTTTCTTGATGAAGTTATTGGATTTTTATTTTTTGGGCCTTAGCTTCTTTTGAAGATTGTTTACAAATGAATCCGTGGATTAAGGGTTTTGATTTTGAAATCCAATTCGAAATCGGATTCCAAGTGATGTGATTGAGGACTCAAAATGTATACAGCAAACATTCAGAATCATGTGATCCGGATAATTCCCGGGTTCTATTTTGAGACTTGCGATGAATCAACATCCATATGTTATGGTTCCGTCAACTGCTTTGTTGATCGAGGTAGAAAAGATCCTCAGCAGGCCTGAGCGGACGTTTCAGCCAAAGTGGTCGACGAAGACCCTGCGGTCCTGGCGCAGGACGGGTTTTCCCCAACCAACGACGGTAGACTTCCGTTGATTTTGTGGTATCGACAAAGACATCCCCATATTGATCCCCAGAATGTGCCTTCTCGATCCGTACCTTCTGATGCCCAGCAGTGCATGCCACTGATCGGATCCGGATGGACGGCGTGGGTAATGTTCTGATGCACTCCACCATCACGCCAGAATATTCGCTTGAGGTCTTTGTCCTTGCCTTCAGCAGGTTTGATCCCTGAAATGACATTCATTTTCCATTTACCTTCACCCTGTTCCTGGATATCGACCAGATTGGTCGCCCAGCGATTGGCTTCCGGATCCTGAGAACGTCTCCAACGTCCGATGTGATGGGAGCATGCCACCACCCCGGGACGCATACCCTCCGTAGCCCAGACCCGAGCCACAAAGTAACCGATTTCGGTATTCACCCTTGCCAGATCACTTGTCACAAACCCCAACCTTTTAGCATCCGAAGTATGCATCCAGAGAGGATTCCTATTTGAAATCTCCACCAGCCATTTGGCATTGGCAGATCGAGAATGAATGAGGGTAGGCAGTCGGTAGGTAGGTACCAATGGGAAATCTCCCTGGCCGCGTTGCATCTCTTCTTCGTGAACATGACTGCGGATGTACCCCGGCAGACTATATTCAGGCCATTTCCAGTCCGATAAGGTTTTTGAAAAAAGCTCTTGTTTGCGTGAAGGTGAATTGAATCCTACCGAAGGCTTTCGACCTGCAAGCACTCAAACGGGTATTCCCTGTTTGAGCACGGTTCCACTTCTCTCGTCGATCTCAGTTCCTTCGAGTTGCTCATCGGTAAGTGGATTCCGATAGATTTCATAGACCTCATTTTTGATTTCAAACGCTCCGTAACGGCGCATGAAGTCCAACGGTGTCAGATTTTCTTCCGCAGCCCGTTCAGGTAATCCTGGAACACGTTCAAAAATGTAACGGTAATACTCGCCGACGGTGAGTTTTTCTCCTTCCCGATAGGGAGAAAGAAAGTGATCCCGAACCCCAAGCTTACCTTCTGGATCGATACGCCAGGAGAGTTCGATCCAGAATTCATCCTCTTCCCAGACTTCACCAGGATTGACCTGATAGCTAAATTCCGGTTCCTGCCCCTGTCGGCGGGCATATTCTCGCAAAACCGGCTGTCGATAGGCGACCCACATCCCTGCATGGGTTTCATAGCTGATCAGATCATGACGCTCTGAGGAATGACCCATCGGAAGTACATAATCAGCAAAGTAGGCCGTTTCATTCCAAGTTGGAGTAAGAGCGATGTGAAGGCCGACCTTGTCTTCATCACGAAGGGCCTCAATCCAACTGAAACCGTCGGGATAGGTCCATACTGGATTAAAAACCCGTGTAAAATAAACCGACATCTTTCCACGGTTTTCTTTTAGAAAATGAGGAAGAAGATAACTAAGTTCATAATGAGAAAGTGGGTATTCATTGGGAAAATGAAGCTCATTCCAAAATTTCTGGGCAGGGGGTTTGCTGCAGAGACTTGGATGGAACTTATTCCAGGTATTCGGTAGCGTGCCTCCAGGAGTTCCTATGCTTCCGGTAAGAACACTCAGAAATTGAAGGCAGCGTGCCACCTGCCAACCACCCAAGTTTCCACTACTGGCACTTCGCCAGTTCATATTTGCAAAACGACTCCCAGCCCTTCCGATCCTCCTGGCTACTTCTATAATCGTTTGAACAGATACCCCACTTTCATTTTCTGCAAACTCCGGAGTAAATTCGGAATAGTGCTCGATAAGTTTTTCAACTGCGACCTCAAGACTCAGATCGGAATCAGGGTGCTCTTCTTCAAGCCATTCCTGCCAATTGACCCAATTACGAAGGAACTCTTCATTGTAGAGTTTTTCCTTCAGGATGATCCGTGCCATCGCCAGCAGGACCGCAGCTTCAGTTCCAGGATAGGTGGCCATCCAGTAATCTGCACGACTGGCAGTGTTCGATAAACGAATGTCCATCACCGCGATTTTCGTGCCGTTATTCTTGCCTTCAATGATCCGCTGAGCGTGCGGATTAAAATAATGCCCTGACTCCAAATGCACACTGATTAGGAGGATGAAATCGGCATTCGCAAAATCCGGTGAAGTCCGGTCTATTCCATCCCAGATGGCATATCCGAATCTCGCACCGGCCGAACAAATGTTAGTGTGGCTATTGTGGCCATCAACATCCCAGGCATGGAGCACCCGGTCCATGTAACCTTCATGTCCAGGACGTCCAACGTGGTAGGCGATCTCATTGTTTCTTCCTTCTTCAAGTGCCAGACGAATTTTACCTGATATGTCCTGAAGCACCGATTCCCAGGAAACCCGTTCCCATTTCCCTTCTCCTCTTTTTCCAAGCCGTTTGAGTGGGTAGAGAATTCGTTCCGGGTCTTCGATCTGGTTGATGGTCGCGGGGCCTTTCGCGCAATTACGGCCCCTACTTCCAGGATGAAAGGGATTCCCTTCGAACTTTCGCACCTTTCCGGTTTCCTTATCGACATAACTCAACATCCCACAGCCTGATTCACAATTGAAACAGGAAGTGGGAATGATCGAATAGCGTTTTTTCTTTTTACGGGACCAGCCTGTTGCTTCATACTCCTCCCAATCGTCCCATTTTTCCGGAGGAAGGTAACTGTTGAGAGGGCCTGGGCTCAACATTTCAGATTCCTCCGTCACAGATTCGGTCAAGTCCGGTATCAGACCCAGCCCCTGTGCCAGTTTTTCAATACAAGTCGCTTCAGGCTGCATTCTCATATAAAATCCAGTGTAAAATGTCATCAACTGAGAGGGATCATCTGGGGTGCCATGACCCAGATACGAATGGAGTACCAGATGCCGATCAAAATCAGAGCTCCTGCAAGGGCTAGCATCAGAGGTGCTGTACTCCAAAGGAGCATCAAAAAAGGTAAAATGCTGCCCGCCAGGATCACTCCTACCCAGAATTCAGATTGAAACAATCCATGGATGATGATCATGACGGTACGATGAGAGTCTTCGGTAGGGTGAGGAACAATCAGTTCTGCACTGAGGGAAAGGACTTGGACCACCAATCCACCCATAAGAATGTTTTTCAAGAATGGAATCAATGGCATGATTGGTTCCCAGAGAAATCCCGTCAGCAATAACGCAGCACTTCCTCCCACAACGGCATGGAGCAGCATGTGTAGAATTAAAAGTGGACTTTGCCAGAAATCACGTCCCTTGGCTTGAGCAAAGAGAAAGGCGGTGTAGACTGCCAGGAGGGCTGATAGCAACAAAATGGGCCAGACCAGCCAATCCGCCCATTCTGCGTAACCCAAATAATGCGCGGCTCCCATCAACGTCACCAAACCACCATATACGGTGATGGTGTAACCTCCTCGAACCAGCCACGATTTCCAATGAGGACGCAGTAGGACATAGATGAAGCGTGAAGGCTGGTCCAGATCCTTAATCAACAACATTCCTGTTGCTGCCAGAAAGAATAAAGAAACCAGTGAGGTGATCCAAAAACTTTCACTGGAGAAATAGACCCAACCGAGCTGATTCAGGAGCAGTGGGATGCCGAGGATTCCTGACGCAAGGGCCTTGGTCAGAATGTATCCTGTTACTTCCCAACCCCAGAGGATGCCTTTGGAAGGTGAATCATAAACCCTCCGTGCTGGTCTGGAACCACCACTGAGTCCTCCGTTGATTAGGAGTCGGATTGTGTCTGCTTCCTGAATTTCCAGAATGATCAGTAGGCTCTGGATTCCCGCCTCCAAAATGCACGCTGTGACGATGGTTTTTTCCAGAATGATGTCCAACCCCGGTTTCCTGCGATCCCCAGAGGCTCTGCCCAGAATGTGATGTCTCTAGTGGTTTCAAAGAAACATCATCGCTCTCAATATAGAAAAGTTTGGGACGTGTCCCCTTTTCCGGTTTTCTAGCTGTCACTTGCTGCCTTGCCACCAGGTTCGCTATTTTCGAACCGGACTCATCCAAATCTCCTGAGATGATTGCCTCCGTCGGGCAAACATTGTCGCAGGCGGGTTGCAGTCCTGCATCCACCCGATGCGAGCAGTAATTGCATTTCGCCGCCGTGTTGGATTCAGGATCGATGTAGATCGCATCATATGGACATGCCTGCGTGCATGATTTGCAACCGATGCAACGCTCGTTGTTGAAATCCACGATCCCGTCCGGACGTTTGTATAAAGCCTGAGTCGGGCAAATCTCAACACACGGTGCTTCCTCACAATGGTTGCAGCGCATCACCGAAAAGATCCTGCGGGTGTCAGAAAAATTACCTTTTTCAACATATTTGACCCAAGTCCTGTTGACCCCGATCGGCACGTCATGCTCCGATTTGCATGCCACCGTGCAGGCATGACAACCAATGCAGTTGCGGTTATCGATTACAAATCCGAAATTCAACAATGCCTCCTAACATTAAAATATTTTAATAAGGATTCCTTGGAAACTGCTCTTTGGAGGAGGAGTGAAGATAGCCTGGAATCCATAATAAATATGTAATAATAATCATATTTTTATTACACATTACTCAGTTTTCGAAGTGATGAGCGTAAAAGATTATCCGATAGACTTTCTCAAAACATACTTAATCTTTTAAGGCACTAAGGACCAAATGCCTTTCGTTTGGCACCTACTACTGAACACAGCAAAGCTGCAAATTACAGTTACAAAATCCATGTAACAATTTTTTTTTCTCCTACTCAAATCAGTGGTGAGTTAGATTGAAAGACATTATTGGAATAAATTTTTAATAAATAAAATGCATAATAATTATTGTATTAATAAGTTTTGATTATATTATGATATCATAAATAATACTCAAACACGGGACTTTGGATTTTACCGTCACAAGGCTAAGCTATTAAGCCACAAACCACCGACGTTGGTGACACCCACCTTTCAGGGGATGGAGGAGCACAATCCAGAAAACCTCGATCGCTTAAGCCCGAATTGACGACTCTAGGCAGAATGGCAGGAACATTTGGAATTAAGGTTGGTAAGGGTTTTTGCCGTATAGTTTAAGTTTTCACACATTTCAAACTCCAGTGGAACCAAACTTTAAGCCTCAAACCTTCACAACTGTTTCTTGGATGATTGATAAATTGGATTGTGAAATCATAACTTTTCATAGCTTTTTTAAATTTATTTCATATATTCCTGATGATATGCATCTAATTTTGATTTGTAGGAATGAAGGAGATGCTCTCAATGGGCCACCAAGGTTGGATCACGGGCAGGATCCTACTCGGATATTTTCTGCTGGCAGCGAATATTGCGGTAGAGAAATGGCTGCTGGAATTCTACAGCCTGCTCGAGATCAACTTCGCCACGGCTGCCCTGTTCATGATTCTGACGGCATTCCAGGAACTACTGACCCAAGGATCACTCCGACGGATCAGACCTGTTTCGTGGAAGATTCTACTTTTGATCAGTCTGCTTACCCTGGGAGCCTGGCACTGTTTCCTTAGCGCGCTTTCAGGCTTGAGTGTTTTCGAATTCGGTGCGATGAGTCTGCTTTCACCGGTGCTGATGGCCATGATGGCAATGCTGGTATTAGGTGAAAGGCCTTCCCGCTGGCTCTGGCCGGCCATCATTTTGGGAATGGGAGGAGGCTGGTTGATGATGCAGGCAGACTGGGTAGGCTGGAGCAGCGGACATCACCATGCATTCATGCTTGGCGCCCTTCTGTTCGCCTCACTTCGATGGATCACTGTCAAATATGCTGGAGAACGTATTCCGGCATCCGCAATGATCTTCTGGGAGCCTGTACTGGTATTGCTCTTGATGGGAGGAATCATCGATCACTTGGAATTATGGCAAAAAGCCACTCCTGTCCTTTTCAGTTCGGCCGTTTTGCTCTTTCTATCCCGCCAATGTCTGGTGCGTTCCTACCAGGCTCCTGTCACCAAAGCGACCTCGATTTCCGCACTCATCTACACCAAGCTGGGCTGGACCCTGCTCTTCGGTTACTGGATCTGGGGCAGCCTTCCACAACCCGTCGAATGGCTTGGAGTATCGCTCATCATCCTCAGCAGTTCGCTGGTGGTATTTGGCACCTCACAAAAAACTAAGTTGAATTAGGAAAATCCAAACATTTCCCTGAGTCCCCGGGCAGATTTTCTACAAGTCCTCAAAAAGTTCCTTCGCAATTTGGAATTCTTGGAGGAGGATCTGGTTTTGTAGTTTTTTGCTGAGATCATAGAGGCCAAAAGCAAGTTTCTCGATCATGGACCGTTCTTTCCAGATTCCTGGAATTAGTCACAAATTATTGTGTTCCATGGATTTTTTTTACGTTTTCGATGTAAGAACCTCGACGTCCCATTTGATCCCCTCTTGTGGTGGACTCCTTTCACACAATGGACCGTTAAAAGACTTTATGCTATTTGCCAAGGAAATTTCCGAAGGTCTTTCCATTTTTTAATCCCAGACCCTTACGTCAATTCGGATTAGACAATTAGCCTGTTTCCGTTAGGATGGTTGGATCGCTCAATCAAGGCGGAACATGGACACAAATCACGACCTAGTCAATCATCCGGCTAAAATATCCCTGCCGGCCATCCTTATTCTGCTGCTGATCAACTTCTGGATCTGGCAGCCCCCTCACTGGGTCCATCATCTGGATCCTTTACTTACTCTAGTTCACCTTCATTCCCAAGACCAGGACCACCACCATCCGCAGACAACCCGTTCTGAAAATTCGCACCAGCAGCAGGTCGAGGAAGAATGCCTGGCTTTGGGATGTCCGACTCCCAGAAAGTTGCTCCCGCTTCTGAGCCCCCTAGCGTTCTTGGATGTTTTTGATGACATCGCTTCAGGGCTGGTTATTTTTCAGGAGCAGGACCGATTACGTATTGAGCACTTCGTATATTGTACTCCAGTACGTGGCCCTCCTGTTTGATTTTGATAGAAACATAAGAACAAACATGAGGCCAGGCAGATCTCATCGATCCAGGCCTATAATTTCAAAAACATGGTTTATTTAAAAATACCATGGCTACCTAATAATATTTGCAGGAATACTAATGAAAATTGTTAGAACAACTTATCTCATAGCAGCAGGATTGATTTTACTCTTCATTTCAGGATGCACTACCAAGGCTCCGGAACACCATCATCACACTGGGATCCGGGTTTATGACGCCTGGGTCCGAGCCGTTCCGCCGAACATGAAGATGACCGCAGCCTACATGAGCTTCCACAATCACAGTAAAATGGAAGACTCGCTGCTCTCCGCGGAGACCCCTATTGCTGGGGTCGTGGAAACCCATACCGTCGAGGAAAACAAAGGGGTGATGTCGATGAAACCCGTCGACTCCATTCCAGTTCCCGCGAACGGCATGCAGGAGCTCAAACCTGGAGGATTCCACCTGATGCTGATCCAACTGAAGCAGGTGCCGAAGATGGGAGAGACCGTTTCCCTGGTGTTGAATTTCAAGCATGCGGGGCGTGTTGAGGTGAGCGCTCCGGTTAAAGAGAGCTCCATGAAAAACATGAAGCATAAAGGTCATGGAGATCATGGAGGCTCCATGAAACATGACCATAATAATGGTTAATTCGGAGTAAGTTTCTTCCAAGGGGGAATCCCGAATTCTCCCTCATCTTGTTTGAAAAATGAACGGGAACGCTGGAAATCCAAAAGCATCCTCCCGAAAAGCTCAAATCGGTTGGGCGGCCATATTGCTGGTTGGGGTCCTGCTGATCGTCGTGCTACGTTACATCGATCTGGAACCTGAACTTTCAGGAGACCCCTTTCCGGGATTCGAAGATCAGCAAACGGTTTTGGTTCAGGGACTGGGGATTCATGAACAGTGTCTCGAACTCCGCCCGAAACAGGGTCTGGATTATCGATATCAGACTTCACATCCCCTCAGCTTTGACATTCATTATCACATCGATGGTCAACCTTTGAGCCAGTTTAGCGAGACTTCCTCCACTTCCGGATCCCAGCATTTCGAGGCTCAGGAAAGCAGGAGTTACTGCCTGATGTGGGTCAATCCCCGGGAGGATTTGCTGAAGCTGAGCTATGAATTGAAGTTCGAAGTTGTTCCTGGAAAACCGCAAACGGGAATTCCGGTCCGGTTTGTTTCCGACTCAGGCAAACGCCGGATCCGGATCATCGATACTGCACAAAATGAATTGGGATCCCTGGAAATGAAATCGGATATCCTGAACTTCGAATTGAGTCCCGACCAGCAGAAACTGGCGGTTTTGGTCTCAGGAGTTCGCGAGGGTCTCCAGCTTTTTGAACTTCCAGGGCTGGAAAAAAAGAATTCTTTCTCCCTGGAAAAAGCGGCAAGGATGCTGGCGTTTTCTGAAGACGGGAGTTTCCTTGCGGTTGCCGACGAACACCGGGAGGAATTGCTGATCATCGATTTAAGTTCCGGGAAAAAGGAAAAAATCGAACTTCCGGCTACTTTGCTGGCCCTGGAAACCGGAGACCAAGCAAACGAACTGTTGGGACGAAACGAACTTGAAGTGCTGAAACTCCAATTCACCCCGCCCCTGCTGCTGGAACGCGACGCCCGTATCGAACTGGCTTTCGGCGATCAGAAAATGATGGTCGATCCTGATGAGGTCTGCTTTGCCCATGGAATTCCACATCCTCTGTTCACTCCTAAAGCGGTTGCCATGAGCCCCGAAGGGCTCCCGGGATTTTTAGCTATACCCTAAGCATCTATTCAGAAACTCAGCACACGTTCCAGGTCGTGTTCCCTGCGCAACACTTAGCCCATCCTGTAAAGTGTGATCGTATCGTTTTTATCCCGATGACATGCCCGTCACCCTGCATAACAGCCATGGATTTTCTGAGGCTTTAGATCCCTACTTCGTCCATCTGAGGCCGAAATACATCCTCTTTCTACGCACGAACATGTTCGGATTGTGAGGACTTACCCGACATGGTTTGAATCATTTCGTACTCAAACAGCGAGTGAGATCAGACAGCTCAACACAATGCAATAGACACCAGGTCGAAAATTGTTTCTCTCTATGTCCGGATGGTTCCAAAACTTCCGAATTTTAGCCTGCCCAAGTTTGCTTCCTAAATTATCTCTATCCCCAAAAACCCTAGCATAAACCCTGTTCAAGGCCTTTGTTTCTAAGTGATAAAATGGGACTTACGTAAATCAACGAATAGAAGCACTACGAGAAATTCGTAAGAATCGTGTTGCTAAGAAAAGCAGCCTAAGCTCCCGGGCTTAGGAAAATAGGAGGAAAACCATGAACGGAAAAACTATGGAGAAAGAGCATGTTAAATTATTCTAGAAACGGGCTGCTGGCAGGCCTCATGACCGGGTTGGTCATGCTTATTGGAGCAAGCGTTTACGGGCAATCGTTGCAGGAGGTGATGCAACAGCGTGGGCTCACAGAAAACGATCTGCTTGCCGCAGCGAAGACCTATCATCCTTCGGGCCAGAAGGACGATTATGTCGTATTTTCCTCTGGAGGCCAATCAGGACAAGTCATCGTCTACGGGGTTCCGTCGATGCGCATTCTCAAATACATTGCCGTCTTCACTCCAGAACCCTGGCAGGGTTACGGTTATGGAGAAGTCGAGAGCATGGAAATCCTGGAACAGGGTAAAATCAATGGCAAGGAAATCCTCTGGGGAGACACCCACCATCCTGCACTTTCAGAAACGGCAGGAGACTATGATGGAGAGTATTTGTTCATCAATGACAAGGCCAACCCACGTGTAGCCGTGATTGATTTGAAGACGTTTGAAACGAAGCAGATCGTGGTCAACCCCCTTTTCAAATCGGAGCATGGAGGCACATTCGTGACTCCTAACACAGAATACATCATCGAAGCGGCACAGTACCCCGCCCCTTATGCTAATGAATACCAACCTCTGGACAATTTTCTGGAAAAATACCGTGGTGGCGTGACCTACTGGAAATTCGACCGCAATGCGAAACTTTCTTTAACAAGAAAAAGCATCAAGAGACTTAAGAAAGAGGGAGTACCAACCAAGGGATTGAATAAACTGACCTATAAGGAATTCGAAGGCACAGAAGCCTTCATTGCCGCAGTGGGTGAAAAAATAGGTTCCTCCGAAGCAAAGAAATATCAGAAAACCCTGCTCAAGCACGCGACCAAACAAGGACGCATCGCCACCGAACAGTCTTTTACGGTTGAAATGCCTCCCTACATGCAGGACGTCAGCGATGCCGGTAAAGGGTTCAGTGAGGGCTGGTCGGTGACCAACTCGGTCAATACCGAACTTTACATTGGCGGTTACGGCAAAGGAAACACGAAATGGAAAAATCGCCTGGCCTACGAAGCAGGTATGTCGGCCAAGGATACCGATTATATGCACATCGTCAACTGGAAGGCCGCCGAGAAACTGTTCAAAGCAGGAAAATACCGCAAAGTGAACGGCCATGCTTTGATTCCGATGGAGGAAATGATCGCTGCCAATGCGCTCTTCCTGTTGCCAGAAGCCAAAAGCCCCCATGGCGCAGATGTCAGTCCTGATGGACGCTACGTAATCGTCTCCGGCAAACTGGACACCCATACGACCGTCTATGATTTCAAAAAAATCTTCTCCCTGGTGGAAAAGAAGGATTTCGCAGGTAAAGACCCCTGGGGAATCCCGATCCTCGATATGAAGAAGGCCATTCACACCCAGGTCAATGTCGGTCTAGGACCATTGCATACCCAGTATGATTCGGTGAAGGGGGTGGTTTACACCTCCCTCTACGTCGACTCCATGGTCGTGCGCTGGGATTATCTGAAAGGCAAGGTTTTGAACAAGATTCCGATTCATTACAACATCGGACACTTGCTTACCGCTGAAGGGGATACCGTTGAACCCGATGGCAAATACCTGATCGCGCTCAACAAACTGGCAATCGACCGTTTCACCCCAATCGGGCCACTCCATCCTCAAAATCATCAATTGATCGATATCACTGCGGGCCGACCGATGCAGTTGCTTTACGACATGCCACTGCCACTCGGAGAACCTCACTACGCTCAAATGATCAAGGCCGATAAGCTCAAGCCGGTAGTGCGTTTTGCCAAGAAGAGTTTCCCGGACTATGTCAAAGCAGGCAAGGAGCGTGTTGAACGCAATGGCAACCAGGTCACCATTCATTCCACTGCGATCCGAAGCCACTTCAGTCCAGAGGTGATCGAAGTCAAGGTCGGAGATGAAATAACCTGGCACATCACCAACGTAGAACGGGCCCAGGATCAGGTCCATGGTTTTGCCGTCGACAGTTACAACGTTCATGGCAGTCTTGAACCAGGAGAAACCGCAACCTTCAAGTTTGTAGCAGACAAAGAAGGAGTTTATCCCTTCTACTGCACGGAGTTCTGTTCCGCTCTGCACCTTGAAATGACCGGCTACCTGCTCGTCAAACCCTGAACCCTGTCTTTCCCTGCCGGCCTGAAAGCCGCTGTGAAGCGCTCAACCGGTGGGGAAAAAGCATTGAAACATAAAATCTTCTCAAAATACCAAAACCTCCAATAACAAGAGGGAAAATGAAAACCATTGTTACCGTCCTGTTGCGCTCCGCATTAAGTGTACTGCTGATGAGCATGCTTACCCAGGTCACCTGGGCCGATGCACGTGCCAATTATGAAGAAAAGGTGAACGTCAATGACCAAACCATCGGTGTCATCGCCGGAGTGATCAATTATGTTTGTCCGAAACTGGTCGACCCCTCGGTTGGCATTTGCAACCCCAAAGATCCTGTCGGTTCCGCAGTCGCCATCCAGAAGCAAATGGGGGACCTTGATGAACTGGACGAACTGGACCAGGAAGAACTGGAGGAAGAATTGACGGACCGTAAGATCCTTCACGTAGACGCCTCCATGCAGTTTTTCGATGCCGTGGAACAATTCAAGGGACATTTTCCTTACCGGGCAGAGGCTCAGAAAGCAGCCGCGGCAGGCAACTGGGATGACGCTTTCCTCAATGAGGAAATGGCCTGGCAGTATCTCGTCAAATGCGCCAGCAGGGGCATCTTCGCCAAAAAGATGGTGGATGGCGAATAAATCATGAAACCCCATTTTGACTATAACCGTGCCGGGAACGAAGTCTCTTCGTTTCCGGTTTTTTCTTAACTTTAGGAGAGGCATGAATCAAAAAAAAGGGCATTTCTGGGTCATAGCACTGTTGCTCTGGCTCATCACGAACCTTCCTGCAACCGCTGCAGAGCAGGGAGTCATCGAACACGGCAAACAGATGTACATGACACTCACTTGCTTCGCCTGCCATGGGCAGGAAGGCAAGGGGATGGTCCGTAAACGTGACCGCAAGAGCAAAAAAACCGGCAAGTTCAAATACCGTAAAGGAGATCCGATGCCGGGATTCGAAGCCTATCCCAAACTGGCCGGGCAAAATGCAAAGTATCTGCTGAACCAGATGAATGACATTTTTTCCGGCAAACGAAAAAACGGCCTTTCAGCTGCCATGTACGGCATCAAGATCATGATCGACAGTACTGCCAAAGAAGGCGACCTCGAGGCGATTTCCGAATACCTCTCTCAAATCAAATAAGTAACAGCAACCAGCATCAATATTTCTGATTCAATATCTTCAAAGGAGGCAATATGTTTTTTAGTTCCAAACACCCCATTCGCTTGTTCATCGTATTCCTGTCTACGGCCCTTTGCATCGGGAGTTCCTTATCCCTACAGGCACAGGAGAAGTCCAATCTCACTTCCACCGCGGAATTCGGAGGCAAGTGGGGAACCAAGGTTGAGGAAGCGATCAAAGCCCTTAAACTTCAGGGCAACATCGAAGACGGGCAAATCATTTACGAAGAAATCTGTGAAGCCTGCCACCAACCCGGAGGCAACGGAGACCCCGCAGGAAACTTCCCACAACTAGCTGGACAGCAATCCACTGTTGTCATCAAACAGATTGCCGATATCCGTGCCGGCAACCGTGACAATCCAACCATGTATCCCTTTGCCAACATCGAAGCCCTGAGAGCTGCTACCGAGGATATCTTCGATGAAGAAAAAGACGGCCCCCAGACCCTGGCCGATGTAGCGGCCTTCATCCAGACCCTTCCCATGTCAAGTTCGATCAAGGGCCCTGGAAACGATCTGGAACACGGGGAGAAGGTTTATGCTGAAAACTGCGTCCGCTGCCATGGAGATCATGGCCAGGGGAGTTTCAAAAACTACTATCCGGTGATTGCTGGACAGAATTATCACTACCTGATGAGGCAATTCCGTTGGATCAAAGAAGGCAAACGGCGCAATGCCAACCCCGAGATGGTGGAACAGATCGCACGTTTTACCGAACGCGACATGCTAGCGGTGATGGACTGGGTCTCCCGACAAAAATTGCAGCCCGGTGACTGGGACCCGAACAATTAAGGAGAACGATTGGAACAAACAGAAATCAGCCAACGTCTGAACCTCAGCCGGGTGATGGCCCTGCTGGGGCTGGTGCTCCTGCTGGGATCCTACTTCGGTGGAACCCTATTTGAGTACCGTGATCCTGTGACTGGAGATTTAGAATTCGACGAAGAAAACCTCTCTTTCCAACCTTATCCCTTCCTGATTGAGATGGATGAGGCAGAGGAAATCGATACATCTCCAGAATTGGTCAAGCACCTTGGAGACACACTCTACGCCTATTTCCCTTCAGGATGGTGGTCCTATCTGATCGGCTACCAGACGATGCCAGTCTGGCGTGTATCACTGGAAGCACCAAATTATCCTAAGGAGTCCTATCCTGATGGGATCAACGTTTTCTTCACCCTCACCGACTTCCGTGGAAGGGTTGTGGAAATGAACGTCATCAACCACTACATCGGCATGGATCCAATGGACCTTGGAGCTTTCGATGTTAGACGGATAGTTCCATTCGTCTTTCTTGTTTTCAGCCTCTTTGTCATCGGTTTTCTCTTCTACAGTGGACCCGGATGGTGGCTGCTGGGGCTGATCCCGGCACTGATCCCATGGTACTTCCTCGGTTTTTACAGTTACTGGCTTTATTGGTTCGGACACAACCTACATGAATATGGCGCTTTCAAGGTCAAACCCTTCATGCCCACCGTGTTGGGGGACGGGAAAGTGGCCCAGTTCACCACTCACTCCTATCCTTATGCAGGATTTTATTTACTGCTAGGGGTTTTCCTGCTGCTCGGGTTGGCCGTGCTGGTGAAACGCCGTGCCTTGCAGGAAGGGAAAAAATCCAACACTTAAGAATTTTATGAGAATCCCGCCCAGGTTTTCTGTGGTTATGATCATGCTGATATTCCTGTCGGCATCATCTCCGTTATGGGGAGTTGCGCCTCCTTCTCTCCAGAAACGGATTGATGCTCTGCCGGCAGGTTTAACCCTCAGGCTGGAACCTGGAATCCATCAGGGGCCTCTGATCATTGAGAAAGCACTCGCCCTCGATGGTCAGGGAGAAGCCATCATCGATGGAGGAGGTCAAGGCTCGGTGATCCAGATCCTGGCAGATGGGGTCACGATCCAGGGATTGAGCATCATCCATTCTGGAAGCAGCCATGATTCGATCGATGCAGGCATCTCGGTCAAATCTTCACACAACATCCTACGCAACAACATCATCCGCGACACACTTTTCGGAATCGACCTCAAGGAATCCCATGAGAACCTGATCGAGGGCAACGAGATTTCTTCCAAACCCGTCGAGCTCGGAATGCGTGGTGACGGCATCCGGGCATGGGCGAGCAATAACAATTACTTCAGAAAAAACAAGATTCACGATTCACGAGACATGATCATTTGGTATTCCTACAACAACCGAATCGAGGATAATCAGGGATGGAACAACCGTTATTCCCTGCACTTCATGTATACCGGGGCCAACACGGTCCGCCGCAACCGTTATTGGGACAACATGGTGGGGATATTTCTGATGTACAGCAAGGACTCGCTGATTGAGGAAAATCACATCCTCCACTCAATCGGCCCGAGCGGGATGGGAATCGGTATGAAGGAAGTAGACAACATGCAGATTCTCAAAAACAACATTGTTTATTGCAATTCAGGCATCTACCTCGATCAATCGCCCCACGATCCCCTCACCTTCAACCTGCTGCTCGGCAACACGCTGGCATTCAATGTCCAGGGTTTTGTCTTTCACAGTTCCTTGAAACAGAACGTGATCAAGGGCAATGCCATGCTTGCCAATCTGGAACCCGTGGCTGTGCATGCCAAAGGCAGCGCGGTGGAAAACCACTGGGAAGGCAATTTCTGGAGTGATTATGAAGGATTCGACCGCGACCGAAACGGTTACGGCGATAGGAGTTACCAGAGCCGGGTCTATTTCGAACAGCTCTGGATGAACGATCCCTGGATGAAGTTCTTCTACGGTTCTCCTGTAATTTCAATGCTCAACCTGCTGGCGAAAATCGCTCCGATTTCCAAACCTCGGCTGCTGCTCACTGACCCTCAACCTTTATTTGAAAAAAAGGAATCCTTGCGGCTTTCAGAAACCAACCTGGCTTTCGAAATCCCGGAACTCGATGAAGAGGACCTGGAAGACGAAGAAGAGTGGGAGGAAGAAGATGAAAACGAAGCGTAGGCGGGCCTTACAAAGGGCCGGATAAGGAAATGGATTAATAAAGGAGGCATTCATGATTCAACTATTTCAGGTCAGCAAGAGCTTCCAGCGTCAACAAGTGCTGGACCGGCTGGATCTCCAAGTCAAGGACGGAGACCGAATTGCCCTCATTGGACAGAATGGTGCCGGCAAGACCACCCTCATCCGCTCTCTGCTCGGACAGTACGAACATCAAGGAAAGCTCAGGGTCTTGGAACGTGACCCGAGGAGTGAACGTGTGGAAGTTCTTCAACACGTCGGCTTCGTGCCCCAGCATCCGCCTCCATTACAGATGAACGCAGGGGAACTCATCGCTTTCGCAGATTCCCTTTCCGAAAAACCACTGAGTCAGAAAGTCTTTGAATTGTCACAAGAATTGGAACTCGATCTCCATGAACATTCCAGCAAACCCTTTTTTAAACTCTCAGGAGGCATGAAGCAGAAACTGCTGATCGCCCTCACCCTGAGCAAAGAACCGGACCTGTTGATCATGGACGAACCCGCAGCAAATCTGGACCCCTCGGGAAGAAAGGCGTTCTTCCATCAACTCTCCCGCCTGCCTGAATCGACTACGATGCTGCTCAGCAGCCATCGAGTCGACGAACTGCTCAGCCTGGTCAATCGTGTGGTGGAGATGGATTGTGGAAGCATCGTTCTTGATGAACCACTCAACGAAGGTATTTCCCAAGGCAGGCTTATGGGTTGTGAACTGACACTGCATGAAGTCAACAACTCCATCCGCAAAGTGCTCGAATCCTGGCAGTTTCGCAACGGAGCCGAACCAGGACGATATCATGGGGAAATTGTCGAAGAGGACCGGACACGTTTCATCAGTGCGATTTCCCACTTTTCCCATCATATCCGTGGGCTTCAGCTAGGCAACTCATGAATCCATCTTCAACTTCTCAAAGGGGATCCACCCCCTTCAAATCGGTCACCCTTCTTGATCTGCGTGAATCGGTTCGAGCACGCTGGTTTCTGGTCTATCTTCTGATCTTCGGCGGGGCGGTGGTGGTCCTGATTTCCCTGGGAATCACTGAATCCCGGGTGATGGGATTCACAGGGCTTACCCGTTTGCTGATCACCTACTTTCAACTCTGCATCGCAATCCTACCGATCTTCATCCTCATCACCACCGTGAGGACAGTCGTCGGTGAACGTGAATCGAATGTACTGGAATACCTGCTTTCAATGCCGATCCCTCTGGGTGCCTATTATTGGGGAAAACTCACTGCCCGTTTTCTGGTGGTTTTCCTTCCGGTTTTCGGAGCACTGGCATTAAGCATCACATGGGGCACCCTGCAAAACCTCACCATACCGTGGCAGGCTGTCAGTTACTACACCCTGATGCTTGCCACCCTGGCCTGGTGTTTTCTGGGATTCGGAATGTTTCTCTCAACACTCGTCCGCAAACAGGAATGGGCGATGGGACTGGCCTTTCTCAGTTGGCTTTTGTTACTGCTCTTTCTCGATGCCATCCTGATCGGGGTCATGCTTCAGCATAAACTCCAGGAGGAAGTGATTATTGGTATCACGTTGCTCAACCCTTTACAGGTGTTCCGCACCGGAGCAATGCTGCTCTTCGATCCTGAACTGACGATCCTTGGACCGGCCTCCTATGTCATCCTCGACTTTTTTGGAAAGCAGGGATACCTCACCTTTTGTATCGGTTACCCGATGCTCCTGGGCTGGGTTTTTTCACTGCTCGGATTTCGGCTTTTCAAGAAGGGAGACCTGGTATGAAGTCCATGAGTCACCATCATCTTTCCAAACACTTTCAACCATGACGGTTTCTTCAAAAACAGCGATAACATCCGTAGGCATCACTAGGCGATTATTTCTCAAAAAGAACTCCAGTGCCGTGATTTTCGCTGGAGCCCTGACGTACGGCTTGGGCGGCTCGTTCCTGCTTGGATCCTGTGAAAAGAAAAATCCAAAGCAGCTTCCGGCAAAACTCTCCTGGGACCGGCAAACCTGCGCCCAGTGCGCGATGGCGATCAGCGACCGGCGTTATGCCGCGCAGTTGGTCAAGGCAGACGGGAAAGCATATTTTTTTGATGACATCGGCTGCGCTTTAAATTTTATTGAAGCCCAGCAATGGCAGGACCAGGCAAGGATCTGGGTCACAGACGTCAACAACGGAGAATGGATTGATGCGACCAAGGCCAGTTGGCAATTTGGCGACCCGAACACGCCAATGGGCTACGGATTCGTGGCCAGCCTCACGATCTTCGAGGGGGCCATTGATTTTGATCGAGTCCGCAGGATGATGGCGGACAACCTTTCCCTACGCCACCATCACCTTTCCAAACACCTCCAGCAGTGACGGAACCTGCAAGTCCCACGAAAAAACCCGAAGGCATCAAAAGGCGATTTTTTTTCAAAAAAACCTCGAGTGCCGTGATCTTCGGAGGAGCGCTGGCATACGGGCTCGGCAGTGCCGCCCTTCTCAAGGGACGGGAGGACCGACTGCGCCCTCCAGGGGCTCTCGAGGAAAAACGCTTTCTTGCGAGCTGCATTAAATGCGGACAGTGCCTGCAGGTCTGCCCGCCTCAGGTGATCAAGTTGGCAGGGCTCATGGACGGTTTTGGCACCGGAGTCCCCTACATCATCCCCAGGGAGGGAGCATGCATCCTCTGCAAAGGGCTCCCCTGTGTACTGGCCTGCCCCACCGGCGCTCTTGACCATCATATTTCCGAAGGCAGTGAAGCAGAAATGGGGATTACCGTGCTCAGCCATCCTGAAACCTGTCTTGCTCGAATGGGCATCAACGACATCATCCATCAATTGGAAACGTTATTGGAAGAAGAAGCCTCCATAAATGTCAAAAACTCTAAAAAAACACGTCGACGTTGGAACCGTGTCTTGATCCGTTTGGTAGAACGCCTGGAACCTGATGAATCCCTTAAGCTCGCTGCCCAATATGACGTTCAGGAAGAAGGGCCTTCAGCGCTCTTGAGAAGCCTAAAAAAACTCGACCAGACTCAAAAAAAATCTCTACTTGAATTTGCACGAGGAAGCAAACAGGCTCGTACTGGATGTCGGATTTGTCTACAGGAATGCCCGATCCGGGAACTTCAGCCCATCCGATTCGAAAAAGAAGACCATTCGTCAAACCGGGGATACCTCCCGGTCGTTAATCAAACCTGTGTCGGTTGCGGGGTCTGCGAAGAACGCTGTCCGACTGAAGAAGCTTCGATTGAGGTGATCCCAAGAAAAAAATGGAAACCCCGCAAAGCATGAAAATCGAATTCGAAAAACATGCTGAATTGGAAAACCTGCATTCAAACACAGAACAGGTGGTCCTCCCGTTAAAATCCCGGGCAAGAGAAAAACAGCGAGTCCCGAGGCGGCCCAAAGGACCGGGTTTGCGTGTCGAATCAATACTTGAAAATCCCCATCGTAACAAGTGGCGCTGGGTCCGCTGGGCCTTTCTGCTTAGCGTGAATTTCCTTTTCTTTGCATCTTTTTTTTTCGACATCCAGATTCTGGAAGGGACCCTCAGCGGATCCAGATTGCTTGGATTTCATCTGGCCGATCCGTTTGCCTCATTCCAGGTGATGCTGGCCAGTCGTGTTTTCAACGTCAACCTGATCATCGGGCTGCTGACGATTCTGGTGATTTACCTGCTGCTCGGAGGACGTTTTTTCTGTTCCTGGGTCTGCCCCTACCATTTCCTGGCGGAGCTTGGAGAATGGATGCACAAACTCCTGATCCACAAGAAAATCATCAAGCGCAACCACACGTTTGATCAACGTTTCAAGTATTGGTTCTACCTGCTATTTCTGGGTTTGGCGGGATTCAGCGGATACACGGTCTTTGAGATCATCAATCCTGTTTCCGCCATCAGCCGAGCACTGGTTTATGGGCCTGGGCTGGTGTTGATTTGGGTTGTGGCACTTCTGGCCTTTGAAGTCTTCTACAGCCGTCGTGCCTGGTGCCGTTATTTCTGCCCAGTTGGGGTCTCCTACAATCTGATCGGCCGTATAGCCCCTTTCAAAATCCATTGGGACGTCAACAAATGTTCCAACTGCAAAAAATGTCAGGCTGTCTGTATGGTGCCTTGGGTGTTAAAAGACACGGTCAACCTGGGCAAGTCCGAATTTGTTGTCTCAGGAGACTGCACCCGCTGCGGCCTCTGCATTGATGCCTGTGAGGACAGCGCCCTTGATTTTCACATCCGATACCTGGATAAATTGATATAAGGAGGATCATGAAAGAGCAAACTCTCAACCGTATCGTTCAGAAACGTATTTTCTGGATCTTTTCCGGGGTCACCTTCTTTTTCCTGGTACTGCTTTTACTGCTTCTGCCCTACCGGCTTTATACACGGGACGTCTTGGAAGCTCGCCAGAACGCCCGTGAGGTTTCTAACTTGATCCGCAGCGGACTGCTCTCGACCATGATTTCCACCGGAGAGTCCAAGGACATTCGAGGATTGATCCGTGAATTCCAGAAAAAATACGAGTTCCAGTTCCGCATGATCCGGAGCAGTCATGTGGAGAAACAACATGGCATCCGAGAAGACGAGCAAGCCACCGACGAATTGATTCGGCAGGTTCTGGCAAGCGGCAAAAGCCAGAATGATTGGATCGATCGCACCCATTTCCGCTTCGTCTCCCCTTTCATTTCGGATCAACGTTGTCGGGAATGTCATTTTTCGATGGACGGTTCCAAAATTGCTACCGGAGAAGTTTTGGGGGCTTCCGAAATCATCTTCGATCTTTCTGAGAAGGAAGCCGATGCAGTGAGGCTTGTCCTGGAAATGTTCGTCCTCCTCTTTGTCTCCCTGGCCCTGATGGGCTTAGTTTTTTTCTATGTGGTGAAACGAGGAATCCTGGACCGCATGACCCTCAGTGACCCGGGAAAAAAATGACGCTTCAGAACCTGATCAAGGTCTTATCAATAACATTCCTTTTTGCCGTGATAGGGCACAATGTGGTGGCCCAAACTGATCGACTGCGAGTACGTCATGACCTGGGAGGAGGTTTCACCCTTAGCGGGCATCATGGAGAGCCTGTCGCACTCCAGGATTTCCGCGGGAAAATCGTCCTCCTTTATTTCGGCTACACCACCTGTCCCGACATCTGTCCGGCCACCTTGAGTCACCTCAAATTGCTGATGAAAGAGTTGGGTCCTGAACAGAAAAAGGTCAAGGTGCTCTTCATCACGATCGATCCGGAACGTGATACCCTTGAGAAACTGAAAAACTATCTGCCCTTTTTCCACCCCTCCTTCGTTGGACTGCGCGGGAGCCCACTGGAAACCGCCCAAACTGCCCGTCAGTACCATGTACAGTATTTTCAGGAAAACATCGAATCCGAAGCCGGTTATTTGATGGCCCATACCGATGCTGTGTTCCTCCTCGATCATCTGGGACGTTACCGCGGACGCTACCAGACCCGCTGGACCCTCGAAGACCTGATCGATGATGTCCAACTGCTGTTGGGGTCAGCAGAGTGATCTCATCCGATTCGATTATTTTGTTTTTTTCATCTCTCACCTCTTCCACCATGCTGGAATCTTCGCCTCTGGGTTAAATGTTTATGGGGATTGATTTTCTCACGACGTTCGTATTGTTCCGGGTGCAAGATAATCCCAATGATTCCGCTCGCTCAAGCAAATTTTATGCTGTATTTTGAGCCGGTGGGATGGAGAAAAATCTATTTGCATTGTCTGCCAGATGCATGGGATCCATCCATGATAAGTCTCAAATTCAACGTGTGAAAAGAAACTAGGATGAGCTGGAACCCAGCACCGTGCAACGACCGTTTTGATCCGGCGCCCGGAGAAAAAACCATGAAGGCGGTGGTGACTGAAGGCAACGGCGGTTTCGACCGGCTTCAATGCCGTTTGGTGAAACGTCCTCAGCCTGAGTCCGGAGAGGTATTGCTTCAAGTACTTGCTGCAGGGATGAACAACACCGAAATCAACACCCGTGTCGGCTGGTATTCGGATTCGGTGACGGCCTCCACCTCGGATACAGCAACTTCTGAGGTTCAGGAGGAAGAGGTCCGGCAGGATGGAGGCTGGAACAAAACCACCCCGTTTCCCTTCATCCAAGGGACCGACTGCTGTGGACGTGTTGTCGAAATCGGCCCGGGCGGGGACGAACGTCTACTCGGAAAACGTGCCTTGGTCCGTTCCTCCATCAGACCTGAAGGTTTTCAGTCGACGGAAAACCTCTGGATGGGGTCCGATTTCGATGGAGCCTTCGCCCAGTTCGTCAAAGTCCCTCAAACAGAGGTTTTCGTGTTGGAATGTGGATGGAGCGATCCTGAACTGGCCACCATTCCATGTGCCTATGGAACCGCTGAAAACATGATCCAGCGCTGTGGGATTAATGCGGGAGAAAAGGTGTTGATCACTGGTGCTTCCGGAGGTGTTGGATCTGCTGCTGTTCAACTGGTGAAACTCAGGAATGCCGAGGTGATGGCTGTGGCCGCCCAGGCGAAAAAGACACAAGTACTGATAGCCGGTGCCGACAAAGTGATCGGAAGGGATGAGGATCTGGTCCAGAGCCTAGGAGAAGATTCCGTTGACGTGGTGATCGACCTCGTCGCAGGCCCTTCATTCCCAAAGTTGCTCAAGGCCCTCAGGCGTGGCGGACGTTATGTCTCTGCTGGAGCCATCGGAGGACCGCTTGTCTCATTCGACACACGAACCTTCTACCTCAAAGACCTCCAGCTCATTGGATGCACCGCCTGGGACGAACCTGTTTTTTCCACCCTCGTCTCGTGTATCGAAAAGGATGAAATCCATCCCCTGCTTGCCAAAACCTTCCCCCTCGAAATGATTGCCGACGCCCAAAAAGAGTTCCTCCTCAAACAGCACGTCGGGAATTTTGTCCTCATTCCTCCCCACCAGGATTGAATCGAAATAAGGCTTTTCCATACCATCGGCGTTATGATCTTGAGCAAAGGGTCTTGCTTCTCATTCCTTCAAAAGGGTCTTCGTTTTCTTGACAAAATTGAGAGCTGTTATCAAATGGTTTTAGAAGCCCGAAACCAAACCTGGAAAAACACAAGAATCATTTGGAATATTAATAGGTTTGGGAATTTAGTTCATCTGGCTTATAACCCGAAGGTCGAAGGTTCGAATCCTTCCCCTGTTACCAATTTTTTCCATTTAATATCAACATAAATAGATGAATTATTGAAAGAATTGATTAATCCCATAATTTAATTCCCCCACCATATCCCCCATCAGCTTTCAGAATGTACAGGGTAATCTGGAGTAGTTGACTTATTTCAGCGGTATTCATTCAACCCCCTTCCAGACACAGATCAGGGTAACTACTTTATGTATCGAAGGGCGGTCCCTTGAATGGGTTGGGGGGCTTCCGCCATTGCCTGCTTATGAATCATGGATACACTTAACTAAGATAAAAGGCTTCCAGCTAACCGATGGAGACTAGGCATGGTCGGGTGTGGTAATCCTTTGGCTGACAAGTAGTAAAACACTTACTCTTTTTTAGCACCAAATTGAGGGGGACAGGTCATCATTATTCCACCAGACCCATGTAAATGAAAATAATTATGGTTTTTTTAATGAAAAATGTCATAATAAAAAGTTTTCTTTTAATTTTTTTAATATAAAGGTAATTATGGCAACTGGTACAGTAAAATGGTTTAACCCTAACAAGGGTTTCGGTTTCATCCAGCAGGATAATGCAAGTAAAGATGTTTTTGTTCATGCAAATGAACTTAATGGTGTCTACATCAAAGAAGGTGACAAAATTGAATTTGACATCATTGATGCAGAAAAAGGTCTTTCTGCCCAGAACATCAAAACACTCTAGTAATCCCCCTACACGGAAGGTACTAAATAGACTGAAACAGCTGGCCCTCTCACTCTGTTCATTACTGATTCCCTATAATAAGTAGCTTTCGTCTCGGCCTGATTCATTCTTGCCGACCCTATTCGATCCATAGTCAAATGGTTTCGACGTGGACATGAAAAAACTCAACAAACTGTTCAGTGGTTCAAGGTTGGTCAGGAAGGGTTGTTGGGTTGTTCATTCTTTCTTCTTAATTAATGATGGGATTTTAAACGCATAACCTATCCAGCCTCAATTTTTGGTACAGTGGTAATTGTGTTACCTTCTAAGAACTTTACAGGCCAGAAGGCGGTGCCAAAAAACACCGTATTTTCTTCATAGGATTCTCCTCTTGTAAATGGAAGATTGCTTTGGTGTTCCTCATTATAAATCCAAC
>Ga0208765_1000203_pt1 | contig 38632 bp, 27 predicted proteins | sample ETNtaG_2_FD_185783 | JGI IMG/M metagenome (GOLD analysis project Ga0208765, IMG submission 185783) | Marine microbial and viral communities from oxygen minimum zone, Eastern Pacific Ocean - ETNP201406SV203 (SPAdes) (version 2) | ecosystem: Environmental > Aquatic > Marine > Oceanic ...
TCAATAGCTTGTGTAAATCAGCTGCAGGGTTACGGTCCGTCCATTCCTGCATCACTGCATACTGAAAAACAGACCTGATTCTCTGGTGAATCCGATGGGCAGTTTCTGCTTTACCCTCTGACTCAAGTCCCAGCAGGATTTCTTTGATAGCTTTTGGAGGGATATCCGTAATCTGGAGATGACCAATTTTGGGAAACACATGGTTTTCCAGCGTGCGCCTGATTTCTCGGCCATGTTTTTCTGTCAGTTTTCCACTTTGACGCTCCCACCACTCCATCGCTACATTGTGAAAACTCAGCTTTTGTTTAAGCTGTTCAGACTTTTGTTTATTCTGCCTCTTTGACTTTAATTCCTTCCTGACTCCAATGGGGTCTTGCCCCTCACGAAGGGTTTTTTGTGCCTCCAGTCGTTCTTCACGCGCCTGCTTCAGTGTGGTTTCAGGATAAACCCCAAGTGCCAGGGTTTTTCTTTTTCCTTCATAGGCATAGTCCCAACGGAAGTACTTTGACCCATTGGGGTGAATCAGAAGAAACAATCCTTTGCCGTCAAACAGCTTGAACTGTTTGCTGTTTGGTTTGGCATTTTGGATTTTTCTGTCGGTGAGTGCGTTTTCGGTATGTCTGGGCATCTGCAGACCTGAATTATTACGGTATAAGCAATCTCATGATTGCCTGATTCATAAATACCGTGATAGTGTACCGTGTTATGAAGACGCTTGCAATGGAAGAGGTTGGAAGGTAATGGACTATTATTCCATTGATATCATTGATTTTATTTAATGAATTGGATTTTACTGGAAGGCTTTGGAAGTATTACTGGCGGAGGAGGAGGGATTCGAACCCTCGGTACACTTTCGCATACGGCACATTAGCAATGTGCTGGTTTCAGCCACTCACCCACTCCTCCACTAGGATTCCGGACTTGGGAGGGGTGTCAAAAAGTCCGGAATCAGGATTTTATGCGATCTCAGGGATTTGGCAAGTTCATATGGGCTTCAATTCGATTCTTCAACGGAATCAGGATCGGAATACACACCATCCTCCCGCATTGATTTAACCCATTTCAGTTCTGCCAGAACCCGTTTAATCTGCTGATAAGGCAGGTAGGGTTTAAGGGATTTCAACTCATCATACAAAGCATTAAGACGTTCGGTCACCTCTTCGGTAGACAATTCCTGATTGGTCTCTGCGTCGGTCATTCCGCCTCTTTCAATGAAGTGTTTTTGGGATGACTGCCGGAATACCGGCAGCAAGTTTTAAGAAAATTTTAATTCTCAGATTAGACAATACTGGGTCGCATCCGGATATCGCTGCCTTTGTTGAGGAAACCAACTGGTTTCCACCCTTAAGAATCCGTCGTATTGCTTTCGTTAATCACCTTCTGTTCCAGGTCACGGGGCATTTCCTCATAGTGACTGAAATTTTCCTGGTGCCAACCCCGGCCTCCTGTGATGGAACGGAGAATGGTCGCGTAGCTGTAGAGTTCCCGCTGAGGAACCTGGGCCCTGATGATCTGGTACTGGCCACTGGCGTCCATTCCCTGGATTTTCCCACGGCGCCCGGAAATATCGCCCATCACATCGCCCATGTGTTCTTCCGGAACCTTGATTTCCAGGTCATAAATCGGTTCGAGCAAACAAGGGTCACATTCCAAAATCCCCTGTTTGAAAGCATTCTTTCCAGCAATCTGGAAGGCCACATCCTTGGAATCCACAGGGTGCTGCTTGCCATCGTAAAAATCGATTTTGACGTCCACCACCCGGTATCCTGCGAGCACCCCTTCCCCTGATGCTGCCTGGACACCTTTATCCACCGATGGTACAAACACACGGTCAACATTCTGCCCCACCAGGGATTCATTGAAGTCGATACCGCTGTCTCGAGGTCCAGGTTCAAGGCGCATCCAAACTTCCGCAAATTGTCCTGCTCCACCCGTTTGCTTCTTATGGCGGTATTTCGAATCGCCTTTACGTCGGATCGTTTCACGATAGGGAATTTTGGGCTGGACCAGTTCCACCTCGACCTGAAAACGGTTCTTGAGACGCTCCGTAATGATCTGAAGGTGCAACTCCCCTTGACCGAAAATCAGGGTTTGATGCAATTCTGGGTCAGGACGGTAGATGAAGGTCGGATCTTCCTCATGCAGGGTAGAGAGGCCTATGGACATTTTCTCTTCCTCCCCTTTTGATTTCAGCTTGAGGGCACCGCTCAGATTGGGTGCGGGAAAATCAATGCCCGGCAGTTTCAGTTTGGTTTTCGGATCCGACAGAGTATCGCAGGTATGGGTGCCTTTGAGTTTGACGAAGGCCGCCAGGTCACCCGCCTGGACCGCTTTGACCTGACTGCGGTCCTTACCGTTCATCTGGAAAATCTGACCCACCCTTTCTGAATGGTTGCGTGAAGTGTTGTGGAGGTCCATCCCTGTTTCTACCTTGCCGCTGTATAAGCGGAAGAAAGAAAGCTCGCCTACATGCGGTTCACTCACCGTTTTGAAGATGCTGAGCAAAGGCGAACCATCGTCCAGCCCGATTTCAAGTGTTTGGTCATCACTGCGGGTGGCCGTTACAACCGCACCATCACAAGGTGAAGGGGCATAGGCCGAAAGGAAATCCATCAACTGCGGGACCCCCACACTGACCCCAGAGGCAACCGCGAATACCGGGATGAAGGTTTGCTGTCTCAGTGCCCCCTTGAGTCCATTGCGGATTTCTTCATCACTCAGTTCTCCCTCCTCGAAAAATTTCTCCAACAGTTCATCATCTGATTCCGCAACGTTTTCCATCAACTGCTGATGCAATTCCTCCACGCGGTCCTGCCAGTCCCCTGGAAGGTCTTCGCTTTCAAATTTACCGATTCCTTCTACATCATAGCGGTGAAGCTTGCGTGCCAACACATCGACCATTTGATTGAATCCTGGACCAGGATTGACCGGCAGCGTCAATGGGAAAAAACGTTTTCCAAATCGCTCGGTGAGTTCCTCGACAATCTCATCAAACTTGACGTATTCTGCATCGAGCACATTCACCACCGCCATCGCAGGCATTTCCAGATCCTGGACCTTCTCCCACATCTGTTCCGTGCCAAGCTCGATACCATGGGCTCCATGCACCGTGAGGATCACCGAATCGGAAACCCTTAAAGCCGAGAGTGCTTCACCGACAAAATCGGCATAACCGGGGGAATCAAGAATGTTCAGCTTGCATGACTGCCATTCGGCATACATTGAGGTCGTGTGGATCGAAATCTGCCTCTGTTGTTCGTCTTCATGATAATCCGAAACCGTGCTGCCCTGTTCGACGCTTCCGATTCTGTTGATTGCTCCGCTGCAGGCGAGCATCGATTCTGCAAGGATGGTTTTTCCAGCAGATCCATGACCCACCAGGGCAAAATTACGGATATTCGAGGCGTCATACTCTTTCATGCAAGTCTTTCAGGCACAACGGGTTCTCTTTGCCCCAGATCTGGAACAAATCGTTGATAGCCGAATTTGTTTAGGGTGAAAAAAAAATGAACTGTTTTCAGCAGAGAAACATTGAGGAGTGTAATGGGGCATGCCTGAAAGTGATCTCATTCTCAGCCCGCACGGGGTCTTGTTAGTCGGAGAAGGCCTAGCTGCTGAAATTCAGCCTGCTCCGTGATGAATTATTAAGATTTCTAATCAGAACAAAATCTATCATAAATGCTTGCCTAACAAGTTCAAGCATTTCTATTGAATTTGAAAGGAGTTTTTTGAACTGATGAAGAGGCTGAATCAACCTTCAACCTCCAACAAGGAGGGAAACTTGGAAATTTCAGTTATTCAGGGGGAGTTCCAAACTCCGTTTTCATATCGTCCACGCTGACTGCCGTCAGGATCATAAACAACCAGATTCCAACGTCGATCCTCTTGCCACTCACCCTCGAGACGGATCCCGGATGACGTTACCAGCACTCCAGAACCCTGTCGTTTTCCATCCTGGAATTGTCCTTCGTAACGATCCCCCCCGGAATTGTTGAATATGCCCTGCCCCTGGTAAACACTGTTTTTGGAACAGTTCATCTGGTTCATGTCACAGACGAGTCGGGCGGTCAACTGACCGGAGTAAAGAGAGCCACTGGGAAACCGGATTTCAACATTTCCTTCTGCAAAACCACGAATAAAACTTCCTTCGAATTCCGTCCCATCCGCCATTTTGAGAAGCCCTTGACCATGATAGAAGCCCTCCTGGAAGTCACCTTTGTAACCGCTTCCGTCAGCCAGGGCGAGACGGCCTTCTCCATTAAATTTGCCATTCTGGAAAGAACCCGCATAGCTCATCCCCTTCGTGTTGGTCAGGGTCCCCTCTCCACTTGGCTGGCCTGAATCGAAGCTTCCTGAAAAACTAGTTCCATCGGTGTAAGTCAGGCTTCCCTCACCGTGAAATTCCCCTGACTTGAAATTCCCAACGTACTTTGTTCCATCAGAAAAAAGGAAGGTACCATTTCCATCATAGAGATCATCCACCAGACTGCCCTGATAGCTAGACCCATCTGCAAAACTGCAGATGACCAAAACCTGTGCTGATGTTTCACTTAATGGGAATTTACAGGAACCTTGTTCATTGTCGGCAAGTTCCGATTCCTGCATCTTGCCTTGGTGATACACGACTTTGAAACGTATTCCTTTCTGGGTAAAATCCCCCTTCCCTTCCATCAGTCCATTTTCAAATTCCCCTTCGAAGATGCTTCCATCAGCATAGGTGAAAACACCCTGACCGGATGGAAGACCTTGCTTGAAGGAACCATCGAATCGATCTCCATTGGCATAGGACAAAGTCCCTTTGCCTTGGCGAACACCCTGCTCGTAACTTCCTTCATAAAGTTGTCCATCAGGCCAACTGTAGCGCCCCTTTCCCTGATAGAAACCATCTTTAAAACTGCCTGTGTATTCTTCTCCATTGACATGGCGGAGGCGGCCCTCTCCGGCCAGCACTCCGTTTTCGAGGCGTCCCTGATAACTGCTGCCTCCTGAAAAGGTCAGCAGGATTTCACCTTCTATCCGTCCTTCACGGTAGTTCCCTTCTAGGCTACGCCCATCAGGCCAGTTGAAAATCCCCTTTCCTTCACGGATACCTTCTTGATAAGTCCCCTGAAAACTGGCCCCATCAGGATAGAGATAATGCCCTTCACCATGGAAGGCCCCGTTTTTAAATCCACCTTCATAGCTGGTGCCATCGAGTCTCCGAATAACGCCATTGCCATCAGGGACTCCATTGACGACCGTCCCCAGGTATACGGTACCATTGGGATATTCCAGGCTGAGAGGGGATGGAAGACGATTTTCAACGAATTCTCCTTCGATCACGATTCCGTTGGAAAGCATGAGTTTCCCTGAACCATGACGAAGGCCTTGCAGAAATTCTCCTTCATAGGTCATTCCACCCTGGTATTGGTAAATGCCTTTGCCCTCTGGCATTCCCGACACAAAAGGGCCTTCGTAGAGATCACCATTGGCAAATTTGAATATCCCTTTTCCTTCTCGTAGCCCGTTGCGGTAACTTCCCTGAAACTCGGCCCCATTGCTGAAGCTGAATACACCTTCTCCATGATAAAGACCTTTTTCAAAAGATCCTACATAACGATCCCCATTCGGAAATGTGAGCCTGCCACGGCCATGCTTGAGGCCTTTCAGGTATTCTCCGTTGTATTCATCTCCGACAGGCCAACGGTAAGAACCATTGCCATGGAAAACGCCTTTTTTGAAATTTCCAGTATACTGCTCTCCGGAAGATAGGCTGAGGCTGCCCTCACCATCAATCCAGCCTTCGACCCATTGGCCTTCATAAAGCCTTCCGTCAGGAAACTTGAAATTTCCGTTTCCATCCGGAAGTTGGCTCTTCAGAGTTCCAAAATAAACACCGTCAACCTCAGGATTCCCATCCTGCTTCCAGACTTCATCCTGAAAATCAAAAAAAAGCATCAACTCCTGCTGTGCGTGCAAAGGGTGGTACAACAACCCCAGGATCAGAAGAATAAAAAAAGTCTTAACTTTGAATATTTTTTTTGCGACCAAAACCACTCCTTAACTGAGAGTTCAATGAAATTCTGCTTTAAAAATCCGAATTCGTGAAAAAATTATTTTTTACTGGATGACAATCATTCAGGAAAAACGTTAAAGGAAGCTTTTCTGAAAATAAAGAAAGTAACGCATTAATGATCAAACCGGGTCAGGAACAGCAGCCTGAGTTTCCATAATTTCAGAAAATTCTTGCTCTCCTTGTTCTTCAAGGTACTGCTTGATCAACTGCTCCTTACGTTGCCATCGCTCATTGAGCCATTTTCGTATATGAACTCCAGCTTCACGACTCCGAATTTGTTCCAGGGTTGGAACCCCATCCTCACCGATACAGAGTTGATCTACATCCACTCGGATACGGCGGAGACGCCCAAAGACCAGGTCTGATAATCCAGGAGACTGAAATCCAGGGTAGATGATGGTCACATCAAGGATCGCCTCAAGTTGATCTCCCAATGCTTGCAAGACCGCATGAATTCCACCTGATTTCGGACGCAGGAGATATTGAAAGGGTGAATTCTGATCACTGTGTTTACTAGGATCGATTCGAGTTCCTTCCACAAAATTGAGAAGGGTCAGGGGTTGATCCCTCAATTGCTCGCAGGCTTTACGGGAACGTTCCAAATCTTTTCCTCGCAAATCAGGACGTTTCTTGAGTTTGGATTTGGAATAACGCTTCATCACTGGCATGTCTAGGGCCCAAAGAGCCAGTCCCAAAAAGGGAACCCACAACAATTGCTGTTTGATGAAAAAACGTGGAAAGGGGATTACTTTGTGAAACATTCCTTGAATCACCGGAATGTCCACTGAAGACTGGTGATTGGAAAGAACCAGATACTGCCGATTCAGATCCAATTTCTTCAATCCGCTGATTTCCCAAACAACACGATGGACCAACAGGAAAATGCCTTTGTTGATCCAAATAAACAGACTGCCAATACCCAGCATCACCTTGGTCCAAAAATTCCTCCATTTTCTCCACGGAAAAATCATTTTCAGAGGCACCATCACAGTGACCAGCGTTCCACAAATCATGGTGTTGAGAACAACTAAAAAAGTGGAAAGAATTCCCTGGAACCAAGAAGGAAGAAAATGAAGCATCGCTAAATGTTTACCCTGCCCTATGTTAACTCAGTATGTGGAACAAAGACCTCGATGATCCAAATGCATCGAAAAAGGCATTATACTAAGCATTTTTTTTAACATCTTCCAGATCTAATCCCGTTAAGTGCTTCATCGTCATGTTGCTTTCAGTAGGGCAACTGTGTTAATAGTTGGGCCTTGATTCATCAATTTCCTTAATTAAAGCATGTCCTTACCTGAAACACCGGTATTCATACCTGTCGATTTCATGCAGGACTTTCTTCAAGAAAGTTTTGAACAAATCGGTTGTTCTCAAGAAGAATCCGTCAGAGTAACCCGACGGTTGATTGGAGCCAACCTCAGAGGCCATGAAAGCCACGGTGTCGCCCGTATGCCGCGATATGTCGAATGGGTTCAGAATGGAACGCTGATCCCAAATCAGCAGATCCAACTGATTCAGGAAAATGAAGTGATCAGCATCCTCGATGGAGGACATGGATTCGGGCAATCGATCGGGGAACAGGCCGTTCAAATCGGGATCGAAAAATCCCTCACTCAAGGAGTTTCCGTCACCGCATTAAGGAATTCAGGACACCTCGGCCGAATTGGTGACTGGGCGGAACTGGCTGCCGGATCCAATGTTGCTTCTCTGCACATGGTCAATGTGCGCGGGAGCTTGCTGGTCGCCCCATTCGAAGGAGTCGAACGCCGAGGCAGCACCTCCCCTTTCTGCTGCGGAATTCCAAGAGCGGATGAACCTCCAGTGATTCTTGATTTTGCAACTTCCTTGGTTGCCGAGGGCAAAGCTCTGGTTGCCCTGCGAGGAGGTACCCCTCTGCCGGAAGGTGCGATCATTGGACTCGACGGAAAACTCGGCAACGATCCTCTGCCGCTCTATGGAGCAATTCCGGAAGGCCGCTATCCGGATCCGAATATCGGCCCGGGAGCTCTCACCGGCTTTGGATTACACAAGGGTTCCGGACTTAATTTTTTCATGGAAATGTTTGCAGGAGCACTGACCGGTTCCGGAACTTCAGCGGGAATCCAGGATACCTCCAAACGCCGATTCTGTAATGGAATGCTTTCAGTCTACTTTTCCCTCGAATTCTTTCACTCCGACAACTGGTTCGCCGAGGAGGTCAGAAATTACATTGATTTCTACAAAAGCTCAAAACCCTCCAGTCCCGGAGGTGAGGTACTGATTCCTGGTGAAGCGGAATTGAGGCGGATGAAAGAGAGACAGAAAAACGGACTACCTTTAGCCCAAACGGCCTGGAAAGACCTCATCCAAAGTGCAGAAAAGATCGAAGTCCGCAGGGAACTTCTCGATCAGGCCAGAAGATTTTTCATCCAAAATTAATCCAAACTTCCTACTCTTTTCTTAAAAGGCGTTATCCATCAAAGGTTTTGGAAGCATAATCATCCACTGCCTGGAGCCGTGACTGGACTGCAACTTCGGGAAGAAAACTGGCGCGGAAGCCATTCTTCACCACTTCCACCAGATCCTCTTTTGACAAATCCAGAGCTTCTTGAACCGCCTTCAGGTTTTCATTCATATACCCTCCGAAATAGGCAGGGTCATCCGAATTGACTGTTACGCAGAGTCCTAAGTCCAAAAGGCGCTTGAGGTTATGGTCTTCCATTTTGGCAAAAACACAAAGCCTGGTGTTGGAGAGGGGGCAGACCGTGAGAGGCATCTTTGATTCGGCCAGCCTTGCGACCAATTGAGAATCCTTTTCACACTTCACACCATGGTCGATGCGTTCCACACCCAGAAGGTTCAGTGCGTCGATGATGTATTCAGGAGGACCCTCTTCCCCGGCATGGGCCACACGACGGAACCCTTCTTCAGAGGCACGGGCAAAAACGCGTTTAAATTTTTCCGGAGGATGTCCCACTTCCGAAGAATCCAGTCCGACTCCGATGATCTTCTCTCGGAAAGGCAAAGCCTGCTCCAAAGTTTTGAAGGCATCCTCTTCACTGAGATGGCGTAAAAAACAGAGGATCAGGTAGGAGGAAATCCCATACTCTCGCCTTGCATCCTTCAAGGCATTATCGATGCCCTCGACCACGGTTTGGAATGCCACTCCCCGTTCAGTATGGGTCTGTGGGTCAAAAAAGATTTCAACATGCTTCACATTCTGTTCCTGCATGCGTGCCAGATAAGCCCAGGTAAGATCATAGAAGTCCTGTTCGACCAAAAGGACCTTGGCTCCAGCATAGTAAATGTCTAGAAACGTCTGCAGATTGTTGAACTGATAGGCCTTCCGCACCTCTTCAACACTCGAATATGGAAGTGCCACCTGATTACGCTCTGCAAATGCAAGCATCAGTTCCGGTTCGAGTGAACCTTCAATGTGCAGATGCAGTTCTGCTTTAGGAATTCCTTCAATAAACCTTGAATCCATGGCTACCCCCTAATGGAAATGAATCTTTTGGGAATCAAAAATGAAGGAATCTCCTCCGAATCTCAAGTCCGGGTTCAGGCTGTCACGTGCATTTCCGTTTTCTCAGTGAATGAGCGTCTTGTTGGATCCTCAGGATATGTTGGTTGAAAACTAAAAGAAGGTTGGATTAGTTCACTGAAACGTCTGATGGTCTCCAGACAGTTGAGGGCATAAAGATGAACCCCTTCGATTCCTTCACCAATCAGTGCTTCGGTCTGTTCCGCCAGGTGGAGCCAGCCGATTTCCTTGAGGGCATTCGGGTCACCGGCATAGCGCTCGAGTTTTTGTCTGAGGGACAGAGGGATCAAGACTCCGCAGAGTTCTTCCATCCGAAATAAAGCATCTGGCGAGGAGGGAAGCAGCAGTCCAGGGATGATCGGGATCTCTACCCCTTCACGACGAAGCCGGTCACGCCATTTCAGGAAGTGTTCATTTTCAAGAAAAAACTGGGACACCAGCAGGTCCGCACCCGCTTCGACTTTGGCCAACTGATGTCGGAGGTCTGCTTCTTTGTCGGGATTTTCCACATGACCTTCCGGATAACCTGCCGCACCGATGCAGAAACCGTTCAGGCTGCGGACCGCCTGAATCAGTTCCACGGCATAGGCAAAACCTCCTGAAGGACGTTGAAAACATTTTCCTCCCGAGGGAGGGTCTCCCCGCAAGGCCATCAGGTTTTCGATGCCGGATTGATGGAACTGCTCCAGCACCTCTTCGATTTCCTGGCGTGTGTGCGAAACACAGGTCAAATGGGCCATCGTCTCGATGCCCAGATCGTTCTGGATGAAGGAGGCGAGTTCATGAGTATTTTCCCGCGTAGAACCTCCTGCCCCGTATGTCACGGAAATGAAATCAGGATGATAACTCTTGAATTCTTCGAGCCTTAGTTTAAGACGCTCCAGGCTCTCCGTATTTTTCGGAGGAAAGATTTCAATCGAAAAAACAAAGGTTTTCTTTTGGTACAAATCAGCAATTTTCATGGTCTTCCTCAGGCATTGACATGCTCGGTTATCGGAGTGGGTTTTGTTTCAGTTTCATAGCCAAGCACCGGTCCCAGCAGGCTCTCCGCTTCCTCGAGACCGCAACCTTTACGACGTGCGTAATCCTGGGTCTGGTCACGTCCGATTTTACCGACCGCAAAGTAGCAAGACTCGGGATGACTGAAGTAGAGTCCGCAGATCGAGCTGGCCGGGCGCATGGCGAAGTTTTCGGTGAGTGAAACCCCAATGCGTTCTTCAGGACGGAGGAGTTTGAAAAGCGTCGGCTTTTCGCTGTGATCGGGCTGGGCCGGATAGCCCGGAGCTGGACGAATGCCCTGATAAGTTTCATGGATCAGTTGCTGCGGGTTGAACTGTTCGGAGAGTCCGTAACCCCACTCACGACGCATCTGAAGGTGCAGGTATTCGGCATACGCTTCGGCCAACCTGTCCCCCAGGGACTTGGCGAGGATCGCGTTGAAATCGTCATCACGTGCTTCGTATTCCCTGCTGATTTCTTCGATCTCGGTCCCTGCTGTCACCACAAAAACACCAAGAAAATCGTTTAATCCTGAGGAAGTGGGAGCAATGAAATCAGCCAGTGCACGATTGGGCTTGCCCGAATCTTTTTGGGCCTGCTGCCTCAAGCTGTGGAAAACCGTGAGCACTTTCTTTTCTGAACCAGGCGCAAACAGGACTATGTCATCTTCTTCGCTGAAGGCTTTGAAAAATCCGCATACCGCCTGGGGCCTGACCTGGTCCTCTTGAGACCATCCATCCAGCATCGATTCCGCTTCCCGGTGCAGCCTGCGGGCTTCCTCTCCAACGCGAGGATTCTCAAGGATGGAAGGATAACGTCCGCGCAGTTCCCAGGCCTGGAAAAAGGGGGTCCAGTCAATGAAGGGCCTCAGGCTTTCCACGGAAATTGGAGGAAATTCCTGAACGGGGAGGCTGCATCCGGAATTTGGTTTCTCCAGGCTTTTCCCATAAATGCGGATGCCTTCGAAAGAAGGTTTTGGAGGCTGGTACCGCATCCAGTCTATCGGGGTTTTGTTTTTTCTCGCCTGCTGCAGGGCCAACAGCCTGCGATTTTGCTGGTGTTCCAGATATTCTCTGCGGCGGCGTTCCTGGTCCTTGCGGTTTTGCTCTGCAAAATCCTCACGGGTTTTGGGATTGAGCAGACTGGACACTACTCCAACCACCCGGGAGGCATCCTGGACATAGACCACCGGTTGGTCGTATTCCGGAAAAATCCTGACCGCTGTGTGGATGATGCTGGTGGTCGCGCCGCCGATCAGCAAGGGCCACCGGCATCCGAGGCGCTGCATTTCCGAGGCAACGTGCACCATTTCATCCAGGGATGGGGTGATCAATCCTGAGAGCCCGATGAGCATCGCCTCGTGCTGCTCCGCAGCTTTCAGGATCGTTTCACAGGAGGTCATCACCCCCAGATCAATCACTTCATATCCGTTGCAACCCAGAACGACGCCGACAATGTTCTTGCCGATGTCGTGCACATCGCCTTTCACTGTGGCAAGCACGATGCAAGGCTGGCGTGAAGGGGTTTGTGAATTCTGTTTTGCCTCCTCCATGAAGGGTTCCAGGTAAGCCACCGCCTGTTTCATCACCCGGGCACTTTTGACGACCTGGGGCAGGAACATCTTCCCGACTCCAAAAAGATCGCCGACCACCTGCATTCCATTCATCAACGGGCCTTCAATGACTTCCAGCGGCAACTCAAAACTTCGGCGTGCCTCCTCGGTATCTTCGATGATGAATTCAGTGATGCCCTTGATCAATGCATGCTGCAGACGCATATCGACGCTTCCCTGACGCCACTCCAGTTCCCGGCCTGTGTTCTGCTGTCGTTCAGAACGATAACTTTCCGCAAAATCAAGCAGTTTCTCGGTGGCTTCCGGGCTGCGGTTGAAAAGCACGTCCTCCACCCGCTCCAGCAGGTTTTCAGGAATCTCCTGATAGACGTCAAGCATTCCGGCATTGACGATGGCCATGTCGAGCCCCGCCTGGATCGCATGGTAGAGGAAGGCCGAATGCATCGCTTCCCGGATAGGATTATTGCCCCGGAAGGAAAAGGAGATGTTGCTCACCCCGCCGCTGACTTTCGCTCCTGGACATTGCTTTTTGATCTCTCGCACTGCTTCGATGAAGGCCACCGCATAATCGCGGTGCTCGTCGATCCCCGTCGCCAGCGTCAGGATATTCGGGTCGAAGATGATGTCCTCTGCAGGAATTCCAAGCCGGCCGATAAGCAGTTGATAGGCCCTGCAGCAGACCGAGACTTTTTCCTCGAAGGTCGTCGCTTGGCCTTGCTCGTCGAAGGCCATCACCACCATCGCGGCACCATAACGGCGGATGATTTCCGCCTGACGCAGAAATTCGGTTTCTCCTTCCTTGAGGCTGATGGAATTGACCACCCCCTTGCCCTGCAGACATTTGAGACCGGCTTCCAAAACCTCCCATTTGGAACTGTCGAGTATCACCGGAACCCTGGAGATATCCGGTTCGGAGGCGACCAGGTTGAGAAAATGCCTCATCGATTGCACCCCGTCCAGCAGGGCTTCGTCGAAATTGATATCGATCAAATTGGCCCCGGCCTCCACCTGCTGCCTGGCAACGGCGAGTGCAGTTTCGAAATCATGGTTGAGGATCAGTTTTTTGAATTTCGGAGAACCTGTCACATTGGTCCGTTCGCCAATCATCAGAAAACCCGTGTCGGCAGTGATCCGCAGTGCTTCCAGTCCGGAGTAGCAGGACTCATTCGGAAGATCCGGAATCTTCCTGGGTTTCAGACCGGCTAGGGCTTCCCCAAGAACGCGGATGTGTTCTGGTGTGGTTCCGCAGCATCCGCCCATCAGGTTGACCCAACCCTGGGATGCGAACTCCTGCATGATCCCAACAAATTCCCGGGGAGACTGATCGTATTCCCCCATCGAGTTGGGCAGCCCCGCATTGGGATAGACCCCGACCCGAAAGCGGCTGATCCGTGAAAGTTCCTCGACGAAGGGCCGCATTTCCATGGCACCCAATGCGCAGTTGATGCAAACCGCCAGAGGCTGGGCATGCATCACCGAGAGGTAGAACGCCTCCAGGGTCTGGCCGGAGAGAGTCCTTCCCGAAGCATCGGTGATGGTGACCGAAAGCATGACTGAAGTCCTCTGACCGGTTGCGTCGTTGAGCTTTTCGACCGCGTAAATGCCGGCCTTCAAATTGAGGGTGTCGAACGTGGTCTCGAACAGCAGCAGATCAGCGCCGGCATCCATAAGCGCTCGGGCCTGCTCCAGGTAGGCCTCCGCGATTTCATCGAATTCAAGGGCCCGGTAAGCAGGGTCCTGAACATCCGGTGACAGAGAGCAGGTACGATTGGTGGGACCGATTGTCCCGGCGATCCAGACCTTTTCTCCAGGATGGTCCTGCTCAAACCTATGTACTGCATGGCGTGCTGCATCGACGGAAGCACGATTCAGTTGCTCCACATAAGCACCGAGAGAGTAATCCTGCTGGGATATTCGGTTGGCGTTGAATGTGTTGGTTTCAAGGATTCGGGCTCCTGCCTCAAGGTAATCGGCATGGATCTGTTCGATGAGTTGCGGACGGGTGATCGAGAGCAGGTCGTTGTTGCCTTTCAAAGGTTTTGGATGATCCTCAAAATCCTTATTCCTGAAATCCTTCTCTTCCAGTTTGTGCTGCTGAATCATGGTGCCCATCGCTCCGTCCAGCAGGACAATTTCTTCGTCAAGTTTCTTAAACAACATTTCCAAAGAACTCATGTCGACCTTTTTCCTCCCTTGATTGGGTCTCTCTTCATCGGGGATGATCCTTCAGTTCCGTGCCCCTATCGCCAAAATAACCTGGAATAGTTCACCTCGACTCTGAGGCAGAATTTCCTCTCTGAGGTTCGAAAAACCGGCTTCCTGCATCATCTTCAACAAGTGCTCCTGCTCAAAGCCGGGCCACTTGTGTTTCAGTTTTTCCAAGACCCAGAGCTGGTCATGCGCCGCCAGTTCCATGACGGCCACCAGCCCGCCCGGACGAAGCAGCCGAAAAGCCTGCTGGATGCCACTGAAGGGATCATCTAGATGATGAAGTGACTGGGAGAACACGGCGACATCCACACTTTGCGGTTCAAGCGATAGACTGACGACATCCTCGGCGAGCAAATCAATGTGTTCCAGCCCCAACCGATCCATTCGCTGCCGTGCCGATGCAAGCAATTCCGGATTGTAATCGACCCCGATCACGCGTTCCGCAAAACGCCCCATCTCCACCGTCAGAGAACCGTCTCCACAACCGAGATCGAGCATCACCAGCCCCTCCCTTTCTCCATGATTATGGACTCTTTCCTGCTTGTGAAAACGAATCAGCATGCCGAGCAGTCGAGACCACGCATACCACGTCTGCCCTGGCTCCAAGAGCCTTTCGTTGAGGCCTGGCCCTCCTAATTCACGCTGACGGATCACTTCCTGAAGCCGAACCTGATCATTGAAGGGATCTTCCAGTTCCCCAAGCTGGCTGTGAACATAAGACCAGAGCAACTGCAGATGCTCATCTCCAATCTCCGGGCCGCAAAGTTGATAATAGGTCCAGATCCCAGCCTTCTGCTCCTGAATCAGTCCGAGCTTGCGTAAATGCCCCAAATGCCGTGAAACTCCTGACTGGGCCACCCCGAGTATCGAAGTCAACTCACTCACGTTCAAAGGATGCTGTGACAATAACACTAAGATCCTCAGACGGGTTTCATCTCCCAGCAATCTCAAAACCTGTGCAACTTGTTCCAACGGCCCTCCTTCAGATAAATAATTTAAATCACCATATATCAATATGTTGATTTATAGCGGTTGGCAAGCAAAAAATGAAATTACATGAAAAAAGGAAGTTTGGGATGAATCAGGAAGAAGCATGAATTGGATGGCAGGGGTCTCGGGGTTTTTGTTGGGAACGGTATGGGGTAGTTTCATCAACCTATGCATAGACCGCTGGAAAATCCGTTATAGTGAAGATCCGGACAGCATTCTGACGGACCCTAGATTTAGTAAAAAATTAAAGGATCATCTTCGTCAGGAAACGTTTTCGCCTCTGATTCCTTCCCGTTCTTTTTGTTTTTTCTGCGGTCATCGGTTGAGCGTGACAGAACTGATACCCATCTTTTCCTACTTATTTTCCAGGGGCCGATGCCGAAGCTGCGACGCAGCCTATGGCATTCGCAGTGTTTTCGTCGAGCTGACGCATGGGTTTTGTTTCGGCGCACTTTTTGTTTGGCTGGAGAGATGGCCGGCAATCGTTATACTGGCTCTTGATTTTTCCTTGATCTGGCTGCTTGGATCATGTCATCACTTTCCAAAACAAGGTCGGAGGTTAAAAGGCTGGGCTTTTATTTTGATTTGCCTGAATCCAATCCTTTTCCTGATGCTGAAACGTTGAGATGAAGCGCACGTTCCTAACTCTGATGAAAATGGGGATCGTTGCTGCGATACTCTATTATCTGATTCAGAGTGGACGACTGAATTTTGAACGTTTACTGCTGCTGATGGAATCCCCAGGGATTCTGCTGATGATGTACCTGATCCTGATCGTTGCGGTAGTGCCAATGGCCACCTTTCGCTGGTGGCTTCTGCTTCGGGCAATCGGACTGAATGTGGAACCAAAACGAACGTTTCTGTTGACCTGGATCGGCAATTTTTTCAACACGACCCTTCCGGGTGCCATCACGGGTGATGTGGTCAAGGGTTATTATGTGATCCGTTCCGAAAGGGAAGAGGGTCGGACCCGTGCTTTCATGACATTATTGATTGACCGCTTCGTTGGCCTTTTCGGACTGGTGGTGATGGCCTTCATTGCTTTGATATTCAATCTGGAAATGATTTGGAACCAGTCCTCTCTCCACCCGCTGGCCTGGTCCATCACCGCCCTGTTTGGGGCAACGCTGATCTTTTACGGCATCGCCTTATATCCTTTTGCTGAAGGCCGGGACCCATTCATTCGTTTGATTTCAAGGCTACCTGGGAAAGAATTTCTGCTCAAAGTCTACCTGGCTTTCAAAAGCTATCAGCACCGCAAACCGACATTGGTCATAACATTATTGCTATCAATCACCATCCACACGCTGATCGGACTGATTTTTTATGAAGTTTCAAAAATGATGGGAATTCAGGAAATGGGACTGGCGACCCAGTTTTTCCTGATGCCGGTCGGTTTGATCACGATTGCCATCCCGATTGCCCCGGGAGGGATCGGGATCGGCCATGCTGCTTTTGAGTCACTTTATCTGCTTGCGGGCTTTGCTGGAGGTGCGGATATTTTCAATGTCTTTGTGATTGTCCAACTCAGCGTTTTTCTGCTGGGCGGGATTCCGTATTTTCTTTACAGTGGGAACTACAAGATTCCTGAAAAAGTTTCACTGACAAAAGTTAATGGGAACTGAAACGTCTCAATCCGAGGAAAGTACCTTGAGATGCTCCGAAACGCATAGGGAGAGGGCCTCGAGCTCGTAACCGCCTTCAAGAATGCTGACCAGCCTTCCTTCAGCGCTTTCCAGTGCCTGTTGTTTGAGCCTCTCGCTGAGGCTAGTGAAAGCTCGCTCGGTCAAGTTCAATGAAGCCAATGGATCATCACGGTGCGCATCGAAACCTGCCGAGACCAGGATGAAGTCCGGAGCGTATTCGATCAGCAGCGGCAGCAACTGATGCTCGACCTGGTCGAGATAGGCTGCATCTTCGGTCCAGGGCGGAAGGGGAAGATTCCGGGTAAAACCGCTGCCAGGGCCCCGGCCTGTTTCACGGGCGTAACCCGTTCCTGGATAGCAGCTGCGAGGATCCTGATGGGTGCTGACAAAAAATACATCATCCCGTTCCTCAAAAAGATGCTGGGTGCCATTTCCATGATGCACATCGAAATCGAAAATCAGAACCCTCCGGTATCCAAGCCGGCGGGTGAGGTATTCAGCCGCCAGAGCGATGCTGTTGAAAAAACAGAACCCCATCGCCTGGTCCCGTTCCGCATGATGTCCGGGAGGACGAACGGCACAGAAGGCATTGTCGAGGCGTTGTTCCGAAACCTCCTCAACAGCTTCGAGTACCGAACCGACCGCCTGCAGAGCAGCAGAGAAGGTTTTTTCCGAGACGATACAATCCGGACTGTGGAGCGTGCGCATCCCTTCCTCAGATGCCTGCCGGACTTCATCGAAAAGAGTCTCGTTGTGAAGCATGGCAATTTCTCCGGAAGTCGCCTGTCGACCCGGACGAAGTTCCAGGTTCTCCAGAATTCTTTCGGACTCAAGACGATTCCGGATGGCTATCAGCCGCTCCGCGTTTTCCGGGTGGGAACCGGTGTCATGCTCCAGAAAAAGCGGATGGGAATAGAAACCGGTGTTCATAGGTCAGAGAAAAAATAAGGTTTTGCGATGAAGAAAAAGAAACACACTCTAGCATTTCGCCCATCGAAGATTAGACTGTCCCCTCGGAGCCAAGTCAAATCTTTGTTCTTGCCTGACCCCGGAATTTGCTTACGCTGGATATAAGCTGCTGAAGATGTTCATCCACCTGCACCTCCATACCCAATATTCCCTGCTGGAAGGCGCAATCAAGATTCCAGAGTTGACCTCCGCCCTCAAGCAAAAGGGTTTCGATGCCTGTGCCATCACCGACCACGGCAACATGTACGGGGCAATGGAATTCTATCATGGCATGAAAAAGGCGGGCCTCAAACCTTTGATCGGGATGGGTCTTTTTGCATCCGGAACGGAGCCGCAGAACGGCCGGTCTCGTGTCTCCCGGCGCCCCCCCCAAACCCAGTTGATCTGCCTCAACCGGGAAGGATACCGGAGCCTGACCTACCTTTCCCATCATGCCTTTTCGGAAGGCAAGCAGAATGGATTGCCATGTGTTGATGAATCCACCCTCGAAAAGCACCACCAGGGACTGGTCGCCTTCAGCGGCGGCCTTGAAGGGGTGATTTCCCAACCCCTGCTCAACGGCAGGATGGATGAAGCCCGAAGGCTGGCAGGCTGGTATCGTGATGTGTTCGAGGGACGCTTCTACCTGGAACTTCAGGATAACGGTCTTGAACGCCAGCAGGAACTGAACCGGAAGCTGTACGATCTCGCTGAGGAAATGCAGCTGCCCCTGGTTGCCTCCAATGACTGCTTTTATTTGGAAAGTGAAGAGGCCGAAGCCCAGCACATTCTATGGCTGATGGGCATGCAGGCGAGGATCACCGATGAAGGCATTCCGGAAAAACAAGGGCAGGCCCGCCATCTTCGCAGTGAAGAGGAAATGCTGGCCCTTTTCCCAGAATATCCTCAAGCGCTGGAAAACACAGGCAGGATCGCGGAAGCCTGCGAACTGGATCTGGACAATTCAAAGTTCTTCCTCCCGCGCTTCAACACTCCTCCGGAACACACTCTCGATTCCTGGCTTCGGCATGAGGCTCAAGAGGGATTGAAGAATCGTCTTTCGATACTTTACCAGCTTTATGCCCCTGATTGCGAGGAGTTGGAATTTGCCAAACCATATCAGGAGCGTCTGGATTTCGAATTGGATGTGGTCATCAAGATGGACTACCCAGGTTATTTCCTGATCGTGGCGGATTTCATCAACTGGGCCAAGGATCATTCCGTCGCGGTGGGCCCGGGACGTGGGTCCGGAGCTGGATCCCTAGTGGCCTATGCCCTGCGCATCACCGATGTTGACCCCATGCGCTATGGGCTTCTGTTTGAACGTTTTCTCAATCCGGACCGTATCAGCCTCCCCGACTTCGACATTGATTTTGATGTGGAAGGACGGGACCGGGTCATAGATTACGTCCGAGAACGTTATGGTGAGTTGAACGTTTGCCAGATTTCCACCTTCGGGACGCTGAAAGCGAAAGCAGCAGTCAGAGGAGTGGCCAGGGTTCTGGATTTTTCTTACGGCGATGCAGACAAAATCGCCAAATTGGTTCCCAATGAACTCAACATATCCCTCGACGAGGCCATCCGCAAAGAGTCTGAACTGGCAAGACTGGCCTCTGAAGGAAGTGACAAGGAAAGACAACTGCTGGATCTGAGCCGCAAACTAGAGGGATTGAGTACCCATCTCGGCACCCATGCGGCAGGGGTGATCATCATGGATCAGGATCTGCGTGAAGTCATGCCCGTCTGTACGGGAAAGGAAGGGACGCTGCAGTCGATGTATCCAATGAAATATGCAGAGGATCAGGGTGCCGTCAAATTTGATTTCCTCGGACTGCAGAACCTCTCCACCATTGAAGGCACCCTGGAGCTAATCAATCAGGACCGGGAATCCGATGACCAACTCGACATCAGTCGAATTCCTATGGATGACCCTCCAACTTTCAAATTGCTTTGTGCTGCAGACACCGCAGGAGTGTTCCAACTCGAATCATCGGGCATGAAAAGATTGGTCTCCGACATGCAGCCCTCAAGCTTTGAGGATATCGTCGCCATCCTTGCACTCTATCGTCCAGGTCCCCTGGGATCCGGCATGGTCGAGGACTTTGTCCAGTGCAAACACGGACGCAAGCAGGTGATTTATCCGCATCCACTGCTCAAGTCGATCCTCGAAGAAACGTACGGGGTAATGGTTTACCAGGAGCAGATCATGCAGGCCGTTCAGGTGCTGGCCCGTTTCACCCTTGGACATGCGGACTTGCTGCGCCGTGCGATCGGGAAAAAAATCCCAGAGGAAATGGCGGAGCAGCGCGACCGGTTCATCAGGGGTTGTCTGGATAATCCGGTATTTGTCGAAGGCTGTGGAGTCAAGGCCCCGGAAGACAAGGCCAACGACATCTTCGACCTGATCGATTATTTCGCAGGCTATGGTTTCAACAAATCCCATACCGTCGCTTACGGTTTGATCTCCTACCAGACTGCTTACCTCAAGGCCCATTACCCGGTGCAGTTTATGGCCGCGCTGCTCAATGGTTCGATCAACAATCCTGACAAAATTGTGGGTTACATCAGTGACTGCCGGGAGATGGAAGTCACTGTGCTTCCTCCGGATGTTAATCTCAGCGAGAAAAACTTCAGTGTTTCTGCTACAGAATTCCTTTTGACTGAGACCAAACTGACTCACCTGGATCAGGGATTCCCAGGCAGCCCTTTTTCCGGCACATCTCCTCTTCCTCATGAGAACTACAAAGAAATATTGCCTGCACTGAAAAAGGTCATCAACCAGAAATATTCTTCAGAACAGGAATGGCTTGAGGCGGTTTCACAAAATCTTCCTGGATCTGAAAACCGGGATCCCCGTCCGTCAACTGAATGCCTGAAAGCACCTTTATTTTTGCAGTGGCTGAGACGCGAAGGCCGTGTGGAATCCGTTCGTTTTGGACTGAATGCAGTGAAAAATGTCGGCGGCAACGCTGTTGATGCAATCATCGATATCCGTCTGCAGACAGGGAAACTTGATGATTTTCTGGATTTTCTGAAAACCGTGGACCTCAATCGACTCAACCGCAGGATGCTGGAAACACTGGCACACTGTGGTGCATTCGACTCGATGCAGCCCAACCGCGCCAAACTTTCAGCCGTCCTTGATGAAGCAGTGCACCTCGCCCAGGAACATCAACGGAATCAGCAGAGCGGACAACATTCTCTCTTTGAATTGATGGATCAAACCGAGGTGAGGTCTACAGAAACCAGACTGAATTATCCCGATGTCCGTGACTGGAAACACCACCAACGTCTTAAATTGGAAAAGGATTCACTGGGCTTTTATGTTTCAGGGCATCCCCTCGACCGTTATGCCTCTGAAATAAAGGAACTTGCTGTGACAACGATGCAACTCCAAGAAGGAGGGCTTAACGAACAGGAAGTGGTGAGTCTGGCGGGAATTGTCGTTTCAAAAACCATTCGGCTCAGCCGAAGTTCTGAAAAATTCGCCATCATCGTCCTTGAGGATCTTCGTGGTTCTCTAGAAATCCCTGTGTTCGCCCGTGTTTATTCTCAAGCCGCAGAACTGCTGGAACAGGATGAACCCCTACTATTCACAGGCAGGGTCAGTCGTCGTGATGAAGGAATGAGCCTAATGGTTGACCGCATCAGACACCTTTCCGAGGTGCGTGCTCAGGAAGCGCGGACTCTAGACATATGGTTAAACAACGAGACCTGCAATCTGGAACAGATTCGGCTTCTTCGAGGGATATTGCAAAAATATCCTGGCGAAATCCCGGTTCAGGTCATCGTCCGTCCGGGTCCCGGGGCTCAAGTCTGTATCCGTCTTGAGGAAAAAATCTCTGCCAATGCCGCTCTGATGGATGAATTCGAGGAAGAACGTCTTTGGTTCAAACCAGCCTTCCATTATCAGCAGACTCCTGAAGTCCTCCAACGGCACTCCCGTTCTGCAATGCACTGAACTGCTGCCGTGAACACTGAAACGCGTTCAAATCAAACCATCTGAATGCCTGAAGCTAATACTGTGCCAACAAAAGGTGTGGTAAATTCTTTGCATGAATTTGAGAAATGGCAAAGAAATGGAAACATTATTAAAGAAAATACAAAACATCCGTCGGCAGTTTCCTGTGCAATGCAATCCAAACCTGCTGGCCTGTGCGATTCAAGATCATCTTGAAACGACAGAAGGCCGTGAGTTGATGACCGGGATGCTCCAGCCGGAAAATGATTACGAAGCCCTGAAAGAACGACTGTTACGCCAGTCGATGCTATTTCTGGGTTTTTCGGTTGAAAGCCATTATGGCCGGGATGTCTTTTACTCCAGGCATGCCGCCTGAACGCTCATAAACCCTTCCTTTATGTTCCCGGGTTGCCGATCGTGTTGAACAGCAGCCCAAATCGATTCTCCATGGTTCCTTTGGGGTCGTCTGGTCTTTTTGCCTCTTCAGGAAAATCCAAAGGCCCATATTCTGAGCTGAATCTGCTGCGGGGATTTTCAAAGGCCTCCTCAAGCCATTGTTCAAGCCTCTGAGGCCAATCTTCAGCTGAAAGATGATCTTTTTGAAGCTCAAGCACAGCTTCAACTGGAAATAATTCTGCAGAAGCAGGATCCCGCATGTCATAAGCAAGCTTCGCCAGGTAATCCCGGCAGGTCAACCGGTCTGGAAGCAGGAATTCCTTAGTTTCATATTTTTCTGCGGAAACACAGGAAAGCAGCAGGTTGGTGTGTTCCGGAATGATGCCTCCAGCAGCCAGATGGACCCCGTTCAGGAAGAGTCGGATCCAATGCTTGGGTCTGATTCCACGGATGGGAAAATGGACCATCTTCCAGGAATCCTGAGGATCTTCAAAGGTCCATTCACTTTCCCCGCGGATATTGATGCCTGGCTGCTCATCTACCTTGCACTCAGGAATCTGAAGGGCTGGTTTGAGCTGTAAAATTTGATTGTTATCAGGAAAGATTTTTCCAAATTGTAGCAGAGGATGGTCTTCCCGCAGAGGACCTTGAAGATATTTTCGAGCAGCAGTTTGAATCTTGGACCAATTCTTTCCCTGGAAAAGATCTCTTAAATGCCTCTCCCATGAAGAGAGAATTTCGATGTGCTTCCGCCTCATCGCATCTTCGAAAAGGGCCGTGGGTAAAGCTCCTACCAAAAGGCTGCTGTCCAGCATCTCCCGATAAAGCTGTATCCAGTCAGGACCTGTTGCGCCCAGAAGGCCCAGATCAAATGTTTTCTGGAGCAACTGCCATTCGTAAAGAGGTTCCAAACTCACTGGTTCATGGACCATGCGGGTGAGGTCCTCTTCGTCTTCAGGCAGGAACAATCGACGTTTTGCATTGGACTGAAGAGGGCATTCCAGAAAAGCCCGTAGTTGGTTCAGAGAAAAATTTCCCTTCCCCTCAAATTTTTCTTCATAAATTGAATCGCTTTGCGGAAGGCTGAAATACTCCCGCAGTTGAACACTACTGATTGTTTCAGAATCCAATCTTCCTGGGACGGGATGGTTTGCTTCCAGTTTATTTCTCAGTCCCAGGGCGGTTGCCTGACGGAAGGCGTGTTCATCCCAGTTTGGAGGATTCTTTTCGGTTTTGTCCTTAGCATCTTTCAGAGCATCCGGGAAAAAGTAAGGAAATGCATAATTTTTCAGGGGGTGAAAAACGGTTTGAAAGGATTCTTTCAGATACCCATGGTTAAGTTCCTCCACCAGTGTCTGCACGACCGAAGAAGGTTTCAGTTCATCATCCGTCCGATCATCCCGGCAGACATAACTCAGAACCATCCGTTCCTGAGTGGAAACCAAAGTTTCCAGAAACATGTAGCGGTCTCTTTCTGGAACAGAAACATCTCCGATTTGACGTTCTCTCACAGTACGTCCCTCCAACGTTTTTCGGATCGGAATAGGCACATGCCGGAGATCCAGATGATCCTTGCGGTAAGATGTCGGGAATCGTCCTTCACCCATCCCCAAGAGAAAGACTACTTTGAAAGGAATTGGGCGCATCGGCAGGTAGGAGGAAAGTGTCACCCCTTCTGCCAAATAATGCCCGCGGTTGACCTTCATTCCTTCCAACTGCTGCAGGAAGAATTGCCGTGCCTCATGAAATGAAATGGTCGGAGGTTTTTTGCGTCCCAGGTCCAGTTCTTCCAAAGAAAGTGCCAGTTCACCAAGCTTCTGAAATTCTGATTCCCCTTCCTTTCCGGAAGGACCTATATAGGTTTTGAACAGGTTACGAAAAAAACGACCCCAATCTTTTCCACAAAGTTTTATTCCTGAAAGATCACGGGTGTCAGCCATCAGGGAGCGCATTAGCATCACAAAGCGTGCGGCCTCCTCATGATCCTCAGCATCGATTCCATAGGCACGTAGAGGAAGTCCTTCACCCGGATCATTTTTGGCCTGGTCTGAAATTCCACCAGTTTGAGCCCATCTGGGTGAGGGGTGACCGGGTAGAGGCTGGGATTCTCCAAGAAAACGCCCCATCGCCAACCGACGCAGACCCTGATCCCAGTGATAAAGGTGGCCGGGAAGGTGACTGAATCCCTTTTCATTGTGTGTGTCTTGATCCAGACCAAAGAGGATTCCCAATTCATCTGTCCATTTCAGCCAGCGCTCCTTAAAGGATTCTTGATCTCGATCCCGTAGCAGAGGTCCTGTCTGTTCAGAAAAGACCGGAAGGAAACAGGGATTGAGGATCAGCCTGAACAATTCCTCACGGGTGTAATCTCCATCACAGAGTTCCAGGAGCCGTTTCGTTGCTTCCTGAAGACGGCTGGCACTGCCGCTGACACCATCGATCAGTTGACAGGGCAGGCCGTGAAGAGACTGAAATACATCTTCGACTTCGTGCTGATAGCGTTCGATCTCGTAGGCAACCACGGCAATTTCATTGAATCGGAGTTCCGGATCTTGGTGAACCCATTCCCAGATCAGGCTGCCGACAGCCTCTGCCTCACGCCTTGGGCTGGTGCAGGCCAGAAGTTGTAGGCTTTGATCCTGCTCCAGTTTCAGGCCTTTTTCCCGTCTTGGTTCCCGGACAAGGATGTCATGCTGAATCTGGCAGAGCAGGCTGGTCGGCCCTGCTGATCCTTCCTGCGGATCGTGGAAATGTTCATCAAATTGCCATTCTCTCCACTCGTTGAGCAGACGGATGTTTTCTCTTCCAGGACGGCCCCAGGCCTGTAGAAAAGGGTTTTCCTCTTCATTGCGGATCAGTTCACCGGCTTCCAGATCCGATTCGCTGATGAGGATGTCCTGCTGGAAATGGAGACGGTAGTGCTCCAGTTTTTCCCGCATCTCCTGTTTTTTCTCCCAGACTGACTGAAGGTTTTCCCAAAATTCCATGCAGGGATTAAGAGCATAGACATGGATATCCCGGAACCGTGAACACTTTTGAGTCAGAGCCTGCTGATGAAAGTGTGAAAAATAGGAAAGTCCGAAAATATGAAGTTTGCGTCTTTTATAACCCTTGCCCAACTCAGGTTCTTCAGGCAATTCATCATAAAGCTGGCTCAGGGTTCTCAGGTCCTTTAAATTCGAGTCACTGGAATGATCTGACCGCATCAGACATCCCTCCGGACCAAAAAGACTCAGCCAGAGTTCACGCTGCCAATGTTCAAGCTTAGAAGGATTCGAACCAAACAAAAATTTTCCTTCTTTCCAACGTCCTAGGATTTCAGTGTTGCGTGAGTATTCGTAATCCTGAAAGAGCCTCGCCATCCTCTCTGAGAGTTGAAAAAGCCGCTGTTCTCGATCTGCATCAGAGATATTGCTGCTTTTTTTCAGATAATCCTGAAGCGGTTCCCAGATCGGTGAGCGATCTGCGGCATTTTCCCGGAGACGTTCCAGCAACAGTCTTTGAAGCATCATACGGCTGATAAGGATCCTTCCGGTAGGCTTGCGAAGGGGAAATTGAATCATCTCCTGAAGAGCTTTTTCGAGAGGGATGAAACGAAGATTTGCGGCAATCCCGGCACGTTGTGCCAACTGAAGAGAAATCCACTTCTGCAGGCTGAAATTCGGAACCACAATCTCTGCTTTTTCAAAAGGATCCTCGGCATCCAGATTTTCTGCCAAAGGTTCAATCAGACGGTCGAGACGGTTGGAATAATGGAGTTCAGGCATGATTGAGGAAACAGCAGATTCAACCCAAAATTCAGGGTCGGATTACTAGGGCCGCAGCAAAAGGCTGCCGGGTCAAGGGGGCACAGACGTTGTTATTGCAGGCCTGGAAGATAAGTTCTCCCTCCAAATCCTGGATTCCTAAGGATGCGTCCGGAGAAATCCGATAATCCTGTTCCAGCAGCATTTGTCCTTGATGAAGGTAAACCTGCTTCTCTAGAACTGCATCCCACTGCAGGAGAGGTGTATTTTCACGCAAGGAATCCTTCAACAGATGCACACTGGAACTTGCCTTCAGCCGGGTAGGAACAAAATCTTTGGACTCTGAACTCTGGATGGAATAAAGGTGCCAACCCTCCGGGATAATTACCCTGACCTCCAAGGTCAGTTGGCTTCCTGAAGCCACTTGGAATTGATTGAACTCTGCAAAGATTTGGAGTTCCGGAACTGCTGCTTCTGTTCCGGATTCTGAAAATGCATCACTCAGAAAAGAACCGGTTCGTAAGACAGGAACCTGTGTTTCTTTGGAATTGGAGGGAGCCGGGGAAAAAAGAATCAGCAGAAAGATCAGGCACCCGAACCTCAACAGGGTTTCACAAAACCATGGTACTTGATCCCTTTGATCCTGTGTCCAATTTCCGATCCTGAACTCAGCTGGTCTGCTGGAGTTGCTGAAAGACCGGATTAATGATTTCCACATCCGCGGTGTCTCTGAGCCTTTCCAGTTCTTTCGACAGTACCGTTTGCTGAAGCTGTTGTCGGAGCCTCAGACGAATCTGCTGCTTGAGGGTTTTGGGATCCGCTTCTTCCATCCTCTTTCCCTGCAGTTGAACCAGGTCGATCCGGTTTTCATCATCACTGAGGGCAAAGGGACTCGATTCCTTGAGGGAAAGTGCTGTTTTGCGAAAAGTCTCATTCTTTCCCAACTGAGGCAAATACTGAGTCGTTGCAGTAAATTCAAACGTTTGCACTTGGAGTCCATTCTCGGTGGCCAGTTCCTCCAGTTGTGTTCCCCCTTGAGCCTGTGACAGAGCCTGGCTCGCCTTTTTTCGTGCCAATTCCTCAGCACGTTTCATTTTCAAGGCTTCACGTACTTCTTCCTGAACATCAGAGAACTCTTGGATCGCAGGTTCACTAATTTCCTTCAGTTGGTAAACGACATGCCCTTGAAGTGAGTTGCGTTTCCAGACTCCTTTTTCCTCGTTTTGTTTTTGTTCCAATTCGGTAACAAGTCCAAAGGCAGAGCCCAGTCCAGGTATCACATCATTTTTGGAAAAGGTTTTACTGGAAAGAACCGATTTAGAAAATTCACCAGCCACTTCAGAGAGTTCCTTGTCCGGAATTTCGGCTTCTATCCTTGTTAGTTCTTCTTCCAACTTCTTTTCCGCACGTTTATCCGTCAGTACAGCAGTGATTTCTTCTCGAACCTCCTCCAGATCCTTTTCAACTTTATCCTGCCTCTCATCAACACGAATCAAGTGGAGCCCGAAAGGAGACTGAACAATGTCAGAAACTTCTCCTATGGCAAGCCTGAAAGCTGCATCTTCAAAAGCTGGAACCATTTCACCAGGCTTGAACCATCCCAGATCTCCACCTTTTTCTGCCGTTGCATCTTCAGAAACACGTTTGGCCAATTCTTCAAAATCCCCACCCTCTTTGATTTCTTCAAGGAGTTTCTGGAGTTCCTCACGACGTTTCTGAAGTTGTTCTTCATCCGCCTTCGCGTCGAGTTTAAAAAGAATGTGCCGAGCCTTGACTTTGGGAGGAGTAGTATAGGTTTCCAGGTTTTTCTCATAGTAACGCCGGATCTCACGTTCACGGACCTTGACCGTGTCCTGGAAATCTTGCAGTCCGAGCATGAACGAATCGATGCGGAAAGCTTTATCGGTCTTGAACGAATCTCGGTTTTCATCAAAATATTGACGGACTTCCGTTTCATTAATTTCAATTTCAGGAATGAAAACTTGAGGATCAAAATGCAGGTAACCAATCTGTATTTTCTCATTCTCAAGTTGATACATCTCCTCCACTTCATTCGAACTGACCAACAGTCCCGCACCCATCAACTTCTGGAGTTTCCTCACTTTGAGTTCCTCACGGAGGGAGTCTTCGTATTCCTGACGAACGATCCTGTTCTGACTGAGCACCGTATTGTAGGTTTCGAAATCAAAATTCCCGTTTTTTTGAAAATAGGGCTGAGTCCGAATTTCTTCCTGCAACTCAAGATCGGTTGCTTCTAAATTCATGTTTTCTGCTTCGATCTTCAACAACTCCTGGTCAATCATCTGCTCAAAAACACGCTGCCTCAGATTGATTTGCTCGGCAAAAGCATCTGCATTCTCTCCAAATTGCTGTCGTAGGGACTGCAACCGGTTTTGATAGGCCTTGCGATATTCCTTGAGCAGGATTTCCCGACCATTGACTTTGGCAATCACTTCCTTGCGGTCTCCAAAACTGCCAACCCCGAAGGAAATCACGAAGGTGACGCAGATGACCCCCAGCAGAAGCTTAAACAAAAAGCTCTGGGAGTATTCACGAAGTTCCTGTATCATTATTTGTTTTTCTAAATAAATCTGTGCAATGTAGTTTCTATAATTAAACCCTTTAATATCCTTGAATCACAGGTTTTTTTCAAGATCATTTTCCAATTGGAACACAGAACACACTCAGAACTTTCTCGATCATGGACCTCAAACAAAAGATACGCACCATCCCGGATTTTCCTGAACCAGGCATCCTCTTCCGCGACATCACCACCCTTCTCAGCGACGCGGAAGCACTGAATGAAACAATTGAGCGGTTCGCCGAGCATTACAAGAATGAGAAGATCGATGTGGTGGTTGGGGTTGAATCACGCGGATTCATCATAGGCACTCCATTGGCGATCAGAATGGGTCTAGGCTTTATCCCGATCCGCAAAGCGGGAAAACTGCCTGGACCAACTCACGGGGTGGATTACGATCTGGAGTATGGAAAAGATCGGGTGGAGGTGCATCAGGACGCCATCCCTGAGGGAAGCCGTGTGCTGTTGGTGGATGATCTGATTGCAACCGGAGGTACCATTGAAGGCAGTACCAAACTGGTTAAAAAGGTAGGAGGTCTGATCGTGGGTTATGCCTTCGTCATCGAATTGACCGACTTAAAAGGCAGGGAACGATTACAGGAACCGGTTTTTTCCCTGATCGAATTCGAGGGACACTAAACTACAGGAGCCAGCTTTTGGGAGAAATTCTTGAGGAAGCTGAACTGGAACACTGGCTTCTGGCCTTCCGTCAAAAACCTGGAAAGCTGGTTTTCACCAACGGATGTTTCGACATCCTCCATTCAGGGCATGTGGATTATCTCCAGAAAGCACGGCTTCTCGGGGAGGCACTGATGGTCGGATTGAACAATGACGCATCGGTCAGAAAACTCAAAGGCAACTCCCGGCCGATCGTCGAAGAAAATTCCCGGGCCAGTGTGCTTGCTGCCCTGAGGGTTGTGGATGCGGTGATTCTTTTCGGTGAGGAGACACCCGCAAGGCTCATCGAAAAGGTCCTTCCCGATGTGCTGGTCAAAGGGGGTGACTACCGGGCGGAAGAGATTGTGGGTTATCAAACCGTTACCAGAAACGGCGGAAACGTTAAGGTCCTTCCGTTCCTGGAAGGCCATTCCACCAGTAGCATCATCGAAAAAATCAAGGAGCAGGGATGATCATCGTCACCGGAGGAGCAGGTTTCATCGGCAGCAACCTCGTCAAGGGTCTCAATGACATGGGAGAAGAGAAGATCCTGATCGTGGACAACCTGACCCGAGCTTCCAAACACCTCAATCTCAACCGCCTTCGTTACTCCGATTATCTCGACAAGGAACTTTTACCGGGCAAACTCGAATCGCTTCCCAAACCTAAAGTCATCTTTCATCAGGGTGCATGTTCGGACACCACCGAATCGGACGGCCGTTACATGATGGCCAACAATTACGAATATTCGAAAATTCTGCTGCATTATGCCATGGAGCAGAAAATCCCATTCTTCTATGCCTCAAGTGCTTCGGTTTACGGAAATGGAACCAATGGTTTCGCAGAGAATCCTGAAGCAGAATACCCTCTGAACGTCTATGGCTTTTCCAAATTCTCATTCGACAACTACGTCCGTCGTCTGTTGCCTGAGGCAGAGTCTCAAATCCTCGGACTTCGGTATTTCAACGTCTATGGACCACAGGAATCTCATAAGGGACGGATGGCTTCGGTTGCCTTCCATCTCTTTCACCAACTGCGCAAAGAGGGTTCCATGAAGCTGTTTGAAGGAAGCGAGGGGTTTCGCAGGGATTTCATCCACGTCCAGGACACGGTCAAGATCAATCTCCATTTTCTTCATTCCGGCAAAAGTGGAATATTCAACGCTGGAACCGGCCAGGCCAGAAATTTCACGGCTATTGGAGAATGCTTGAAGGCCATCGAGGGTTCCGGAGAGTTGAAATCGATTCCGTTTCCAGAGGATCTTCGTGGCAAATACCAGGAGTTCACCGAAGCTGATACAACACAGCTTCGTGAAGCAGGCTACCAAGAAGAATTCCTCAGTCTCGAAGAGGGAATTCGGATCTATCACGGCATGCTTAAAGAAAATGGAGGATTTCACCTCTAAGCGTCAATGACATCTGATTTGGAAAATTCCAAGCAACCCGAAGAACTCGGTGAACTTCCAGGCTTTCTGTTCATCGACCATGTTGCCGTATCGGTGCTCCCGGGAGAACTGGAAGGGCAGGTAGAGGCTTATCGGATGATGGGATTCCGGGAAGTTCACCAGGAAGAACTCGGAGGAAGGGACCAGGTACGCGAAGTGCTTTTAGGAATTGGTGAAAGCCCGAATCTGATTCAATTGGTGGAACCACTCAATAATAACTCTCCTGTTCAACGTCAAATTGACCGTAATGGTGGAAGAGGAGGACTGATCCACGTTGGTTTCCGTGTTGAAAACGCTCGGACCGCCTTTGACTGGCTCCAAGAAAAAGGATTCAACCTCATTGATGATGCACCACGGCCCGGTTCCCGGGGTACCACAGTATTCTTCGTCCATCCAAAATCCCGGACGAATCATCCCTTCGGCGTCCTTTATGAAATCGTCGAGGATCCAGCAGATCCCTCCACCACGTCGGAATTCCGATGACCCAGGCAAATCCTGATATTTTGGTCGTTGGGGGTGCTGGCTACATCGGTTCACACGTCGTCAAGGCCCTCCGAGACGCAGGACGTCAGCCCATTGTTTTTGATAACCTGAGTACAGGCCTCAGGGAAAACCTGTTCCCAGAGATTCCATTTATTCATGGAGATCTGATGATTCCGGAACAGATCCATGAAGCGATGAAAGACGTCCGCGCAGTAATCCAACTTGCCGCACTGAAGGCTGCCGGGGATTCGATGGTCGAACCTGAACGTTACGCACTTCACAATTTGAATGGGACGGTAAATCTGCTCAATGCAGTTACAACAGAAGGGGTCCAACATTTCGTCTTCTCTTCAAGTGCTGCAGTCTATGGAGATCCCCAATACCTGCCCCTGGACGAAGATCATCCAACCAAACCTGCTAATTTTTACGGACAGACCAAGCTCCAGATCGAAACGCTCCTCCTGTGGTTCAGTAGGCTCAAGAACATGCGTTATGCGAGTTTGCGTTATTTCAATGCCGCCGGGTATGATCCGCAGGGAGAGGTCAGGGGTCTGGAAAAAGAACCCAACAACTTACTCCCCCTGGTGCTTGAAACCATCCTTGGATGGCGTGACACACTTGAAGTCTACGGCACCGATTACGATACCACCGACGGCAGTTGCATTCGTGATTATATCCACGTGAGTGACCTTGCAGATGCCCATGTCAAAGCCCTGGATTATCTGGAAAAGGAAGATCAGGACCTGGTCGTCAATCTTGGAACCTCCAAAGGAATCAGCGTTCTGGAAGTTCTTGAAGCGGCCAGAAGGGTTTCTGGAGTGGAGATCCCGGTGACCCTTAGTAATCGGCGTCCTGGTGATCCGGCGGTGGTTCTCGCATCAGCGGAAAAAGCAGAAAGGCTTCTCGGATGGCGTCCTCAATTCAGTGATGTGGAAACCCTTCTGGAAACCATGCTTTCCGCCTACCGTTCTCATTGAAACTGAAATCGTTCGCTCTGTTTGATCACCATCCTTCTTCATTCAAACATAAATATTTGCATCTGGCTGTTTATTTGCAATAAATAGTAAGATGTTAACTTTTTGCTCATACACCCAAGTTTTTCAACCTGACCTAGAAACCCATGTACGATCTAGAGACCATCATCCCCCTGGCCCTGGTGGTTGGTGTACTGATGGGTGCAGGCATCACCTGGGCACTGATCAAAAACTCCGCTTCACAGGTGACCGAACGGGTCAGTCACGAATACGAGAGTGATCTTGCAGTATTGGAAGAAAAACTGTTTTCCCGTGAAAACGAACTCTCCCGGTTGAATGCGGATCATGCCCGGCTCGAAGCAGAACTGGACGAACAGGTCCGTCAGTCCACCGATTTGAAGGTCCAGGCCTCCAGGCTTCAAACCCTGCTCGACGAGGCCCGGGAACAGGCAGATGAAAAAATGCGCATCCTCCGGGATGCCAAGGAACAGATGCGTCTGGATTTCCAGAACCTTGCCAATGAAATCCTGGATGACAAGACCCATCGCTTCGCAGAACAGAACCAGACCAACATCGACAACCTGCTCAGCCCCCTTCAGAAAGAAATCGGTGATTTCCGCCATAAGGTGGAAGAAGCCTACATCAGTGACACCAAAGACCGTGCGGTCCTTTTCAACGAGATCAGCCGTCTTAAGGAACTCAACCAACAGATCAGCCAAGATGCAGTCAACCTGACCAAAGCACTGACACGTGATTCTAAGGCCCAGGGAAATTGGGGAGAACTGGTGCTTGAAAAAATCCTGGAAGAATCCGGTCTGAGTCGTGGGAGAGAATTCGACATCGTTTCAAGTGGCTACTACGATCAGCAACAGCCCTATCAGCCTGATGTGATCGTTCATCTTCCAGATGGACGGGATGTAGTCATCGATTCCAAGATCAACCTTGTTTCCTACCAGAACTACCGTTCACAGGAAGAAGAAGGAACCCGGCAGGATCACCTTCAGGAACACCTGCAGATTTTCAGGCGTCATATCCGTGGTCTGCGTGAAAAGAATTTCGAGAAGATGGAAGGCGTCCGCAGCCTGGACTATGTAATCATGTTTGTCCCAGTGGAGTCTGCCCTGCTGACGGTCATCGATGAGGATCCACAACTTCTTTACGATGCCAATGCCCAGGGGATCATGGTCGTCAGTCCAAGCAACCTTTTGCTCACTTTAAGGATCGTCAAGAATCTCTGGCGTTATGAAGATCAGAACCGAAATGCCCAGGAGATCGCCCAACGTGCTACCGGGATCTACGACAAACTGGTAGGCTTCGTGGAATCCCTGGAAGGCATCGGCAAGCATCTGGACAAAGCACGCGCAGAGTATGAAATTGCCCACGGAAGGTTGACCAGTGGGCGAGGCAGTGTCATCCGACAGATCGAATCATTGCGTGTCCTGGGAGTGCAACCCAAAAAAACTTTCGGCGACGAAGTTCTGGAAGGAGGTGATGAAATGGACCAGGTTTTGGAAATGCCTCCAGATTCCAAAAACAAAAAAATCACCTGAACGGATCCAGGGATGCAATCAAGAGTCGAAAGTTCAAAACCCTTGATTTCGATTTTTTCCCTCAGACGTATTTTCTATCTGCTTGCCCTCAGTCCTTATTTGCTGCTCTACCTTTCCGTCTTTTTAGGACAGCAAAGCGAATTCCAAAATCTCTGGATGCTTTTTCCCTGCGCGGTCATCTTCATCGTCATCCCGTTGCTGGACAGGTTGATCGGATTAGACCATGCCAATCCGGATGAAAACCAGAAAAAGAGGTTGAACGAAGGGTTTTGGTATACGATGCTTCCTATGTTGGTGCTTCCTCTACAGGGGTTCACCTTGATCTGGGCTATTGAAGTGTTTCATACGCTCGATCTGAGCCCGGGAGGAAAATTAGCCTGGATCATCTCCGTGGGTGTCGTCGGTAGCATGGTGGCCATCAATTCGGCACACGAACTCATTCACCGTCGTTCCCGATGGCTTCAAGGAACCGGAGGCCTGTTGCTGGCAAGCATGAGTTACGGCAGTTTTAAGACGGAACACATCCTTGGGCACCATCAAAATGTTGCCACCCCAGAAGACGCATCAAGCGCAGAAAAGGGGCAATCATTTTATCTCTTTCTTCCCCAAGCCATCATCCGGAACATTTGCTGTGCAGCCAAGATTGAAAAAGAACGTCTCGCAAAAGAAGGATCCGGTTTTTGGAATCGTGAGAATGAATTTCTGATCTGGAGCAGTGTCAGTTTCCTGATCGCATGCATGATGACGATAGCATACGGGTTCAGCGGGCTTGTGTTCTTTCTCGGTCAGTCTTTATTCGGGATATTTCTTCTGGAAACAGTGAATTATATCGAACATTACGGGCTTCGGAGAAAGACACGAGAAAATGGTACTTTTGAACCTCCAGGCCCTGAACATTCCTGGAACTACAGTAGTTTCCTGACCAATATGTTCCTGTTCCAGCTTCAGCGGCACTCAGATCATCATCAAAAAGCCAATCGCCGCTACCAACTCCTCCGTCATCTGCATGAAGCCCCTCAACTTCCTGCAAGTTATGCTGCCATGATTCTCCTGGCCTGGTTTCCTTTATTATGGTTCAAGGTGATGAACAAACGCGTGGAGCAGTATGCAACCTTTTCCTGAAAGTTATCTGGACCAAAAAATGACCCAGGATTGGATGATTTTTTCAGACATGGTTGAAATAAAAAATGGATGAACTTAGGATGGAATTATCCTTGATAAGCAAATGAATTGGGTGAAGGGTTTCAAACTATTTTCTGAATGCATTCCTCAACACGAATAGGCCTTTAATGGCAAATCCCATCCAGGAAGAACTTTTCAGTCCAGAACAATACACCCGCATCTGTTCACGATGCCGGAGGGAGTTTCCCCGAACCCGTTCTTTTTTCCCGGAAGGCCGGACCAAGGATGGAATGTCCTCAGTCTGTAGGCAGTGTACGCAATTCAAGGTTCCTGGAAATGGAAGGTCCTCCTCGGAATCATTTCAACTCGCTGAAAAAACCGTCAAACTTTGTGCTGATTGCGGGATGATGAAACCGCTCAACGATTATTTTATGGATTCCCACACGGTCGACGGTAAGGCTCGTTGGTGCAAGAGTTGTTCGGATATACGTTATCAGGCCGCACAGAAACGACGTGAAGATCTGGGAAGCGAAGCATGGGCGGTCTTTTTCATCCAGGATACCCGAAATTTCCGGGTCAAGATTGGATGCAGTACTGACCCTTATCAAAGTTTCAATGCCTTGCAACAGGCTTCCTCGGTCAACCTGAGACTGCTTGTGGTTCTGGAGGGAGGAACTCAGTCAGGAGCAGAAACCAGGGAGCGTGAACTTCATCGCCAGTTCGCTGCTTGCCATGAAGGAAATGGGTGGTTCGAATGTGTTGCCGCGCTCCAACAGTACATCAGCCTGATCCAGCAGCAGAGCCGGGAACAAAGTCAGTCTGAATTCAAAAATCCTCCGATGAGGACCAAACCCCGCCGGAAACGCAGCCATCCCCAGGCAGTCCGGGTCGAAGGCCAGCTTTTTCCCAGCTTCTCTGCCGCCTCCGCGGCCACAGGCTATAGCAGCGAACAGCTCGAGCAACTCGGATCAACATCCAATTTCAACGCAGAATCTGCTGCAAAAGAGCAGGACTGAACTCTCCCTTCATTCCCATTTGAAACTTAGACAACTCTAGCAATGCTGTCATTCTGCTCGGAGCTACAAGGCGGAGTCACAGAATCCATAGCGGGAGGCTTGTTAAGCATTGGATTCTGCAACTTCGGGCATCAATGCCCTTCGTGCAGAATGACAAGAAGCAAGCAATCTGAAGAGATTCTCAGAAGCCAAATAGGAAAGATTTCCGACTTTAAGAAACCCTTTGGGAAGAATCAATCAACGGGACGGACCCAGACGGCAGTGTCGTGGTAAACCGCTCCTCCATTGGGAGCCGCGGCTTCGGCACTGGTCAGTGTGTTGATTCCATGACCGTTGCGGAATGCACCATTGGGCCAGATACTTTCCACTACGGCGACCCCAGTCTGCATCCCTCCAAAAGGTTCCACCTCCAGTTCCACCTCCCCTCTATCATTCCCGAGCCTGACCAGTTGTCCAGATGACAGGCCTTGTTCTTGACAATCCTGAGGGTGCAGTTTCACCCTGGGTTTGGAGAGCCGTTTCCGGGAGATTTCGAGTTCGGTGAACGTTGAATTAAGGAACCACCTCGCTGGTGCGGTCACCAGCCGGAAAGGCTTTTCGGAGGTTGCTTCATCGGTCACCTGCCACTGGTCCGGCAATTGAGGCATACCTTCAGCAGCCTGGGGCCATTGATTCCAGTCGGCACGGAAATGAAATCGACCGTCGGGATGCTCGAACCCGTCCAGATAATGGGAGGTTTCGAAACCCGGTTCAAAGTCGATTTCAAAACTTCGTCTTTCCAGGTTGTGTCCCTCTTCGAAGCCGCTGTCTTCAAGGGTTCTCATCACCAATTCCCAGGAACTCATCTGAAAACCAGGATGTTTCGCACCCAGTCTTTGACCGAGTTGCTGCAACACCTCATGATTGGAACGGCATTCCCCCGGGGCTTCGATAACGGCTGGAGAGATTTGAAGGTAGGTGTGGCCACTGGCAGTGTAGTAGTCATCATGCTCAAGGAAACTGGTAGCCGGGAGCACAATGTCCGCCATTGCTGCAGTTTCGGTCATGAACTGTTCATGAACACAGACAAAGAGGTCTTCACGCATGAATCCCTGACGGACCTTGTTGGTATCAGGAGCAACCATCATCGGATTGGTGTTCTGGATCAGCATCGCCTTGACGGGAGGTCCTTCTCCAATATCTGCTGCATCACCACAAAGGACAGCACCAATCCGAGACTGGTCGAGAATTCGGATTTTGGGATCGATCAGATCCAGTCCGCAGATCATCGTCTTGTCCAGACGGTATAGTTCCGTATTACCGTAAAGTGCTCCACCACCACGGTATTTCCAGGCCCCAGTGACTGCTGGCAGGCTGCTCACGGAATGCATCGCGGTTGCTCCGTTCCGCGAACGGGTGAAGCCATAGCCGATGCGTATGAAAGCCTGGCGGGTGCTTCCATAAAGCCTGGCGAATTCAAGGATTTGGGAGACAGGAATCCCGGTCCTTTCCGAAGCCCATTGCGGATCACGACTTTTCAGGTGTTCACGCAATTCCGTCGGACAGTCTGTGAAACGTTCGAGATAATCCCAATCCGCATAATCTTCTTCAAAAAGGACATGCATTACCGCACAGGCCAGTGCCCCATCAGTACCGGGGCGAAGGTTCAGGAAGAGGTCAGCTTTATCAGCAGTGTCAGTGCAGTATGGATCGATGACCACCAACTTGGCATTTCGGCTTCTCCGTGCCTGCTGGAATTTGTGCATGACATTGATCTGAGTGTTGACCGGATTCCCACCCCATACGACCAGCAGTTCACAATCGGCAATCTCACATCCAGCGGTTCCCCGTTTTCTCCCGGTTCCCGCATTCCAGCCTGCATCTGCCAATGTCACACAGAAAGTAGAATGCTGACCGGAATAACGCATTTCATGACGCAGCCGTTCGATACCGTCGCGCTGGACATGCCCCATCGTACCCGCATAAAAATAGGGCCAGACGCTTTCGCTTCCAAATTCTTGAGCTGCGCCTTTAAAAACCGCAGCCGTTTCGTCTAAGGCCTGCTCCCAACTGATCGGGGTAAAGGACTCCATACCAACACCTTTGGGCCCAACCCTTTTTAACGGATGCATCAGCCTCTGGGGGTGATTTACTCGATCCGCATAGCGAGACACTTTACCGCAGATCACTCCGTCGGTGTAGGCATGTCCCTTCCGGCCACGAACCCTGCCAATGGTCTTGGAATCCAGCACTTCCACCTCAAGGGCACAGGTGCTCGGACAGTCATGAGGGCAGGTGGAATGTGCCCACCGAACCGTTTCAATTGTCATGGATCAAAGAGGATTATTAGCTTTTGGGGAAAAGCTAGTCCGAATCTAGGACAGAGTCAAAGACTTAAATCATGGAAAAAGCGGTTTGCTGCCAAAAGAAATCGCTTCTCTGCAGGGAGTCGAACTTCAGTATTTCAACCAGTAAAGGATGCAACGAATTGCTGAATCGATAAGTGGAACCCTTTGCCTGGAAGGGGGTTGCTCCAATTCTGCTTCCAGTGGATCCATTGCAGGAAGGTAAATATTGATATGTTGGGGTTTCATCCTGCCTCCTTCAACTACGGTTGATGCGGTAGACGGTGGAACCATTGCCACTGAACACATCCCGATTCAGCCATTGCTTGCGCAGGATATTCATGAATGCAACACGATCTGGCCCTTCAAACTTTTCAAGCCTGGGAGACTGCTGGATACGTCCAGTCTGGGAATTATGCAGAAAGTAAAT
>Ga0208765_1000207_pt1 | contig 38407 bp, 30 predicted proteins | sample ETNtaG_2_FD_185783 | JGI IMG/M metagenome (GOLD analysis project Ga0208765, IMG submission 185783) | Marine microbial and viral communities from oxygen minimum zone, Eastern Pacific Ocean - ETNP201406SV203 (SPAdes) (version 2) | ecosystem: Environmental > Aquatic > Marine > Oceanic ...
TGGCATTGCCCGGTAGCTATGTTCGGAAAGGATAACCGCTGAAAGCATATAAGCGGGAAGCCTCCTTCAAGACTAGTTTTCCCTGGACCTTCGGGTCCTTTAAGAGCCGTTCAAGACTAGGACGTTGATAGGCAGGGTGTGTAAGTGCTGCAAGGCATTGAGCTAACCTGTACTAATTGCTCGATCGGCTTGGCCGTATTACATCAAGTAATTTCTTGATATAACCAAATTGTTAATGGATTGAATTTATAAGTTTATGTCTGATGACCATAGCGGGAGTGAACCACCTGATACCTTTTCGAACTCAGAAGTGAAGCCTCTTAGCGCCGATGGTAGTGTGGTTGCGACCATGTGAGAGTAGGACATCGTCAGGCTTTTTATTAACCCCTTTTAGTTGAAAGATTAGGAGGGGTTTTTATTTGTCTGCAATAATTAAAGCACCCAAAGCCGAAGCGTATTCACCATTTTTTGGGAAAATAGGCTTGAACCCAGTTAATAAGGCAGCTTCCTCAAGAGATTTTTTTAGACCGATAAATGAAGGCGATCTTCCAACTACTACTATATCTTCTGCTTGAAACGCCATAGCCACTGAGGTAGCTATTCTTGCAGCAGTCTGGCCTACTAAATTTATTATTCCAGCAGCTATATCTTCTTTAGAAGGATAATTTTGAGAATTTGCTACTTTTCCAAAATTAACTGCAGTAGTCTCAGGAGGCAGTTGACCTATTGGCCCTAAAACTACATCTTCTATAATAAGATCTACAGAACTTTCATCTCCTTTTGTGGCTAGTTTTTCTATTTCTAAAGGGTCACTTGTTCCAATCAATAATTTCGATAAGCCCAAAACGGTTCCTCCTCCAACACCCGTTCCTGAGCAATGCATAAATTTATTATCTTTAGCAAATATACAAGCTGTACCTGACCCGGCGCTTATAATAATAGTCGGTTTAGCTGGATCAACCCCCGAAAGATGCATTGCACCTTCTCCAATAGCATCAATTTCATTTACGTGAATCACAGAAACTCCTTCTACCTCTTCCCCTATACTTAAATGTCTTCCACCAGTGACTGCAATAAGCTCTACCTCTTTGTTAAGATCTAGATCTTTGAATAGTTGTTTCAGATATTCTGGAGACACTTCTCCTGATGAAAGTTGCATGTTATGGAATAGGTTTCCATCCTTATCTTTTCTCAATAGATCAGTTACTGTTATTCCAAAGTCAGCGGCTATTTTCATAGTAATAATTTAGATTGGCTTTAAAGAAATTATTGATATTATAAAACTAAATTTTCAATAGGTGGTGAGAAATGGATATTAGACAACTAGTAATGGTTTCAGAAAAAAGGGATCCAATAGTTAATGAACTTTGTGGCTTATTCAATATAGAGGTAGCTTTTAATGATCCTGGAGTAGCCCATTTTGGTCTTGAAAATGCTGTACTACCGTTAGGAACTGATTTTTTAGAAGTTGTTAGTCCAGTTGAAGAAGGGACAACGGCAGGTAGATATTTAGAGAAACAGAATGGTAATTCAGGTTACATGGTAATAATACAAGTTAATAATTTTGAAGAATATCAAGATAGAGTCAGAAATAAGAAAATAAGAGTTGTACACGAGTCTAATTTTGATGAAGCTAAGGCTATACACTTACACCCAAAACAAATGGGAGGAGCCATTCTGTCTCTTGATTGGATGAATCCATTTGAAAGCTGGAAATGGGCAGGTCCAAATTGGGAGAAACATGTGAATACTTCTCTTGTTAAGGGATTAAAGGGTGTTCAGATAGAATCTAAGGACCCTAAGAAGATGATGGAAATATGGAATTCAGTATTAGATGCTACAGAGGGTTCAGATTTTCCTAATAGACTTATTTTGGATAACACATGGGTAGATTTCGTTCCTTCTGGTGAGGGAACTGAAAAAGTAAGCTGTTTTGCTCTTGAAGTAGAGAATAAAAAATTAATTGAGGACAGGGCAAAAGAAATGAATTTATTAGTTGATGGGAATATAACCATCGGGGGAGTTAAGTTTCTCTTGTCATGAAAAAATTATTTTATCTTTCTTTATTATTTATTATCGCTTCTTGTGGCGGTGGTGGAGGCGGAAGCAACAGTTCACCAACAATGCCTGACCAAACCTCAACACCAACCCCTACACCAACACCAACACCAACACCAACACCAACACCAACACCAACACCAACACCAACACCTTCAAATTCACCCTCTTCTGGAGCAATAGAAGGGAGTGGAGATTTTGAAACAGACAAATTAACTTATGAAAATACTCCTGAGTATTCTCAGCAACCTGGATTGGCTCTCATCAATGCGTCTTCTGCCTATGCAAGAGGAGCTACAGGTCAGGGCGCTTTAATCGGAATAATGGATTCAGGGGTTGACGACAATCATCAAGAGCTTGATGGAACTAACAAGCTTACTTCCGATAGTTATTTAGTCTATCAAAATAGATCGCCTACCACAGAGGAAAAAAGGCATGGCACTCACGTCTCTGCAATAGCCTTAGGAGAAAGAGACAATTCTGGCATGCATGGTGTTGCCTTTGATGCACAATTATTTTTTATATCAATTGAATTAGGCACAGCAGGAGAAGACTATGAACCTGCTCAAATTGATTCTACAGTTGATTACACAGGTATAGATAATAGTTGGTCAACTTTAGAGAGCTACTTTGTAGAAAGGGGAGTTACGGTAGTAAATGGAAGTTTTGGCTATCAAGGGAATATTAATGATTATACAGAAGAAAATATAAGAGGTGCTTTTCCTAAAACTATAGAAGTAATTGCTCAATCAGATAAATCAGAAGCTGATAAGACTCTATTTATTTGGGCAGCTGGAAATGGAGGGGGTTATGCTGATCAAGGTGTTGATTACTCGAGTCCTGAAGTGTTTGGAGGCTTGCCCCATTTAATATCTGAACTTCGAACTCATAGTGCTGCAGTTGTTTCGGTAGATCAGGACGGAAAAATTAGTAGTTTTTCAAATAGGTGCGGGGTAGCAAAAGATTATTGCATAGCAGCTCCTGGAAGATCTATTACAAGTGCTTATGCTCAAGACCCTCCTGATACCGCTTATTACGCTGAATACAGTGGCACATCAATGGCAACCCCTCATGTCTCGGGAGGAATAGCCTTATTATCAGATTATTTTCAAGGGCAGTTAGGTAATGCTGAAATTCTACAAAGAATATTTGCAACAGCTAATAAAAGTGGAATTTATGCTGACTCAGATATATACGGGCAAGGACTGATGGATCTTGATGCAGCGACAATGCCTTTAGGTACTACAATGATTGCTACAATAGGAAAGACCTTAAATGGACTGTCTTTTGAAGAAGAAGGCACTTCTTTTAGTTTTTTAGGGCCCGCTGTAGGTGATTCTATATCAAGAGTTCTTAATATAGATTTTGTAGTTTTTGATTCACTGGGGGCCCCTTTTAAAAGAAGTCTTGGGAAAAAAGTTTTAACTGATATGCCTTCTTTAGCTTGGTTAAGCTCTAGTCAATCAAACCCGTCAAAAAGAATTACAGAAATTGAATCGCATTTGGGCCAGAAAGGTCGATTAACTTTAGGTTTGTCTAGACTAAATCACGGGGAGCACAATTTTACGAAGAGCTTGTGGCCTGATAATGATAAAAATCTTAACTACTTTTCTGTTATTCATTCAATATCAGATAAAAGCTATTATTTCTTGGGTAATGGAAGTTCCCCAGCTAATTATTTTGGAATTAATAAGAACAGGCAGATAAATAATTTTCAGAATTCTAGAATTTACAGCTCCCCTTTTCTTGAGTTTTCTTCTAAAGGGTCCTTCTTAGGTGGAGGAATGAATATAGATAATAATAGATCCTTTTCAGCAGCCTATTTTAAAGGACATCATCCTGATAAAGAAAAATATATAAACTACCAAGAAAAATCTCAAGGTTTGATGGTTGAATATACATCTGCAAGCAATAATTCCTTAATCTCCTATCAAGGTGGATATTTAATTGAGAATAAAGGATTTTTAGGAGCTGCTATGAGAGGAGGTTTTGGCTTGTTAAATCAATCAGAAACTTTATTTACTGGGATTCAATTCGCAAATGGATATAACAACATATTTACTAAAGGTTCTTTCTATCTAGGTAAGACTAGTCCTGAAATAAACTCTCTGGGTCTTGTTTCAGGACTAAATGATTTCTTGTCTAGTTCATTTAGTTTTGGCATTTTTACTCGGGGTATTTTTTCTAAGAAGGACTCCATAGGTCTACAAGTGAGTCAGCCATTAAAGCTAGAGAGGGGAAGTATGCTTTTATCTTTACCTAAAGCCAGGACTAGATATAAGGATATAATTTTTGAAAGTTATAATTTAGATTTAGAGACTTCAGGTAGGCAGGTAAATTCAGAGATCTTATATGAGAACAGATCTAATAACTTAAGCTTTTTCGGCAGAATAGGTTGGGTTAAAGACGAAAGTCACATCCACAGAGATGCTATAGAGCCTTACTTAATGTTTGATTTTGAGTTAAGACTATTAGAATAGGCCTTGAGTATTATGTGCTGCTAATTCCTTCTCAGATTGCTTATCAATCTCTTCAGACGTTTCTAGGGGTTTATTCATTTCAGCCCAGTCAGTTTCAAACTCACTTTCAGCTTCTATATAGCTAGTTAAGTTAAGCTTTTCATAAAGAGGTAAGACTTTATCAGTTAATAGTCCTATTCTTTTTAAATTGGGCATTATCCTGCTAAATAAAAGGTTATTGAATATATCTTGAGTTTCATCATTAATGACCATTTCAAGAATTTCCTCCTCACTAATGTTGAACCATTTTGCTGGCAACTCTGTATTTATTATTCTCCCTCTCATAACAACGCATGCTTCATAGGCAAACATAGCTCTATCTTCAATTTCTTCAACAGAAAGAGTTTTAAGGAATTCTTCGAGGTAATTAACGCCAAAGGTAACGTGTCTCGCTTCATCTCTAATGACATAATGAACCAACTGTCTCAAGAGTGGACAGTTAGAGGTTTCTTTTGTGGTTTGGAAGGCAGCTAGTGCAAGCCCTTCAATTACTATTTGCATACCTATAAACTTTAAGTCCCATCTTTCATCTGATAGGATTTTGTCTATTAAAGATTTAAGGTTCTTATTTATAGGATATTCAAGACCATGGACCTGTTGAAGGTACTTAGCAAAGACTTCTACATGCCTGGCTTCATCAAAAGTCTGAGAAGCTGCATAAAGTTTAGCTTGATAAGTAGGAGCACAAGACACTAACTGAGAAGCGACCAACATGGCTCCTTGTTCTCCATGAAGGAATTGGCTCAAAGCCCAAGCTTGGTCATGTCTCATGTATTCTAGTCTTTCATCTTCTGGTAAAGCTGCAAGAGGACCTTGCATCCTTGCTATTAATTCTGCTTTAACAGGAGGTTCTCCTTTCTTTAAACCTTTAGACCAATCAAGATCGATAGAGCCGTTCCAGTTAAGCTTTTTTCCTAGCTCGTAGAGTTTTTTAATTCTAGTATCTGCGTCTGAGTAATCCCAATTATAGTGACCCACTAAAGGAGTATTAAAAATCTCTACCACATCTTCTAAATGCTCTTCTTTGAAGCCTTCAGGTAAATCAAATTCTCTAGGGTCCACAGGTGTATTTTCAATAACTTTTATTTTCATAATTTTTTTCTTAGTATTTAAATATGCTGATGGTGGTAATTAAGTTAAGCGGTCTTAGAAGAGTATTCTAACGGTTTCGACATTTCATCCCAATCAATAACACCGTCATCATCTAAGTCTTTAAATTGAAGAATATTCATTTCTTCGTACTTTTCAGCAGTCTTTTCTGTTATTAGGCCGATCTTCTTTAGATTTGGCATTATTTTTGTAAACAAAAGATTGTTAAAAAGTGTAGCACCATCAGATTGGTTTAGAACTTCTTGGGCCTCATCAACATTCCAGCCATAATGATTCATAACGTTGCTGGAGCCAAACCTGTTTCTCATAACAACACAAGCCTCATAAGCAAATTCGGCCCTATCATCTTTTTCTTCATCTGAGAGTGTTTCCACAAACTCTTCAAGGTAATTAACACCAAAGGTAACGTGTCTGGCTTCATCTCTTATAACAAGATAAAAGATATCTTTTAAAAGAGGATCCATAACAGAAGCTCTTTGTCTTTCAAAAGCAGCTAAAGCTAGCCCTTCGATAATAATTTGCATACCTATGAATTTTAGGTCCCATCTGGGGTCAGTTAGAATCTTGTCAAGGAGAAGCTTCAAGCCGGGCATAATAGGGTAGGTCCATCCTATTCTCTCTTTAAGGTATTTATGAAAGACTTCTACATGTCTTGCTTCATCAAAGGTTTGTGAAGCTGCATACAGCTTGGCTTGATAAGTAGGTGCACAAGACACTAGCTGAGATGCAACTAACATAGCTCCTTGCTCACCATGTACTATCTGGCTTAGACCACTAGATAGAATATGCCAAGCACATTCTATCTTGCCCTCTTCTGAGAGGTCATCGTACGGTTTAAAGCCTTTAAATTGCTGAAATTCTGGGTTTGTTGGCCATTCCGTGTGTGGGCGGTGTTCGTTAGACCAGTCTAGATCCATAGTGGCATTCCAATTTAGCCTTTTCCCGAGTTCATATAACTTCTTAATTCTGGTATCAGCATCTGTGTAGTCCCAGTTGTAGTGACCCGTTAAAGGAGTGTTAAAGATTTCTACAATATCTTCTATATCTTTAGGCTTTAGCTTGTTTTCTAGGTCATCATTATCAAAATGACGCAGTCCCGGTGGGCAATGTTCTACTTTTTTAATTCTCATGAGTTTAGTTTATAGTCCTTATAAAAAGGGTCAGATTACAGTATTCTATTTGCATTCTATACCAACTAAGTCCTTATTTCTTGACCTCTATCAACTAAGTTATTATTTCTTGACTTCAGTCAACTTTAAAGAGGTCGGTTAGCTGTTCAAGCATAGCTCCTCCTAATTCCTCTGCTCTATGTATAGTTACAGCATTCTTATAATATCTAGTTACATCATGACCTATTCCTATAGCTATTAAACTAACATCAGATTTAGTCTCAATTGAATGTATAACTTGTCTTAAATGGAGATCTAAAAAATTAGTTGAGTTAGTTGATAAGGTACTGTCATCGACAGGTGCCCCATCTGATATAACCATAAGAATTTTTCTTTGTTCCATTCTTTTTGCTAATCTATCATGTGCCCATATTAATGCCTCACCATCAACATTCTCTTTTAATAAGCCTTCTCTTAACATCAGACCAAAGTTTTTTTGCCCTCTTCTCCAAGGAGTTTCAGCTGATTTAAAGATAATGTGTCTAATGTCATTAAGTCTTCCAGGATTTTCCGGTTTTCCATCTTCCATCCACATCTTTCTGCTTTCGCCGCCTTTCCATTGTTTAGTTGTAAATCCAAGCACTTCGGTTTTTACATTACACCTTTCAAGGGTGGTACTAATTATGTCTGCGCATATAGCAGCTACTGTCATGGACCTACCTCTCATTGAGCCAGAGCTATCAACTAGTATGGAGACGCTCGTATCTCTAAACTCAGTATCCTTCTCAATTTTATAGCTTAGAGGCGTAAGGGGATTAGTAATAATTTTATGTAATCTTGCCGAGTCTAAAATTCCTTCCTCTTTATTAAAGTCCCAGGATCTATTTTGTTGGGCCATTAAGAACCTTTGCAATCTATGAGCAAGTTTAGAAACAGTTGATTTGCTTGGACCCATTAATTGATCTAAATGCTTCCTCAGTCTTTGTAACTCCTCAGGGCTACATAAATCTTCTGCAGTAACCTCCTCATCAAAACTTCGAGTATAAATTTTATAAGAAAAGTTTGTTGTTTGACCCACTAAGGATTCTAACCAAGATTGATTGGTAACAATCTCTTGGTTTTCATCGACTATTGCATTTTCATCAACATCCCCCATTTCAGAGTCTGTCTCTTCTGATCCTTCCTGAGATTCTTGGTCTTGAAAGTCATCTGCTTGGGTAGATTCTTCTTCGGTAGATTCTTCTTCATTTTCTTGTTCATTATTGTCAGAATCATCCTCTTGTTCATCTTCCTCTGAAAGGGGATCTATATCTTCTACATCTAGTGCTTTTAGTAGAGTTCTAGAAACTTCCGAAAACTTAATTTGGTCATTTAAACTATCTTGTAATTGCCTCTTAAACAAAGACCCTTTCTCTTCAAAAGTTTTTTCCCATGCCTGTAAAGCCTTCAAAGGCTTATCGCTTGAAAGCTCAGGGAGGAATAGGTTTCTCAGCCACGCCTCTAGGGCTATCCCTAATAGTTCTTCTTTTTCCTGAAAAGATTCGTAAAGCATGCATTTTTCATTAAATTTAGCTTTTATATTGGAAGCTACTCCAGAATATTTTTTAGATCCAAGAACTTCAACTCTTACATTTTCCATCTCTATTAACAGGGAATTTAACCTTTGAGTTCCAGCATCAACAGAAATACCTTTATCTCTAAATTTATCAATGCAAGCCAAAGAATCTGCTTTCCCTCTAAAAGAAGCTAATTCTGCTAGATTCGAAGGAGGGTTGGGTAATGAGGAGCCGACTCCCCCATAACTTATCTCTATTTCTGGATTTTCTGAGATTGCTCTTGCAGATGCCGATACGACTTCTTTAATAGTTTCTGATTGGGAAGCCTTAGGACTCATCGGGCTATTATTCTTCGGACAACTCTTCTGCTACTGAACCTTCTATTTCAGTGTTGAAACACCTTTGATAATATTCTGCAATTATCACCTTTTCAGTTTCATCACACTTGTTTAGGAAAGTTATTTCAAAGGCCTTATTTAAATCTTGGAAGATTTCATTATTTTCAGCCCAACTTATTACTGTTCTTGGAGACATTAATGTTGATATATCTCCATTTGCAAATCCTTGCCTAGATAGATTTGCTACAGATATCATATTTTTGGCTTCTTCTATTCCTTTTTTATTATCAAGAGAAGGGACTTTTGCTAAAACAACCTTTAGTTCTAGTTCAGGGTCTAAATAGTTAAGAGTTGAGACAATATGCCATCTATCCATTTGGCCTTGGTTAATTTGTTGAGTTCCATGGTAAAGACCAGAAGTATCTCCCATGCCTATTGTATTGGCTGTTGAAAACAGTCTAAAACTGGGATGAGGAGTAATTACTTTATTTTGATCTAACAAAGTAAGTTTTCCTTCTACTTCTAACACTCTCTGGATTACGAACATTACATCAGGCCTGCCCGCATCATACTCATCAAACACTAAAGCAGTAGGGCTTTGAAGTGCCCAAGGCAATATGCCTTCTCTAAATTCTGTTATTTGTTTGCCTTCTTTTAAGGCTATCGCATCCTTACCTAATAAGTCTATTCTGCTTATATGGCTATCTAAATTAACCCTCACACAGGGCCAATTTAATCTCGCTGCTACTTGTTCTATGTGGGTTGATTTTCCAGAGCCGTGATAACCCTGAATCATTACTCTTCTGTTGTGAGAAAATCCAGCCAATATTGCTAATGTTGTATTTTTATCAAATTTATAGGCTTGATCAATAATAGGTACATATTCATTAGCTTCACTAAAGCCTGGTACTTTCATATCAACGTCTATATCAAACATTTGCCTAACATCTAGCTGTATATCTGGAGAGTCTGTTTCTAAGTTTTTAGTCATTATGTGTTTTTATTTTTTGAAGGAAACTCATTATCCTGATTTGAAACATTTCAGCAACTGATTGCCTGAAGTACAATATAAGCTTATAAGAGTTCATTAGATAGTTCAGATAAATGAATTTGGATTAATATATAAAGAAAAAACATAATTATGAATTTTGAAACAATAAAATATGAGATTAAAGAAAAAATTCTCACTATCACGCTAAATAGGCCAGATAGATTAAACGCCTTCACAGGTCAAATGATGAATGAATTAATATCTGCTTTTGGTGAAGCAGGTAAAGATGATGGAGTTAGGGTTGTTATTGTTACGGGAGCTGGAAGAGGTTTTTGTGCAGGAGCTGACTTAGGGGCTGGTGAAGATACTTTTAATAGAGATGAAAATCCAAGAACTGCAAAAACAGATGATAAAGAAGACCTTGAGTGGATAAGGGATGGAGGAGGAAGAACAACTTTAGCTATTTTCGATTGTCCAAAACCTATAATTGCAGCTATTAATGGGCCTGCCGTTGGGGTAGGGGTGACAATGACTCTACCCATGGATATTAGACTCGCAAGTGAAGAAGCTAGATTTGGATTTGTTTTTGCAAGAAGAGGGCTGGTACCAGAAGCAGCTTCTAGCTGGTTTCTTCCAAGAATAGTGGGAATAAGTAAATCACTTGAATGGACATTCTCTGGAAGGGTATTTAATGCAGCAGAGGCACTAGAAGGAGGTTTGGTTCGTTCTATCCACTCTAAAGATTCTTTAATCGATGAAGCTAGGAGTATTGCTAAAGAGATAATAGAAAATACTTCTGCAGTGTCAGTTTCAATGACGAGGCATATGTTATGGAAGATGCTAGGGGCGGACCATCCAATGGAAGCGCATCAAGTAGATTCAAGAGCTATATACGAGTTAGGAAAAGGAAGAGATGCAAAAGAAGGTGTGAATTCTTTCTTAGAAAAAAGACCTCCTGAATTTCCTAACAAAGTTTCAAAAGACATGCCTGACTTTTACCCATGGTGGGAAGAAAAGGAATTTAAATAACATGAAAAAAGAAGCCTTAAATAAATTAATTAAACTTTTAGATTTGGAAGCGCTAGAAGAGAACCTATATAGAGGGCAAAGCGAAAATATTGGAGGCCCTAGAGTTTTTGGAGGCCAAGTGCTGGGTCAAGCTTTAACGGCTGCTTTAAGAACAGTTGATAAGAAACGGTCAGCACATTCTCTTCATGCTTATTTCTTAAGGCCAGGAGATATGGGTTATCCCATTATTTATAACGTTGAAAGAACCAGAGATGGTAGGAGTTTTACTACTAGAAGGGTGGTTGCTATTCAAAAAGGAGAACCTATATTTGATATGGCTGTTTCTTTTCATAAAAAGGAGAAAGGACCTTCTCATCAGATAGATATGCAAGAAATACCTGGACCAGAAGAGTGTGTAAGTGAGCTTGAAGCCAGGAAACAAATGGTTGATAGAATACCTGAAAAGTTTAGGGACTTCTTTACTAGGGAAAGACCTATTGAGATAAGAAGTCTGCCAGGAGAAGGCATGTTTGAAACTCCTAAAAAGAAACCTCCTTATAAGCACGTATGGATGCGAGCGGTTGCAAAGATACCGGATGATGTGGTCATGCACCAAGCGATCTTGGCCTACGCATCCGACATGGGACTTTTGAGTACTTCTATGAACCCACACACACTAAGTTTTGCTAAAGGAAATGTGCAAAGTGCTAGTTTAGATCATGCTATGTGGTTTCACAGACCTTTCAGGGCGGATGAATGGATGCTTTATTCGACTGACAGTCCTAGTGCTAGCAATGCAAGAGGTTTTAATAGGGGCAGTGTTTATACTCAAAAAGGAGTCTTGGTTGCATCTGCTGTTCAAGAAGGCCTGATGAGAGTAGTTAAGCCTTAAGGCAGGGTTGTTTCTCCCATTAAATATAGATCTATCTCTCTTGCAGCAGCCCTTCCTTCATTAATAGCCCAAACCACAAGAGATTGACCTCTTCTACAATCCCCAGCAGCAAAAATTGAAGGGTTAGAAGTTTGATGAAAGTTATGATCAGCTTTGTAATTACTTCTTTCATCTAACTCTATATTCAGAGGCTCAATGACGTATTGTTCAGGTCCTAAGAAGCCCATGGCTAATAAAATAAGATCTGCCTTCCAGTCCTTTTCGGTTCCGTTTATTTCATTAAACTTACTATCTACCTCAATAGTCTTTATTCCATTTAGATTTCCTTCTTTATCTCTAAGGAATTCTTTCCCAGAAATAGAATAGACTCTTGGGTCCTTTCCATAAGCGTCAGCTGATTCTTCATGACCGTAATCAACCTTAAGAACTTTTGGAAAAAGAGGCCAGGGATTATTTTCAGCTCTTTCTTTTGGAGGCTCAGGCATAATCTCAAAATTAATCAATGAATTACAGCCATGCCTTAAGGATGTGCCTATACAATCTGTTCCTGTATCTCCACCTCCGATTACAATAACCTTCTTATCTTTTGCAGATATAAAATTTTCATCTTTATGATCTGAATCCAATAAGCTCTTCGTGTTAGATTTAAGAAAATCCATAGCAAAGTACACGCCATTGCCCTCCCTCCTAGGGATAGGAAGGTCTCTTGGCTTGGTCGCACCTGTAGTTAATAAAACAGCATCATTATTCTTATCAAGCTCTTCTAAACTAATCGAATTTATTGAATTTCCACCTACATCAACATTAGTAAAGAATTCTATGCCTTCAATTATCATTTGCTCTTTTCTTTGCTGGAGTAACGATTTATCTAGTTTCATATTAGGTATTCCGTACATCATTAAGCCACCAATTCGATCAGCTCTTTCATAGACTTTTACAATATGACCAACACTATTTAATTGTTGGGCTGCCGAGAGTCCTGCAGGCCCAGACCCTACGATAGCAATATTTTTTTCTGTCCTAGAAGATGGTATTTGTGGTTTAAGCCAGCCATTCTGAAAACCTTTATCAGCTATTGCAAATTCTAAATTTTTGATAGCTACTGGGTCTTCAGTAATCCCTAAAACACATGCGCCTTCACAAACTGCAGGGCAAACTCTTCCTGTTACTTCGGGAAAATTATTAGTTTGCATTAATCGATCAAAAGCCTCTTTCCATTTGTCTTGATATACCAAATCATTCCATTCTGGTATGAGATTATAAACTGGGCAGCCTTCTTCAGATTGACAAAAAGGAACACCACAATCCATGCATCTGGCCGCCTGCACATTTAGTTTTTTATCATCATGATCGGTGTAAATTTCTTTAAAATCTAACAATCTTTCTTTAGCAGGCCTATAAGGTTCAACCGCTCTAGAGAATTCTTTAAATCCTGTTGTTTTACCCATTAATAACCTTCTTATCTTCTTTTATTTCATTTAAGACTCTTTTGTAATCAGTAGGCATAACTTTTACAAATTTCAAAATTTCAACATCCCAAGCATCTAATATAAATCTTGCAACCTTTGAATCAGTGAATTTGTTATGTTTTGTTACGAATTGTTTTACTTCTTTTATATCATCTGCGGAAAGTGTTTCTAACTCTAAGGTTTCTTTATTGCATTTTGTTTCAAAATCTCCATTTAAGTCGTAAACGTAAGCTATTCCTCCACTCATTCCAGCTCCAAAATTTCTACCTGTATTTCCTAAAATGAAAGCCTTACCTCCGGTCATATATTCACACCCATGGTCACCAATTCCCTCCACAACCACAGAAGCACCACTATTTCTTACACAAAACCTTTCGGCGGCAACACCTCTGAAATAAGCTTCTCCACTTGTAGCACCATACAATGCTACGTTCCCCAAGAGCATATTTTCTTCCGATTTAAATAGACTGGATTTTGGAGGATAAATTATTAATTTTCCTCCGGAAAGCCCTTTACCTACATAATCATTAGCGTCACCCTCTAGGGTAAGAGTAATTCCTTTTACAAGCCAAGCTGCCAAGCTTTGTCCTGCAGATCCGTTTAGCTTTATGTTTATGGTATCTTCAGGCAAACCTTCAGATTCCCATTTCTTCGCAACTTCATTTGAAAGCATTGTCCCTACTGTTCTATTTGTATTAACAATGGGTGATTCGAAGTTAACTTTTTTGCCTCTTTCAATTGCACTCTTGCTCTTTTTAATGAGTTCGTTGTCCAGAGCCTTATCTAGGCCATGATCTTGATCTAGAGAATGGAATACTTCAGTATTTTTAAATATCTTTTCGGCAGGTTTAAGAATATTTGAGAAATCTAAACCACTTCTTTTCCAATGATCTATAGCAATATCTGTTTCAAGGCAATCTACTCTTCCTATCATCTCATTAACTGTTCTGAAGCCTAAGTCAGCCATAATTATTCTTAAGTCTTTTGCTACCATGAAAAGATAATTAACAACATGTTCTGGTTTGCCTTTAAACTTCTTTCTTAATTCTTTATCTTGTGTTGCTATCCCTACTGGACAAGTATTTAAGTGGCACTTCCTCATCATTATGCAACCTAATGTAATTAATGGAGCTGTGGCAAAGCCAAACTCTTCAGCGCCCAAAAGCGCTGCTATGGCAACATCTTTTCCTGTTTTTATTTGCCCATCAGTTTGTAAGACTACTCTTGATCTAAGGTTATTCATCACCAAAGTTTGGTGTGTTTCCGCTAATCCTAGTTCCCAAGGCAAGCCCGCATGCTTTATTGAAGTTAAGGGTGAAGCTCCAGTCCCACCGTCGTGACCTGCAATGACTAAGTGATCTGTTTTAGCTTTAACTACACCTGCAGCAATTGTTCCTACACCCACTTCAGAAACAAGTTTTACACTAATTCTAGATTCTCTATTTGCATTTTTAAGATCATGAATTAATTGAGCTATATCTTCAATTGAGTAAATATCATGATGAGGTGGAGGACTAATTAGTCCTACCCCTGGCGTGGAATGTCTTATTTTAGCAATATAATCATCTACTTTTTTTCCTGGTAGTTCACCGCCTTCACCGGGTTTTGCACCTTGTGCAATTTTGATCTGTAATTCGTCAGCATTTGTTAAATACCACATGGTCACACCAAACCTTCCTGAGGCCACTTGTTTTATTGCTGATCTTTTAGAGACACCCTTAGAATCAGGTTTAAACCTAATAGGATCTTCACCGCCTTCACCAGTATTAGACTTTCCACCTAATTCATTCATTGCAATAGCTAAAGATTCATGAGATTCAGTAGAAATTGAACCCAAACTCATAGCACCTGTCGCAAATCTCTTAACTATTTCTTTCTCACTTTCTACCTCACTTAAATCTATAGAATCTTTTGAAGATTTAATTTTTAATAAACCTCTTAGCGTACTCTGCCTAGTGCTAGTTTCGTCGGCGTATTTAGAAAATTGCCAGTAAGCATCTTCATTATTAGTTCTGGAGGCTAACTGCAAAGAAGAAATAGTTTTTGGATCCCACATGTGAGTGTCTCCTTCTTTCCTCCAATGGAAATCTCCCGGGTTATGTAAAGATTTAATTTTTTCAGACTCATGTTTAGAAAAACCCAAGTCATGCCTCCTTTTTTGCTCTATGAAGAGAGCTTCAAAATCTATTCCTCCAACTCTACTCGCAGTTTCCAAGAAACATTTGTCTATGATTTCATTTGATAGTCCCACGGCCTCAAAAATTTGTGCTCCTTTATAGGACTGAAGGGTTGAAATGCCCATTTTTGCCATAACTTTTAATATTCCTTTTTTTGTTCCTTTTTTATAGGCTGCAACAATATCCTTATAATTATTAAGTTGTTCATCTCCTAAAAGGCCATCTTTTTTAGCTTTCCAAATAGACTCGTAAGCTAGGTAAGGGTTTATGGCATCAGCTCCGTAACCGAAAAGGAGACAATGATGGTGCACTTCTCTGGCTTCACCTGATTCAACAACGATACCTATTTTGGTTCTTTTTTGCTTTTGAACTAAATGATGATGCACAGAAGAGCAGGCTAAGAAAGAACTTAAAGCTATATGGTCTTTATCAACTTTTCTATCAGAGAGAACTACGAATGAATAATTATCCTCTATGCCTTGCTCAACTTCCTTACTAATTTCTTCAAGTCGCTTGAGCATGCCTTTTGTTCCTAAAGTTTTTTTATAGACAAGGTCTATTACTTTTGTTTTCCATTGATTTGAATCAATTTCTTTGATGGCCCTTAGTTCAGAATTAGAAATAATTGGACTTTTAAGTCTCAATCTTTTTGCATTATTAGGACTGTTCTCAACGAGGTTGCCTTCGGGTCCAATTAAACATTCTAGGGACATGATCACTTCTTCTCTTATTGAGTCGATAGCTGGGTTAGTTACTTGTGCAAACAGTTGTTTGAAATAGTCGAATAGTAATCTGGGTTTATCAGAGAGGCAGGCTAAAGCTGCATCGTTCCCCATTGAACCAAGCGGATCTCTTAATTCAGATACAAGTGGTAGTAGCATAAATTGCATGGTCTCAGTTGTGTAACCAAAAGATCGTAATTTTGCCATTAGATCATTTTCTGAAATCTCTTCGGGTTCTTCTTCTTGGATAGATAGAAGGTTGTTTATATTCTTGTTCCAATCTTTGTAAGGGTTTGAATTACATATATCCTTTTTAATCTCATCATCTGGAATCATTCGACCTTTTTCGAAGTCAATCAAGAACATTTTTCCGGGCTGTAACCTGCCTTTAGCGATAACTGTTTTAGGGTCTACCGGTAATACACCTACTTCAGATGCCATTATCACTCTGTCATCGTTTGTTAAATAGAATCTACTCGGCCTTAATCCGTTTCTGTCTAAAACTGCACCTACTTTCTTTCCATCAGTAAATACAATTGAAGCAGGACCGTCCCACGGTTCCATCATCGAAGAAGAATATTCATAGAATTCTTTCTTTTCGGCAGGCATATTCTCATCAGATTGCCATGCTTCTGGAATCATCATCATTACAGATTCTTGCAAACTTCTTCCAGATAAGATTAGAAACTCTAATACGTTATCAAAACTACCTGAATCAGTGCAGTCTAATTCTGTGATTGGAAATAGTTTATCTAATTCTTCTTTAAATAAGCTACTTTTGACTGTTCCCTGCCTGGCTTTCATAGCATTCATATTTCCTCTTAGGGTATTTATTTCTCCGTTATGGCACATATACCTATTGGGTTGGGCTCTATCCCAAGAAGGAAAAGTATTTGTACTAAAACGAGAATGGACCATTGCAAGGTGAGTCTTAAAATCTTTATCCTCTAGATCTGGATAAAATGGAAATAATTGAGATGGGGTTAGCATACCTTTGTATACAATTATTGATGCAGATAAACTACAAGCATATAGAAGTTTCGACTGTTTTAAACTGGAGTCGTTTCTAAGCAAGTGTGTAAATTGTTTTCTAATTAGATAAAGTCTTCTCTCAAATTCATTTTCATCGATATTTTCAGAAGAACCTATAAAGTACTGGGCTATAAATGGTTGCGCATCTTTAGAAGCTGGCCCAACGTTGGCTTCTTCGGGTTTTACAGGAACCTCTCTCCACCCTAGAGGGTCTTGATTCTCTTCTTTGGTTATTTTTTCAATTAGCTCAATACATTTCTTTCTTTCCTTTTCTATAACGGGTAAAAAGATATTGCCTACAGCGTACTTGCCTTTTGTAGGAAGGTTTATATGCAGTTTCTCTGCTTCTGATTGAAAGAAACTGTCTGGAATTGCCAATAAAATTCCTGCTCCATCTCCAGTATTTTTTTCAAATCCGCAACCACCTCTATGATCCATTTTGGAGTTAATATGGAAAGCGTCGTCCATAATTTTCCTCGAAGGAACACCTTTAATGTTAGCAACAAGTCCTACTCCACATGAATCCTTTTCAAATTGAGGGTCATAAAGCCCACTTTTTGAAGGTAAACCGTATATTTGCTTGTTAGCTTTTTCCATTATTTTGTAGAGTTAAAAAGTCTCAGCAATTGTAAGCTGATAAAAAATTTATTAATTTTTAAGAGTTGCGCAGGTATTTAATTGTACCTTTTTTTGACCTATCTTTGAAGGATTAGGCCAACGTTTGTATGGCTTTAGTTATTTTAGATATATCAATCCCTTTTTTCACTTTCGCCTGTCCTATTTTCTCTAAAAGAATAAAACTTAGTTCGTTTCCTGATCTCTTTTTATCAACAGACATATTCTTTATAAGTTTCTTTTCATCAAATACATAGGCTAAACTTAAATTAGGATTTGATTTAATTATTAAGTTCTTTGCTTTATTTAAGTGTTCTTCTGGGAACCCTTCACATATTTTTGATAATTCCATAGCCATAAGCATGCCTAAAGCAACTGATTGACCATGACTGAACTCTTTAAATTCTCCATACAGTTCTATGGCATGGCCAAAAGTATGACCAAAATTTAATAACTTCCTGATGCCTCTCTCTTTCTCATCTTCTGAGACAATTTCTGCCTTGATTTCTATGGATCTCGTAATAGCATGCTGCAAAGCATTAGGTTCTAATGAAACTACTTCTTCTAAATTCATTTCCAACCAATCAAAATACTTTTTGTCACTTATCAAAGCATGTTTTACTACTTCAGAAAGACCATTGCTTATTTCTTTCGCAGAAAGGCAACTCAAAAGATCTACATCAGCCAAAACCTTGATGGGTTGGTGGAATGCTCCTATCATGTTTTTACCTTGAGGGTGATTTATTGCTGTTTTGCCTCCAACAGAAGCATCCACTTGTGAAAGCAGGGTGCTGGGGAGAAGCATAAAATCAACACCCCTTTGATACGTTGCTGCAGCAAAACCTACTATATCGCACGTTATCCCTCCACCAAGACCTACAAGAATACAATCTCTGCTATATCTTTCTTCAATCAATTTAGAATGAATGATGTCTAAAGTTATTCCAGATTTATTTTCTTCAGAGGCATGTAATTCTAATTGGTGAAAATTAGAAGCTAAATTAGTTAGCTCTTTAATGATTAAATCTTTGTATTTAAAAGGTATTTGTTCGTCCATCACTAGAAGAACTTCTTTATCTCTAATAAGTTCTAAGTTCTCTGTAATGAGAATATTAGAACCAATTAGAACTGAGTAGTTACCGTCTGCTATATCTACTTTAATTTCATTCATGCTAATTTAGATTTTATTTTACTTATTATATTTTCAAAGGATTTTGAGCGATTATTTTCTTTTTCACGGATAATTATATTGGCGCATTCTTCATATAGCGGATTTCTTATTTTTTGGATTTCTCTAAGCGTAGCTTCTTTATTATTAGAATCAACTAACAAGGGTCTCTTATTATCTTTAAGAGTCCTTTCAAGCTGAGTTTGAATAGAAGTCTCTAGATAAATAACTTTATCTGCCTTTTTTAATAAATCCCTATTTCCTTTGTTAAGAATAATCCCGCCCCCGGTTGAAATGACGCAGTTCTGCTGTTTTATATATTTAGCAAGAACTTCAGACTCCCTAACTCTGAACTTTTTTTCTCCTTCAACATCAAATATCCATGAAATAGAAGCACCTGTTGACTCCTCAATTTTTTCATCTATATCTATGAATTCAAAATCCAATCTTTTTGATAGCAGTCTACCTACTGTGGTTTTTCCTGAAGCCATAGGGCCAATAATAATAAGTTGCATTAAGGTATTATAGCGGTTTGATTAATATAAATTTAATGACTTACTTAGAAGCAGTATTAAATAACAGGTTGATGAGAGTTTTTATAGCTTTAATTTGTATTGTTTTAATGCCAGTTCTTAGTCTAAATATTTATATAGATTCTAAATTGCCTGATGAGGAAAAGATAAAAGATATAGAACTTCAAGTCCCATTAAAAATCTTTACCAAAGATAAGAAATTAATTGGTGAATTTGGAGAGAAGAGAAGGACTGCTCTTAAATTCAATAATATTCCTAACCATTACATTAATGCAGTCTTAGCTGCAGAAGATGACAATTTCTTTAACCATTCTGGCGTAAGTTACTCCGGCCTGATTAGATCTGTATACAGGTTACTTACATCAGGAAGACAACAAGGAGGTGGAAGTACGATAACAATGCAGGTAGTTGGAAATTACCTAACGAGCAGAGACGTTAATATTTATAGAAAGATAAAGGACATTTTCTTGGCCTACAGACTTGAAAGAGCATATACCAAAGAGGAAATATTTGAGTTTTATGTAAATCGTATATTCTTTGGAAATAGAGCCTATGGAATAGCCGCAGCAAGTGAGGTTTATTATGGTTTGCCTTTGTCAGAGCTTAATCTCGCTCAATGGGCCATGATAGCAGCCATTCCTAAAGCTCCATCTTCTATTAACCCTTTAGTTAATCCCAGAAGGGCTTTATCTAGAAGAAATTGGATACTAACTAGAATGCTGGAGTTAGGTTATATACATAATGAGCAGTTTGAATTAGCGATAAAAGCCCCTTTAACCGCAACTTATCATGGCCTGGTTTCTGAAGTAGCTGCTCCATATGTTTCTGAATCAATTAGAAGATACATGGTTCAAGAGTTTGGCTTAGAGGCCTATAGTGAAGGGTATGAAGTATTCACATCAATAGATTCATCTATGCAAAATGCAGCAAGAAAATCTGTTAGAAAGGGTCTTGAAGAATATGACAAAAGGCATGGTTTTCGAAAGCCAGAAAACTTTATAAATTCTTTCCCAGAAAACTTTATTAATAATTCTTATGACGAAAAACTAAACATAATTCAATCTAGCTTAGAAACTTCTGAAGAAGGAGATTTCTTTACATCTAATCTTTACCAGATTCTTGAAATATTTAATGACTACGCCGAGACCAGAACTCGTTTTCCTGGAATCGTATTAAACATAGAAGATGACATCAAAGTATTAACTAAAGATGAAAGAATTATAACCATTCCTTGGTCAGAAAGATTAGATTGGGCCAGACCTTACATAAATGAAAATAGAAGAGGAGCTAAGCCAAAAGGATACAAAGATATATTAAAAGTAGCCGATCTAATTTGGGTAGAGAGAGAAAAAATTTCAAACGAGGTCTTCTTAACTCAATTGCCAGATGTGCAAGGGTCATTGGTATCAATTGACCCTCAAAACGGCTCTATTAGAGCTCTTGTTGGAGGCTACGACTTTTTCCTGAGCAAGTTCAATAGAGCAGAGCAATCTTCTCCATTATTGGGTTCAAATTTCAAGCCTTTCCTATACGCAGCAGCTTTTTCTGAAGGTTTCACAGCTTCAAGTTTGATTAATGATGCTCCAATAATCTTTGAAGATGAAATGTTAGAGGAAAAATGGCGTCCTAGAAATGCAAGTGGAAAATTCTATGGACCAACAAGATTGCGAGAAGGTCTTTTACAAAGCAGGAATTTGGTTTCAGTGAGATTATTAAGAGAGTTAGGAGTTAGTAAGGCTAGAAAATTTGCTACGAAATTTGGATTTGAAAATGCCAGATTACCAGACGATTTATCTTTAGCTCTTGGTACAGCTTCTTTAAGCCCTTTAGATAATGCAGTTGCTTACTCAGTTTTTGCTAACGGAGGAAGAAAAATAGAACCTTTTTTTATAGAGAAAATAATTGATAGATCAGGAAAAATAATCTTTAGTAAAGAAATATATACAGCAGAACAAGTAATAGATCCAAGAATTGCTTTTATCGTTACAGACATACTTCAAGAGGCAGCCAGGAGAGGCACTGCAAGGAGACTAGCTGAACTAAAGAGAAGAGATTTTGCAGGAAAGACAGGCACAACTAATGAAGCTGAAAGCACTTGGTTTACAGGCTATAACAGTTCCATAGTAACTACAGTTTGGGTAGGTTTTGATCAACCAAAGAGTCTAGGCAATAGAGAATTTGGTTCTTCTGTAGCTTTACCTATCTGGTTAAGCTTTATTAAAGAAATTAAAGAAGATATTCCCGTATCGAAATTTCTTCCTCCTCAAGGCATATCTATTATTAAGATAGATAAAGAAACAGGAATCCCGTCAGGAAGTGATACTAAGAAGCCCATGTTTGAATATTATTTGGAAGAGTTTACCCCTTAGTTAGGGGCTTAAGGATTCAATTATAAAATTAAACTGTTCTTCTGCTCTTTTAGTAGGATTGTCTTCAAATCCAGATCTAACATATTGTTGTATAAGTCCTTCAGCACAAGCCAGTAATAGGTTTGCAGATGAGGCTGTAGTTAAAGACAGTTTTTTCTTAGTGGATTGTTCAAAGCCCTGTAAATTTTGTTTAATTTGTAATTCTATTTTTGACATTAATTGTTTAATTCTTTCATCAAGGGAAGTCTCTTCAACGGAAAAAGCTTCCCTCGTTAAAAGTCGTGCAAGCCCAGGATTCTTTTCACTAAAAGTTATAAGTAGAATCAAGATTTTTTTGGCCTTCACAAGATGAGACTCATCAGAAGCGTTAATATTTGCAATGAGTTCGAATAGGTTTTGTTCACAAAAATCTACTAATCCCGAGTAAATCTTTTTTTTACTTGGGAAGTGTCTATAGATTGCTGCTTCAGTTATCCCACACTCTGAAGCCAAGAGTGACGTTGTTACTTTAACAGGGCCTTTAGAACCAAGCATTTTTGCAAGGGTTTGCATTATGTCCAATTGCCTGGGCCTTAATTGATTCATTTATTTAGCTTATCATAGTTCCTACGCCTTCAAGAGTAAGAACCTCTAATAAGATAGCATGGGGCAGTCTTCCGTCGATAATATGACAGGACTTAACCCCGTTCATTTTTGCTTCTAATGCAGCTTCTAGTTTTGGCATCATTCCCCCTTTAATAATACCATCGGCTTGCATTCGTTTACCTTTATACTCAGAAATCTTAGATATTAGCCTACCTTTATCATCTGAGATTCCTTTGACATCTGTCAGTAAGATTAATTTTTCAGCTTTAAGAGATTCCGCAACCTTACCGGCAACTATATCGGCGTTTATGTTTAAGTATTTCCCTTCTTTATTTATGCCAATAGGCGCTATGACAGGAATAAACCCTCTTGAGATCTGTTTTTTTAGATTGCCCAATATTACTCTGTCTACTTTACCAACTAAACCAATATCTCTTTGGTTGGGACCTAAAAGCTTAGAGGCTTTGATAATCTTAGACTTGTTATGATTAAAACTAACTGCTTGACCGTTAGATTTCTTTATTGAATTAACTATTTCATTATTTATCTTAGTCCCTAGCACTTTTTTTACTACCGACATAGTAGATTTGTCTGTGATTCTATGACCAGATATAAATTCAGATATAACCCCAGCTTTTTTTAACTCTTTTGCTATTTGTGGGCCGCCGCCATGAACAACAACTGGTCTCATTCCTACTAACTGCATCAAAGCAATATCTCTAGCGAAGCCTTGCTTAAGATTTTCGTTAGACATTACAGCGCCTCCATACTTAACGACTATTATTTTGCCTTTAAATCTTTGGATGTAAGGCAAGCCTTCGCTAAGAACTGAAGAAATCCTTTCTGCTTGTTTTCTCGATACACCCATAATTAGAAATCCTCCGTATCAGGATTTATTTGAATGAGTATTTCTTTAAATTTATTCTTGATATCGACTAAGTCTTCATTCGTATTTGCTTCGAACCTAAGTACTAACACTGGCGAAGTGTTGGAAGCTCTTATAAGGCCCCAACCCTTTTCAAATTCAATTCTTATACCATCTATATCAATTATTTTTACATCATTAAAATTAACTAGTTCTTTGAATTTATCGATAATGGAAAATTTTTCATCGTCATTAGAGTCTAAATTTATCTCAGGAGTAGAAATAAGCCTCGGTAACGAGCTAAAAATATCTTCCTCTTTATATTCTGAGATAATTTCTAGCATTCTTGCTCCGGCATAAATGCCATCATCAAAACCAGGCCATCTATCATTAAAAAATATATGACCACTCATCTCTCCTCCCAGGATGGCTTCTTTTTCTCTAATCTTCTGCTTTATGAAAGTATGACCAGTTTTGCTCATGATAGGAATTCCACCACTTCTAACAATTGATTCTTCTAAGAGTTTCGAACATTTAACATCAAAAACAATTTTCGAAGAGGGGTGTTTCTTTAGTATAAAGTCACTAAATAGAATCATCTGCATGTCTGGGAATACCATTTCCCCTTTTGGAGATATTACCCCCAATCTGTCAGCATCCCCATCAAAAGCTAGTCCGACATCAAGTTTATTTGTTAAGACAGCATCAACCAAGTCTTTAACATTTTCAGGCTTTGAAGGGTCAGGATGGTGGTTTGGAAAGTTTCCATCAAGGTTACAATATAGGTCATTTACTTTACACCCAAGATTCTCATAGACTTCTTTAGCCAATATACTCGCAGCACCATTACCGCAGTCTATTGCAATATTAAGGGGCTTAGATAAGGTTATATTGCCTATTATTTCTTCAATGTAGCTATTTACTACTTCTTCATTTGTTGTTTTTCCTTTTCCAGACAAGAAGTCTTTATTCTTTATTCTTTTCTTTATAGATTGAATCTCTTCACTGGACGTGGATTTATTATTAAATAAAATCTTAAATCCATTGTATTCAGAGGGGTTATGGCTACCGGTTATTACGGTGCCACTAGAACTTGCTAGATTGAAGGTAGCGTAGTAAAAAACTGGACTCGGTACAATTCCAATATTTATCACATCACAGCCAGTTGCTTGAACTCCTCGAGACAACCAATCAAATAATTGAGGGCTCGAAGTTCTTCCATCCCTTCCTATAATGAATTCCCTCTGATTTCTCTGAAGGGACTCTGTTCCCAGAGCTTTTCCTAAGCTTATTACTACTTCTTCTGTAAGGTCTTCAAAGGCAATACCTCTAATGTCATTAGCTCTAAATATATTCTCATTAAGTAACATAAAGCAGGATTATATCTCCCTTAAGAATTTTTTAGCTTATATAAATATAATTTTATAGATAAAATATATGAGAACAATTATTGGAGTAGGATTTGGATTTATCGAAAATAGAAGGGTCGATTTGGTTTAATGGAGAGATTGTTGATTGGCAAGAAGCTAAGATACATGTATTGACTCATACTTTACACTACGGTTTGGGGGTGTTTGAAGGTGTGCGTGCATACAATACCCCCAAGGGCCCATCAATTTTTAGATTGCAAGATCATACTGAAAGATTATTTAAATCAGCGGGTACTGTAAATATGAAGATACCTTACTCAAAAGAAGAAATAAATATCGCACATAAACAAGTTATTCAGCTTAATAATCTGAGTGAGGCTTATATCAGGCCTATGTGCTTTTACGGCTCGGAAGGAATGGGTCTTAGGGCTGACAATTTAAAGGTACATTGCATTATTGCTGCATGGGAATGGCCATCTTATATGGAACCGGAAGCAAGGGAGAAGGGAATTAAAGTTAAGCTATCTTCTTATAAAAGACAGGTAAGAAATCCTGTATCTTCAGCTAAAATTAATGGTAACTATGTACACTCTATAGTGGCTTTAGGCGAAGCGTTAAACGAAGGCTTTGATGAAGCGTTGATGTTAGATGCTGAAGATAATGTTGCTGAAGGAAGCGGTGAAAATTTCTTTATTGTTAAAGACGATATTTTGTTAACCCCAGATCTTGATGCTTCGCTAGATGGTATAACTAGAAGAACTATTCTAGAGCTTGCAGAAGAATTGAATCTTAAATTTAAAATCAAGAAGTTAAAAGTTGAAGAGGTCTTGGATGCTGATGAAGCTTTTTTCACTGGTACAGCTGCAGAGGTAGTGCCAATAAGTTCTTTAGACGAGAAGCCAATAGGAGAGGCCAATAGAGGCCCTGTTACAGAATTGTTACAAACTACGTATTTTGATCAGGTAAGGGGTGCAAGGACAACTAATCAGAATTGGCATACTTTGGTTGATTAGTTTTTTCATAATATGAGACTATTAATAGTAGGACCTTCTTGGGTGGGTGATGCTGTTATGGCTCAGACCCTTTATAAACTAATAAAAGTGCATAAACCTGCTAGCACGATAGAGGTATTGTCTCCTGAATGGTGTTTGCCATTATTGACGAGGATGGAAGAAGTCTCGGAGCCTATAGTTTTACCCTTTTTACATGGAGAGTTTAAGATAAAAAGTAGATACCAATTTGCGAAAGAGTTAAGGCAGAAAGAATATGACAGAGCAATTATAATGACTAACTCTCTAAAGTCTTCTCTAATTCCTTTTTTTGCAAAGATACCCGTAAGGACAGGTTGGTTGGGAGAAATGAGGTTTGGCTTTATTAATGACCTTAGACCTAAAGAGAAAGATAGCTTCCCTTTGATGGTTGAGCAATTTGCAAAACTTGGCATTAAACCAATTGAAGAATTGAATGAATCCTTGCCTTACCCTTCGTTGAGGATTGATCCAGAAAATCTAGAAGAGCAATTAAGAAATTTAGCAATAGATTCTCAGAAACCTTCCCTAGCTATATGTCCAGGAGCAGAATTTGGACCAGCCAAAAGATGGCCTTCTGAGTATTATGCAGAAGTATGTAATGAATATTTAAATAAGAATTGGAATGTCCTAGTTTTTGGTTCTCATAACGATGAGATAATAGGAAACAATATTGAAAAAGGAATTAATAAAAGGTTATCAGGCGGTCTCTATAATCTTATTGGTAAAACCTCTTTGATAGATGCCATTGATTTGCTCTCTCATTGTAAGAAAGTAGTTACAAATGATACAGGTTTGATGCACATTAGTGCTGCAGTTAATACGCCTTTGGTTGCAGTTTATGGGCCTTCTAGCCCTCAATTTACACCACCCTTAATTCATAATCATGTAGTGCTTAGGAAATCTGAAGGTTTTGAAAAAGTAAGAGAAGGTTCAGAAGAGCAAGGTTACCATGAATCTTTAATGGCCATAAAGCCAAGTGAAGTTCTTGAAGGTTTAGAACGACTAAGCTAATGACTACAATAAAAAAAATAGCAATACTTCTTTATAGATATTTTCCTTATGGAGGGCTCCAGAAAGATTTTCTTGAAATTGCAAAGGAATTTCAGTCTAGAGAAATTCAATTTAAGGTATTCACTAGAAGATGGGAAGGGCCTATCCCTGAAGGCTTTATCGTAAAAGAAATTGGAGAAAAGGGGCTAACCAACTTTGCAAAGAATAAGAACTTTGTTAAAGCCTCTTATAAAGAATTAGAAGAATACAGGCCAGATTTTGTTTTTGGTTTTAATAAGATGCCGGATTTAGATTTATATTTTGCAGCTGATACTTGCTTTAAGAAAGAGGCGTTAAATAAAAATTCATTAATGAAATTTACTAGGCGTTTTAAACAGTCTATAGAATACGAGGCTAAAGTATTTAATAGAAGTTCTTCGACAGAAGTCTTCCTTCTAAACAACAAACAGGCCGATGATTTTAAAGCCTCGTATCGATTAAACTCTGATCAGATGATTATTGTCCCTCCTGGCATCGACTTGAATTGGAATGATCATAGTCCAATAGAAGTTCGTGATATCTTTAATATCCCATTGGAAGATAAAGTTGCGTTGTTTGTTGGTTCTGATTTTTCGAGAAAAGGTTTAGATAGAGCCATTTCAACCATTCATTGTCTTAATACTAATAACATACCGTTTTCTTTATTGGTAATAGGTAAAGATGACTTTGGTCCTTATTCAGAACTTGCGTACAAACTTGCTTTAAATGAGAAGGTTAAATTTTTAGGACCAAGAGATGATATTGCATCAATAATGAAATCAGCTGATTTGTTACTCCATCCCGCGAGAGAAGAAGCTGCAGGCAATGTAATTATTGAGTCATTGGTGTCTCATTTACCAGTTGTAACTTGCAAAGATGTTGGATTTGCCGAAGAAGTTAAAAAACATAAGGCCGGATTTGTTCTTGAAGAGGAATTTGATCAAGATAAGTTTGATAATTTAGTTTTAGAAATTTGTGAAAATAAGGGATTGGAGAAATATAAACAAGATATGTTGGGTTTAGAGAAGCAAGAATACTTCTTTTCAAGGTTTAAGTTCATTGCAGATATAGTTGAAGAAAAAATCAATGCGTAAATCTAACTTTCAAGTAGGTGAGATTAATGGTCTATTTTCTTCTGATGATCTTATATTCGAAGCTAAGAATTTAGAAGGAAAGGTTTATAGAGAATATGAAAATAGGATCACAAAGAAAATTCAGCATAAAGATCAAAGCTATTTCTTAAAATTCCATGGTCCAGTAGGCTGGAAAGAAATTATAAAAAATTTAATCCTACTTAAACTTCCTGTTGTTGGAGCTAAGCAAGAGTATTTAGCGCTTTCACGTATGCACCAATTGGGTATAAACGGACCCAAAGTTAAGTCCTATTATTCAAAAGGCTTCAATCCTTCTAACAAAAGCTCATTTTTAATTACCGAAGAACTTAAAGATACAATTTCTTTAGAAGATTTCTTCTTACTAGGTAAGCACAAAGGCCTATCCTTTGTACAAAGAAATAATCTTCTTAATTCTGTTGCTAACATCACTAGGAAATTACACCAAAACGGAATTAATCATAGAGATTTGTACCTTTGTCATTATCATGTCGACATTCACACAGATTTTAATGAAATAAATCTATTCCTCATTGATTTACATAGAGCACAGATAAGAAGTAAGGTTCCAGAGAGATGGTTAGTAAAGGATATTGGAGGGTTATATCATTCAGCAATCCAGTTCGGAATAACTGAAAGAGATTGTTACAGATTTCTTATGACTTATTTTAATTGTTCTTTAAGGGATCTATTCTCTCAACATCAAAAATTTATAGATAAGACAAGAAGAAGAGCTTTCTCTATGTACATGAAGCCTGTGCTGAGCGAGATAGATATTAGCTCTAAAACACCATTACCTGATCATTCTTTGTATGAAAAGGTAGTTAAGAAAGATCACAGATGGATAGGTTTAAGAAATAAGTTTTCTAAAGATCTATTTAGGCTCATTCAAGATGAGGAAGCTTTGTTAGCTCAAGGGGAAGTTATTAAGAATGAGCAAGGTCACTTAGTGGTAAGAATAGACTTATCAGGAAAAGGATTTTATGTAAAAAAATATAGAATTAAGAACCTTTTTCATATGATCAAAAGATTATTCAAGAAAACACGTGCGAGAAATTCGTGGGAAGTTTTGCATTGGTTTCATTCCGTAGGCATAAGGACAATGCAACCAATATTAATTTATGAAGAATTAGGGCTAACAGGAACTCTTAATTCTATATTGGTTTCTGAAGAAATAGATGGACAGCGTTTGGACTATAAAATCGAAGAGAAAGAAGAGTCAGCTAAGATAGCTTCTTCTCTTTTTAATTTTTTTAAACGAATGCAATGGATAGGCTTTCATCATGGAGATGCTAAATCTTCAAATTTCTTTATTAGTAAAGATAAATTAGTTGTTTTCGATTTAGATAGCTCGAAAAGACACTTATTAGAATCGTCATTGAAGAAAAAGATTGATAAAGATAAAAAAAGGATACTCAAGAGCTCACAGGATTCACTTGGATTAACTAAAGCCCTGAAATTGCGTTTTGAAGGAAGTAAGGATTGAAGATAGGAATCCTAAGTTACAGGAGTCACCCTTATTCTGGTGGTCAAGGAATATATGTTAGGCATTTAAGCAAGGCCTTACAAAAATTAGGACATGAGGTAACAGTTTTATCTGGCCCCCCATATCCTCAATTAGATACTTCAATTAAATTAGAAAAGATTCCTAGCTTAGGTTTGTTTGAAGCGGAAGACAGAGTTAAGGAATTTAAATTAAATTTTCTTTTTTCTCCTATAAACCTTTATGAATGGCTTAGTGTCATGACGGGAGGATTTCCAGAGCCATATACTTTTGGGAAAAGAGTTTTAAAACACTTAAAAAAATCCAAAAAAGAATTCGATGTTATCTTAGATAATCAATCCTTGTGTTATTCACTTACGGATATACAAAACATGTATCCACTTGTGGTCACTATTCATCATCCAATTACGAAGGATCATAGCTTGGAAATAGAAAATGCGTCTAATTGGAAAGAAAGATTGTCCTCTAGGCGTTGGCACAGTTTTCTTCCAATGCAACAGAAAGTTGCCGTAAATCTTAATAAAATAATTTGTGTCAGCGAGCCTTCGAAACTAGATGTAGTTGAAGAGTTTTTAGTAAACCATGAAAATGTAGAGGTTATTTCTAATGGAATAGATATAGAAAAATTTAAACCTGATACAGGTAATAAGATTGCAAAAAATAGGATAGTAACCACTGCTAGTGCTGACATACCATTGAAAGGTTTAAAATTTTTGATTAAGGCCTTACCAAGAGTTTTAAAAGATTTTCCAGAATCTCATTTAATTGTCATAGGGAAGTCTCCCCATGAAAGCAAGATTAGAAAACTCATTGATGACCTTGGTCTTAGTGAAAGAATTTCATTCAGATCTAATCTATCCGAAGAAGAGGTGCTAGATATTTACCACACTTCGCAAATAGCGGTTATTCCATCTTTATATGAAGGTTTTGGTTTTGGGGCGGGTGAAGCAATGGCTTGTGGTACTCCTTTAATCAGTACTGATTCAGGAGGACTTAAAGATGTAATAGGTGATTGCGCTATCAGAATCCGATCAGGTTCAGTAGATGATATAGAAAGAGAAATTATCAATTTATTTAATAGTGCTGAGAAAAGAAGAGAGCTATCTTTAAAAGGAAGAAGCAGGATGGAAGATTTATTTGATTGGAAAATATCGGCTTCCAAGTATGTTAAAGTTTTTGAAGAAGCAATAAACATACACAAAAGTGCAAACAATTAATTTTAATAATTTAGACCTTAAAGGAGATGATCTTCTTTTAGATATTGGTTGCGGAGAAGGGCGTCACACTATTGGAGCTTATATTGAGATGCCAGTTAATTCTTTTGGCTTTGATTTATCTTATAAAGACTTACAAATAGCGAAAGAGAGACTAAATGATTTCAATGTTTCAGATAAGAAAGAAATTTGTCAGTTTGGCGTTGGGGATATAAATACTTTACCTTTTAAGGATGGATCTTATGACGCTGTTATCTGTAGCGAAGTCTTAGAACATGTAGATTCTCCTGAAGATTCTATAAAAGAACTTATAAGAGTTTTAAAGCCAGGAGGAATATTAGCTTTGAGCGTCCCAAGATACTTCCCAGAATTAATTTGTTGGGCCTTGAGTAAGGAGTATCAGAAAATGCCAGGAGGGCACGTGAGGATATTTAGACATAGTCAATTAAGAAAATTAGCTACAAATGAGGGATTGAGATACCTTTCGTTTCATTGGGCTCATGCACTTCACTCTCCTTATTGGTGGTTGCAGTGTCTTTTTTGGAACAATAAAGAAAATTCTTTTTTAGTTAAAAAATATCATCAATTTTTAGTCTGGGATTTAATGAAGAAGCCATTCTTAACTAGGATTTTGGAATTTTTACTTCAACCATTGATGGGAAAGAGTTTGGTGATGTATTTTAGGAAAACACCTAAGTCAATCCTTGAAAAGGAAAAGGAAAAGGAAAAAGAAAAATAAAAAGAAATTGACCCTGTTAAAATAATCTGGTTTAAGCCACTTTAGATGAATCAAACAAATTTACACTTCTATAAGGAATCTATCGATTATATATTAGAGGTACAGAAAGCTGATGGATCAATTCCTTGGGAAAAGGGAAGGAAGTTAGATCCATGGGACCATATTGAGGCCGCAATGGGCCTATCAATAGGCGGTAAGAGGGAAGAAGCTGAAAAAGCTTATTTTTGGTTGGCTAAGGCACAAGAACCTGACGGTTCTTGGTTTGCTGAGTACAAAAATTCTCTTCCGGTAACAAAAAGAAAGGAAACTAATTTTATTTCTTATATTTCTACTGGAGCTCTACATCATTATTTAATATATAAAGATCAAAACTTTCTAAAAACAATCTTTCCAACCGTTAAACAATCTGTTGATTTTGTTTTATCTATGCAAACTGATCAAGGGGACATCTGTTGGGCTTCTGAAGAAGGAAAAAATGACTTGGATGATTCTTTGATAACTGGAAGTAGTTCTATTTATAAAAGTTTGGAGTGTGCGGAATATTTATACAGTTTGTTAAATGAAGATCACAGGTCTTTAAAAAAAGCAAAAGAGCTTCTTAAGGATTCAATTATTAATAAACCAGAAAGGTATGACCGTACCTGGGAAAGTAAATCTCGATACAGCATGGATTGGTACTACCCTATCTTATGCGGACTTTTGGATAAAGAGACTGCTATAAAAAGAGTAGAAAAGAAATGGGATGAATTTATTGTTGAAGGAAAGGGTTGTAAGTGTGTTTCTGAGGAGCCTTGGGTGACCATTGCAGAAAGTTGCGAGCTTGTTATAGCTTTGATGAGGATAGGTTTAGAAGATAAGGCAACATCTTTATTCAATTGTTTGCATCAATGGAGGGATGAAGATGATGGTTTATATTGGACGGGTTATGTTTATACAGATAAAAAGTATTGGCCAGTAGAAAAGCCTACTTGGACAGCAGGAGCGGTTCTCTTGGCTGCCGATTCAATATTTAAATTTACTGAAGCCTCTGAACTATTCTTGGCTGACCTAACTTAGGAATTTAATTTATCTTTTTCAGAAGACCCAATGAACCTATTAGGTCAATTTTTTTGAAATCATTACTTTCTAGTGCCATGCAATAAATATCATAAGGTGGTCTACCACCGTCATCAGGGTTTGGAAAAACATCATGTATAGCTAATAGGCCCCCTTTAGTTAGTTTTGTAGACCAAAGTTTATAGTCAATTACAGCAGCTTCTTTACTGTGACCTCCGTCTATAAAAATCATACTAAATGGCCCATCTAAGTCTACAAATGCCTCTTCTGAACTAGAAATAATTGGAATAACTGTTTCCTTTAATTGTGATCTCTCTAAGGTTTCTATAAAAAAAGGTAGTGTGTTAATGCCATCTCCAGAAAGATTGATTAATTCAGGGTCATGGTACTCTTCACCAGGTTGTTGCTCTTCTGATCCTTGGTGGTGGTCAATGGAATAAAGCAATTTGGAGTTTATTTTAACAGCTGAGCCAATGTATAAAGCTGATTTTCCACAATAGCTTCCTATTTCTAGACAATTACCTTTTTTTGAGAACTCAAGGGCATATCGATATAAAGCCTCACCTTCCTTTTCTTCAATAAACCCTTTTATAGAATCAGGTTCTATTATTAGCTCCATATCCATAATTCAATGCTAACAAAATAAACCAAAAAGTAAGAATTATTCTAAACTTACGTTGACCTAATGAATCAATTCATGAGTAAATAAATACATCTAAATTATGAACTTAAAATTATTAAGCAAATCTAGCATCTTAGTCTTTGGTGATGTGATGTTGGACAGATATGTATATGGATCTGTAGATAGGGTTTCGCCTGAAGCTCCTGTTCCTGTTTTGAAGCCCATGAAAGAAGAGGTTAGATTAGGAGGAGCAGCTAATGTAGCTTTGAACTTATCTTCATTGGGCTCTAAAGTGAGTCTCATAGGTATATCTGGAAAAGATTCATCTTCTACACAAATTTTTAACTTACTTAAAGAGAATAAGATTAAGAATGAATTAGTTAAATCAAGCTTGCCAACTATTACCAAATTAAGATTACTTTCATCTAAACAGCAATTATTGAGAGTAGATAGCGAAGAAGAATTTACGAAGGAAGACTGGAATTCCGTAAAAAAGAGATTTGATAAATCTATTGCACTAAATAGTAATAATTTATTAATTATTTCAGATTATGGCAAAGGAACGCTTCAAGACATTCCTGGATTAATTAAGAAAGCAAAGAAATTTAAGAAAATAGTATTAGTTGATCCTAAAGGTAATAATTTTTCTAAATATAAAGGAGCAGATGTCATTACCCCTAATTTTTCTGAATTCATCGGAGAAGTTGGAGCTGTAAAGAGTGAGAGAGAAATAACTGCAAAAGCTAAGTCTTTAATAAAGTCACTTAAATTAGGAGCCTTGTTAGTCACTAGAGGCCCTGAAGGCATGACATTATTTAATAAAGAAAAGGGTAAAGTTGTTAGGTTTAATTTCCCAACTCAGGCCCAAGAGGTTTTTGATGTATCCGGTGCAGGGGATACAGTGATTGCCAGTGTTGCAGCTGCTTTATCAACTGGATTTGATATGACATCAGCAGTAAAGCTAGCCAATGTAGCTGCTGGCATAGTGGTAGGAAAGTCTGGTACTGCTACTGCTTCTATATCAGAAATAGAGCCACACTTTACTGGAGAAGATTTAGTGTTTAGTCTTAAGGATGCAAAAAAGCACTCAACCATGCTTAGAAAGAATGGCAAGAAAGTTGTTTTTACAAATGGTTGTTTTGATATTCTGCATGCAGGGCATGTTCATTACTTAGAGCAGGCAAAAAAATTGGGAGATGAGTTAGTGGTGGGCCTGAATAGTGATTCATCAGTTAAAACTCTAAAGGGCGCCAGCAGGCCTATTAATAATTTAGAACAAAGAGCTAGGGTGCTTTCTTCTCTACAATGCGTTGATAAGATTGTTTCTTTCACAGATGAAACACCAATAAAGCTGATTAAAGAAATTAAACCAGACATATTGGTGAAAGGAGGGGATTACAAAGTTAAAGATGTTGTGGGTCGCAAAGAGATAAAATCATGGGGAGGAGAAGTTAAGATCATTCCTTTGGTTCCTGGATTATCGACAACAAATATAATTAAAAAGTTAAAGTAACAATCTATTCCCTTGATTGTCGCTTCTTGTTCCTTCTTTTATCACGACTTTTCCATTCAGAATATATAGATTCTTCTCCTGGAGGTCTTGATTTGAAACGCCTATGAGTCCATAAGAAGTTTTCAGGCGAGTGTAAAATAAATTTCTCATAAGATTCATTTACTTCTTTTAGAACAGAACCCTCTTCTTTGAAATCTGAAATAGTATGAAATTCAAGATCAAATCTTTCTTTATTTCTACTTACATTGGCCATAACTATCTTTACACCTGATTTAGATAACCTCTCAGGAAAAGTAACTGTTGCAGCATCCACACCAAAGAAGGGTATAAACTGAGAATTTTTTTCTCCGTAATCTTGATCTGCTGCGTATAGAAACTTTTGTCCATTATTAATCCACTGTATGGCTTCTTTGGCTTGATGGTTATGTATAGCTCCAGTAACGTATCTATTTCTAGCCCTAATCATAAGATAGTTCATTACTTCATTAGATTGAGGTTTGTACATGCCTCCTAATTCAAATTCTTCAGCCATTAATCTGATATCTAGTTCAACATGGGTAGAGTGTTTAATCAGTATCAAAACCCCTTGGTTTTCATCCAATTCTTTAAAAATATTTACGTTTTTTGAGCTTAGTTTTAAGTTATTAATGGTTCTTTTAGAAGACCACCAAGCAATTGCTATCTCAAAAACACCAATACCCATATTCTTAAAGTGGCCTTTAACCAAATCATGAATTTCTTCTTCATTCTTATCTGGAAAGCAAAGTTGAATGTTTGCTTTTGCAATCTGTTTTCTGTGAGGGCTGACAGCATGTAACAAATATCCCAATAATGTACCCAAAAATATTATTACTTTATAGGGAAGGAACTTGCATAAATACATAAATCCCATTCCCAACCATGTTGGTAAGTATTTTGGATGCAAGAGCAACAACTTGAAGTTAGGGTTTTGGTTGTGAGGTGTCGATTTATCAGTATTCATTTTTTGGCCAACCCGATAAAACGTCTAAGTATTTTTTTACACCACTATCCACATCTAGGAATTCTTGAGTGTATCCAGCCTTTCTTAATGTGCCAATATCAGCTTCGGTAAAACTTTGATAAGCACCTTTTAAATTCTCAGGGAAATCAATGTAATTTATATGACCCTTCTGATTCCATTCTATTACTGCGTTTGCAACTTCGTTGAAGGTTTGGCTCTTGCCTGTTCCCACATTGAAAATCCCCGATACACTGGGGTTATTCATAAACCATAAATTAACATTTACCACATCATCTACATGTATAAAATCCCTTCTTTGTTCTCCGTCACCAAATCCATCTGAACCTGTGAATAAGTTAACTTGGTCGGTTGTTTTAAGTTGCTGGTGTAGGTGGTAAGCAACACTGGCCATGCTTTCTTTGTGGGCTTCATTCGGGCCATAAACATTAAAATATCGTAATCCTACTATCTGAGACTCATTGCTCCCTAAATGCTTTCTTACAATTTGATCGAATAAGTATTTAGAGTAAGCATAAAGATTAATTGGAGATTCATTTTCCAACTCTTCTTTGAATTTATTTCCAGAGCCGTAAACAGATGCAGAAGAAGCGTATATAAGTGGAGTGGAACCTTCTACGCAGAATTCCAATAATTCTTTTGAATAAAGTAGGTTATTTTGAAAAAGGAACTCTGCATCCCATTCCATGGTATCTGAGCAGGCGCCTTGGTGGAAAATTGCTTTAATATCAGAGGAGTTAATTTCCCTTTTCTTGATTAATACCAAAAATTCTTCAATACCTAGATATTCTTTGATTTGACAATTTTTTATGTTCTCTTCGAGAACTTCATTGTCGTGATTGTCTACAGCTAAAATATCAGAAATACCTAAAGAATTAAGATTTCTTATAAGATTTGAGCCTATAAAGCCGTTACTGCCAGTGACTACAATCATTTTTAGAGATTTAATTTATTATTTGTAGCTATGTTAGCATACGCAGATGCCGAGAATTATTTATACGGCCTTATTCATAGCCCTTATCCCCGCTTATTTTATTAGGCTAGCTTGGCGCGGAATAGGCAATAAGAAATATCTACGAAGGTGGGGAGAACGTTTAGGCAAAGCCAATGTTAGACCTACTAAAGACAAGTCAATTGTTTGGGTGCACGCTGTTTCAGTAGGAGAAGTAAATGCCTCTATTCCACTTCTAAGAGCATTAATGGAGGAATACCCTGGCTCAGAATTTTTAGTCACAACCTCAACGCCCACTGGTTCAGACATTCTTCTTTCAAAGCTAGGAAACAAAGTAAAGCATCAGTACGTCCCTATTGATATTCCGTTTTGTATTAATCTATTTATAGAGGTTTGGAAACCAAAAGCATTGATTCTATTGGAAACTGAGATATGGCCGAATATTATCCATTGTTGCAAGGAGAAAGGAATTATTACCGCCTTAGTCAACGCAAGGCTCTCTGAGAAATCTAAATCAAAATACCTACGATTTAGTTCTTTAATTCAACCTGCTATTGATTCTTTAGATCTTATTTTGGCCCAGTATGAGTCTGATGCGTGTCGATTTAACGAGATTGTTGCTGATAAAGAGATAAAACTGTGCGGGAATCTTAAATTTGATCAAGATATACCTGAAGAGTTAGAAAGCATTTCGGGTTCTATAAGAGATTCATGGTCTATAGAAGGCAAGAGGAGGCCAACGCTTATTGCAGCTAGCACTCATGAAGGTGAGGAGGTCATAGTTTTAGAGGCATTTAAATTAATCTTAGAAACAATAAATGATGCTTTGCTTATAGTTGTCCCAAGGCATCTTGAAAGATTTATAAAAGTTAAATCTTTAATAAATGATCAAGGTTTTAACTCATCTTCTAGATCAAAGAAAGAAGATGTCACTAGAGATGTTCAAGTCCTACTAGGAGATACGATGGGGGAATTGAACTTCTTTTATTCTGTATCGGATGTAGCTTTTGTAGGCGGAAGTTTAATTGATCATGGAGGTCAGAATCTTCTTGAACCGGCCGCTCAAGGATTACCGCTATGCTCTGGACCCAGTGTAAGGAATTTTGTAGAAATATCAGATCAACTAAAAAATGTTTCAGGGCTAAAGATTATTAATAACAAGAACGAATTAGCTGATTATTTTATAGATTTAATAAATGATGAAAATAATTTACAAAAAACCGGCCAAGCTTCAAAGAATATCTTTATAGAGAATAGAGGGGCTATAGACATTATAAGAAAAGGCTTGGGTTCTTATATCGATAAGGTGCTATAGTTCAGACGGGGAAGTACTTTGGAAAAGGATGAGGTTTACAAAAGAGTCAGAGCAAAAGTAGAAAAACTATTTGGGTTCTACACTCATTTGGCAGTTTACCTATGTGTGAACGGTATTCTTTTCACTATTAATCTGATGACCTCTCCTGGTTATTTTTGGGCTATATGGCCGCTGATGGGTTGGGGTATCGGTTTGTTCTTTCACGCTTTTGGGGTTTATGGATCAGGATACAAAGAGCGATTGATTGAAAAAATGGTCGAGAAAGAGAAGGGGCAGCAGTAAAACTGACTAGGAACCTTCGCTGCGAACGTCCCCGTCCCCCATATCGAGCTACCTCAGAACTGTTCCCTACGCCTCCCGCCGAAACCTGTCATGGCTTGGTACACATCCAAAACCTACTCAAATTGCAGACGCTCTAGTTTATGTAGGTGGGTAAGGGGCTATAGACATTATAAGAAAAGGCTTGGGTTCTTATATCGATAAGGTGCTATAGTTAAAAACAATATAAAACTTTGGAGAAATTTATGAAAATTAAGATTATAGGTATAGTAGCAGCTATGTTTTTGATTACTTCTTGTTCAGGAAGTGATCAAAATAAAAAAATTAAAATTAGTGACGCTGCAGAAAACACCGCTTACGTTGAATATCTTTGGTGTAAGAATGGACCTGACATGTCTGAAGAAGCATTTGGTGCCATGATAGAAGAATGGAATGGGATCTTAGATGGGTTGGAAACCACCGTAACAATGTCTGTAGGTCTGGTTCCTAGAACCGAAACAGATCTGTATGACGGAATGTGGGTTTTGGTTTGGGAGTCTAAAGAGCAAAGTGAAA
>Ga0208765_1000210_pt1 | contig 38210 bp, 36 predicted proteins | sample ETNtaG_2_FD_185783 | JGI IMG/M metagenome (GOLD analysis project Ga0208765, IMG submission 185783) | Marine microbial and viral communities from oxygen minimum zone, Eastern Pacific Ocean - ETNP201406SV203 (SPAdes) (version 2) | ecosystem: Environmental > Aquatic > Marine > Oceanic ...
TCATCGTGTGCTGCTACTGCTGAAATGGTGCTCATTTGTATCTCCTTAAATTAACGTGCAGATGTAACATCTGATGGTTGAACAACTGTTCCATTGTTTCCAAAAGCTCTTCTTTCATAAGTAATCACTGACGCTAGATCAGCATCTCCTAGCATTTTGAATGCCGGCATACCGCCCTTACCATTAATAACAATGTTCAGGTGATCGGCAGCTGGGCCATTAGTAATCTCCGAGCCCTTCATTGCTGGGAAGACTCCTGGAATGCCTGAGCCATCTTTTTGATGGCAGCCCGCACAGTTGGCATTATAGATAGTCTCGCCCTTTGCAAAAAGCTCGTCCTCAGACCAAGCCTTTGTTGCACTTGCAACTGCTGCAGCTTTGTCAGCTTGTTGCTCAGCAACCCATGACGCATAAGCGTCTTTAGAAACAACATCAACAACGATTGGCATGAAACCGTGATCCTTGCCACAGAGTTCAGCACATTGTCCTCTGTAAGTTCCTTCTTCAGTGACCTCTACCCATGCATCGTTAATAAAACCAGGGTTGGCGTCTTGTTTGACCGCAAAGTCCGGAACCCACCAGTTGTGAATTACGTCATTAGAAGTTACTAGAAAACGAACCTTGGTATCCACAGGTATAACCAGGCGTTTGTCAACTTCTAAAAGATAGTGTTCAGGCTTGTCATCCTGAGTAATAGCGTCTCTAGAAGACTGAGCAAGATTGGACATAAACCCTATGCCTTCCTCAGGGTAGTCATATTGCCACTTCCACTGGTGACCAGTAACCTTAACTGTCATGTCGGCCTTCTCTAAAATCTCAATATCAATTAGGACTTTAGAAGCTGGAATCGCCATTGCAACGAGTATAAGAATAGGGATCCCTGTCCAAATAAATTCAACGGTTGTGCTTTCATGAAAATGCGCCGCTTTAACGCCTTTGGATTTTCTGTGAGTAATAATTGAATACAACATTGCACCAAACACAACAACACCAATTACAACACACACCCAGAAAACCATCATGTGCAAACTATAGATATCCCCACTAATAGTGGATACACCTTTGGTCATATTCAAGCCATATTCTGCTATCGCAGCTTTCGAGCTCATTAACGCGGCAACCGCCCCTGTTAGCGTCAATAATTGTTTCATAGATTCTCCAAATTAAATCTTGGTTTTTTCTTTAAATAACCATAAAAAAATTGTGGTTATTATATATATTTATATTTGTCTTGTATATAGGTGATTTGTTGCAATTCTAATATCAAATAAAAAGCAAGCAAATGATACCTGTTTATAGCTTTTTTACCAAGCAATAATTCACCATTATTCTCAATGAGAATTGAACTTTTTTCATTAACCGAGAATTTTAGATAAAAGCATATGTATTGGTTAACACGATTATATAAAAAAAATCCAATATTTGAGTGCTTTTTTTATCTCGTTATAGAATTAGATAAAATATAACTTTCCTTGTTGGTTTGCTTCATTAAAATGTGCTTGTAATAAATCTTTGAAAGTTCTCAATGTATACAAAAACACTTGACATTGCTCTTTTATTGGCCGTTGTGGTGGTGGTGCTTGGCGCATATACCCGTCTTTCGGATGCCGGTCTTGGATGTCCTGACTGGCCAGGATGTTACGGCAAACTAATTGTTCCTGATGTTGCCTCCATTGAATTTGAAAGACCTCTTGAGACAGCAAAGGCATGGAAAGAAATGATTCACAGATATGCTGCTTCAATCCTTGGGTTGTTGATCGTAGCGATATTTTTCTTCGCAGCTTTTCGTAAAACACCTCGTTATCAATCAATAAAACTGCCTGCTTTTTTGGTTCTGTTAGTTGGGTTCCAGGGCGCCCTGGGAATGTGGACAGTGACCGAGCTAGTTCACCCTGGAATAGTTTCGATGCACTTAATGGGCGGTTTTATGACAACCGTTCTGCTACTATGGCTTCTGTTAAACCAGAGCACTCCAAACCGAATCAACCAACATATTTTAAAGCGGGACAAATTAATACTAGCCGTCTCTATTATTCTATTATTAGTTCAAATCTTTTTAGGGGGGTGGACAAGCACCAACTATGCCGCACTCTCTTGCGGGCAATACTTTCCAACATGTTTGGGTGAATTATGGCCAGACAACATGGACTTTAAAAATGCATTTTTTTGGGGTCCGCTTGGCATAGATTATGAGTTTGGTGTGCTTGAAACCCAAACAAGAAGCGCAATTCAAATGCTTCATAGAATTGGCGCACTTGTCGTAACCCTAGCATTGGCTTTTTTGATTATTAATTTTAAAAACTATCCAAGACTTAAAAACAATCTTTTACTTATAATTGCACTATTAGTAACGCAGGTAGTTTTGGGAATTTTAAATGTTGTCTCATCTTTGCCTATGCTTGTCGCCGTTTTGCACAATGCCATTGCTTTAGGTCTTTTATTGAGCTTGATTGGCTTGTTACACAAAATAGTTAATAATCCAAAAGCTTAAAGTATAATTTGCGGTTTTCTCACTAAGACCAAAACCTTCTTAATGAAAAAAATTAATCAATTTATTTCGCTTATTCTAATAGCTCTTGTTGCTGTTGCTTGCTTTCTATATTTTGGCGGTCAACAAGACATTGAAGGACTTAAAAAATCAGTTGCGCCTACAGCTTCACTTTATCCCGAAGCCAAATCTTTTTCTGAGCAGCTTAATTTTATAAACGATCAGTCTGAATCGTTGAATTTATCTGAAATATCTCAAGGTAAATGGATTTTAATGTACTTTGGCTACGCCTCTTGCCCAGATGTATGCCCCATGGATCTTTCGAAAATTAATCTCAGCTTTGAGATGATGGAGAACAAAGACAAACTGCAGGTTGTTTTTATTTCAGTTGATCCAATTCGCGACATCGGTGTGCTTAACCAATTTGCTAGCGCCTTTAATTCATCTTTTCTGGGACTGACGGCAAATAACCAGGAACTAGAAGCTATTGGCAAATCTTTGGGCGTTTACCACCAAATCGTTGAGTCACAAAAATTGGCTAAATCGGACCACAGCAATCACGGGGATCACGATACTGATTCACATGAACACTATAACGTTGACCACACAACTAGTTTTTTGTTGTTTAGCCCTGGCTTAAAACTAACGGCGCTATTAACCAGTCCGCACGAACCAAAGCCAATGGCAGAAGCGCTAGATAGAATTATTGAGACACTACGATAAGGCAAGCCTAACTGCTGCAAGTATTGTGCCAATAAAAAGCACTGTCATAATAATACCGACAATAATATAAGGCCAAGGTCCAGTCTTTTCCGTAGCCTCAAAGTCCTTAGCAAGATTTTTTTTCTTTCCTATTCCAATCATCGCACAGGCAACTGCCCTGAAAACTTGCAATGTACCTTTCATGACTAATAGATAGTCCCAAAAGTTATCAAAAGATAATGGTCAACTAAAAGCGAAACAAACAACACCATTAGGTAGTTAACTGAATACATAAATGTCTTGAAGGCTATTTTTGGGTTTTCAGGTTCTCGATAAATCTTAATAGCATAGCCTAAAAAAAGCACTCCAAGCATAACCGCCGAAACCAAGTAAATGATTCCACTCATACCAGTTAAATACGGCAGAAGAGTAACAATAAACAGAAGCACCGTGTAAAGAAGGATTTGCACCCTTGTAAATTGAAGGCCATGGGTAACTGGCAGCATCGGAACTTCGGCTTTTTTATACTCTTCATGTCTATGAATCGCCAGGGCCCAAAAATGAGGGGGCGTCCAAATAAACACTATCAAAAAAAGCAACAGCGCATATTCAATGCCTTGCAGACCTGCAATTGAAGTCCATCCCAAAATTGGAGGAGCGGCTCCAGCAGCTCCGCCAATAACTATATTCTGTGGTGTTGCACGCTTCAAATACATGGTATAAAAAACCGCATAGCCAATAAGAGAAAAAAATGTTAAAACCGCTGTCAGCAAGTTAACATAAACAAGCAACAATCCTATGCCAAGAAACCCTAAAAACAAACCCCAGACAAGTGCTTGATTTCTACTCACTTTGCCTTGAGGCAGAGGACGACGACTTGTTCTTGACATTTGAATATCGATTTTTTCGTCAACAATGTGATTGAAAACCGCCGCTGACATTGCCGAAAGCGCAATGCCTGCAGAGGCAACAATTATAAGCAACAAGTTTGGCAGGTATGGCACAGCCAAAAGCATCCCAACAACTGCCGTTAACATAATAAGCGAAACAACCTTTAGCTTACAAAGACCTAACAAATCAGCAATTGATGGCATAGTGTCCATTAACCTATTCTGGAATATTTAAATAGCCGCTTAAGGTCTTTGATAACCAGCCTGATGTCTATATTTTGAGGCTCATAATAGAGCATTATATTGCCAATTGGGTCAACCAGGTAGATGGCATTTTCAGTGTACTTTTTCAGGCTCTGTGTAAGTTTTTCACTAATAACCCTTGCCTTAATCAAGTCTTCATCGTTGCTTGTCGGCGTTGAGTTGTCCTCAATAATGATCATTCTTTGAATACGGCGCATGTCAGCGTTCATAAGCGTACGAACAGTTTTCATGTCTGCAACTGCTTTCTCACAAACATCGTCACAATGACTTGAGACGTAAACCATAGTCCATATGCCCTCTAAGGAGGCACTGCCTTCAATCTCTATGTCAGTATCGTCAGTCGCGATTACAGGCCTAACCAACTCTCCATAATTAACTGTACTCTCACTGAAATAGTTTGGGCTGGCATAAAAAAATAGCGTGCCAAAAGCTATTGGCAGTATAAACATGGCCAACAACATCCAAAATTCTTTTCTTGCAGTCATTGCTTTCCTTGAATCAAAAGTGCGTAATCATACGCTGTTGAGACTCAAAACTCAATACGCCCTAGAGTCGAACCTCAATGCCATTTTCCTGCATTGATTGTTTGGCTTCATTGACCGTATATTCTCCAAAATGAAAAATGCTGGCTGCTAAGACTGCATCAGCGCCGCCCTCAAGAACGCCTGCTGACAGGTGCGACAGGTTGCCGACTCCTCCAGAGGCAATTACAGGCACGTCCACAGCATCAGATATGGCCCGAGTCAGCGCTATATCAAAGCCATCCTTTGTGCCATCCCTGTCCATAGAGGTCAGCAACACTTCGCCAGCACCACAATCTCCCTCCGTCATCTTCACTGCCCACTCGATAGCGTCGATGCCGGTTGGCTTGCGACCACCGTGAGTATATATTTCCCATTTCGGTGGATTATCAGCAACCCGCTTAGCGTCAATTGCGATAACGATACACTGTGAACCAAAACGCTCAGAGAGCTCGTGAATAAGCTTGGGATTCATAATCGCTGCAGAGTTAACCGCAATCTTATCTGCACCAGCATTTAACATGGCTCGTACATCTTCGGCTTTACGAATACCGCCACCGACAGTGAGTGGAATAAACACTTGTTCAGCTATTTTTTCTACCATAAGTGCAGTTGTATCACGCCCCTCATGTGAGGCAGTAATGTCGAGGAAAGTAATCTCATCAGCCCCTTCATTATCATATCGCTTTGCAACTTCAATCGGATCTCCGGCATCCTTAATATCAACAAATTGAACGCCCTTTACAACACGTCCATCACGGACATCAAGGCATGGAATAATGCGTTTTGCTAAGCTCATGATGGGCAATTTTACCGTATAAATCCCAGCTGAACTGCTTTGCTATTCTGGTAAAAATTGCATTTTACGTAAACCCTGAAGTGCGCCTGAAAGGACGTTAATAGTGATGACACTTTACATTGGGTTTCGCAGACCCTGTGGGTATAATTGCGCTCTATGAGCCCTACTAATAAATCATCAACAAATAGCGTTAAGGCGCCTCCAACACATATAGCCATTGTTATGGATGGCAATGGACGCTGGGCAAAATCAAGGGGGCTTCCACGCTCAAGTGGGCATCAAAAAGGCGTACAAAGCGTTCGAAAGATTGTCAAACATTGTGCAGAGATTGGTGTCAACACCCTCACCCTCTTTGCATTTAGTAGTGAGAACATGAACCGCCCCAGCCAAGAAGTTGGATTGTTGTTTAAATTGTTTCTCACAGTACTAAAGAATGAAACAAAGAAGCTAAAGGATAACAACATCAGGCTTGACATTATTGGCGATCTATCTGTATTCACTCCCGAGATTCAAGAACTCGCTGAAAAGGCACAACAACAACTTCAAAACAATACCGGCCTTAATTTAGTGATTGCTGCTAATTATGGAGGCCAATGGGATATCACAGAAGCCGCCAAAAAGATTGCCGCCAAAGCAGCCAAGGGGGAAATAAGCCCTGGAAGCATTGACAATAAAGTATTTAGCAGCCATACAGCCTTGTCACAGTATCCTTTGGTTGACCTTTTGATTAGAACTAGCGGCGAGGTCAGGATTAGCAACTTTTTACTCTGGGATATTGCTTATAGTGAGCTATACTTTTGCGAAACATTGTGGCCTGATTTTGACGCCAATGCGTTAGATATAGCTATCAAGAGTTTCCATTCACGTAATCGCCGATTTGGCGAAAGGAACGGTGAAAAATAATGCTAATTAAGAGGCTATTGACGGCAGCCTTTTTAGTTCCACTGGTTGTCATAGCAACTCTAAAATTAGACAGCTCGGCGTTTGCCATAGCCATGATGCCCATTCTTGTCATTGGTTCTTGGGAATTTAGTAGCCTAATTAAAATGAGTCATTGGCTTGCCAAAGCTTCATACGTTGCAGTTCTGATGACTACCGTTTATTATTTAAACCAAACGCCCTTCTTGTTAATGCCTCTTTTAGTTATCACATTGCTTTGGTGGATTATCAATTCATACTGGATTATCAACTTCCCCAGACATACCCACTATTGGAATGGCTACATAGCAACAAGGCTAGTTAATGGCTTTTTCTTTTTTGTTCCATTTGTTGTTGCGCTATCAGCTCTGCATCAAATCGACAGCACGCTTGTTTTATTACTGCTGGCTCTAATTTGGGCTGCAGATAGTGGCGGTTATCTCGTTGGCCGTGCAATTGGAAAAAACAAACTCATTCCAAATGCAAGCCCCGGAAAAACCATTGAAGGAGCTGCAGGTGGGGTGCTGCTCTCTCTCGGAGTAATGCTCATCTATGTTTATTCTAGTTTTGAAAACGCTGCTTTTGAGCAGTATTTTTTCTATGGCATTTTATCTCTGGTCACTACCTTTGCCTCAATTCTTGGTGATCTGTTTGAGAGTCTCCACAAACGCGTTGCAGGCGTCAAAGATAGTGGTATTTTGCTTCCCGGACATGGCGGCTTGTTTGACAGAATAGACAGTCTCACTGCCTCAGCACCAATCTTTTTTTTAGCCTATAGTTTTCTCACATGAAAAACATTTGTATTTTGGGCGCTACTGGTTCAATTGGGCTCAACACCTTGGACGTCATTTCGCTTCATCCAGACAAATACAAAGTATTTGCACTTAGCGCAAACACTGGCTGGGAGAAAATGCTTGATCTCTGCAAAACACATAAGCCAGCTTACGCAGTTTTAGTTGATTCAGATGCTGCTGAACATCTACACAGACAGGCGCCCGAGGGTGTAACTGTTTTGTCTGGTGAAGAGTCTCTTTCCAAGATTGCAGCTCACCAAAAAACGGACTATGTCATGGCAGCTATCGTAGGCAGCGCAGGAATGTCTTCCACACTTGCCGCAGCAGAGGCAGGCAAGCGCATAATGTTGGCCAATAAGGAGTCTCTGGTACTAGCTGGCAACCTGCTAATAAATGCAGTCAAAAAGTCTGGCGCAGAATTGATACCTGTTGACTCTGAACATAGCGCAATTTTTCAGTGCCTTCAAGGAAGCCATGTTGGGCTTAGTAAAATTCAGCTAACTGCCTCAGGGGGGCCATTTCTTAATACACCGCTATCAGAGCTTGCCTTGGTGACCCCAAGTCAGGCATGCGACCATCCGAACTGGAAAATGGGACGAAAAATATCTGTTGACTCAGCCACTCTGATGAACAAGGGTCTTGAGGTAATTGAGGCACATTTTTTATTCGCCCTAAAGCCTAACCAAATTGAGGTCGTCGTTCACCCACAAAGCATTATTCATTCGCTCGTTCATTTTGACGACGGCAGTGTTTTATCTCAGCTTGGTCTGCCCGACATGCGAACCGCAATATCCTATGCGCTTTCTTATCCAAGGCGACAAAAATCTGGAGTCGCCTCACTTGACCTAACACAACAGCCGTCTTTAGAGTTTTTGACACCTAATTTAGAGACCTTTAGTTGCCTGGGGTTAGCTTACGATGCCCTGAAAGCAGGGAAAAATGCTCCTGCCACTCTTAATGCAGCCAATGAGATTGCGGTGGAGGCGTTTCTTAACAAACAAATAGGCTTTCTAGATATTGGAAAGACCATAGAAAGCGTTCTTGATGCAGTTCCCACTACAAATCTTGACACGCTTGCAAGTGTCGTGGAAAATGACCGAATTTCTCGACAAGTAGCGAAATCTGTTATTGAATCCCGTGCCTGATAATAAAGTGCTGTCTTTAAGCAAGCTTATGTTGCTCGCAATTGTTCTGATGTGCTCTGTTTTAATGCCTACAGCAAAGGCAGACGGAAAGCATGATTTTTACTTTGAGGCGTCACGAGGAGATGCTTTCTATAAGTTTTTCTATAGCACGGGGCTCTCTGGCAAGCTTTTAAAAAAACTCATGGTCTCAGATGAGAGGGCGCAAAGGCTAAACCACATTTACCCGGGAGATAAATTTAAAATTGAACTTGATGAGAACCACAATCTCAAAAAAATCGTCTTCGCCCCTCAGAACGCAAACCCAATAATTATAAGTTATTCAAAGCAAAAGTTTAGATTTGTTACCGTCAACATTCAGCCCACGCAAGACATAACAAGTTCAACAATTACTATTAATAAGTCTCTTATTTACGATGCCAAAAAAGCAGGCATTGAGGCTGAAGTCACTAAGCTGATTGTTGATAATTTTTCTTGGGAGCTCAATTTCAGCAGAGATCTTCGCAAGGGCGACAAGTTTGTGCTTGCCTGGGATGGCGAAAAAACACCTTGTGCTATGATTTATGTCGGCGATCGAAAAACCATTGCCCTTTTTGCTTACAAAAACCCAGCGGGTCAAAAAAAATACTACACCTCCGAAGGGAAAACCCTTAATGATTCTTTTAGCTTCCCGCCTTTAAAAAAATATACCCGCATTAGCTCAGGTTACCAAAAAAGTCGCTATCACCCAACGCTTAAGATATGGCGATCCCACCTAGGAACCGACTTTGCTGCACCAAAAGGTACGCCCGTCTATGCCACAGCAAAAGGCGTTATCAAACACTTGGCTACATTGACTGGCTACGGCAATGTGGTCTACTTAAAACACGGAACCGAGTATCTCACTGTTTATGCCCACTTAGCGGGCTTCAAAAAAGGCTTAAGGACTGGAGACAAGGTCGCCAAAGGACAGGCCATTGGTTTTGTTGGCAGCACTGGCCAGTCAACCGGCAACCATCTTCATTATGAGATTCGTCTCAACGGCATCCACAAAGACGCTGAAAAATTCAAGCCCTCGAAGCAGTCTTTAGTTCCAACTAGCGCTATGGCTGACTTCAAGGATCACTCAAACCACGTACTCTCGGAGTTAGGAATAAAATAAGCCCTCTTCTGGCCGGCTCCTTGTCTCAACAGGGTCACACCTTCAAGACATTCCATTAAAATAAAAACTTTGTATTAGGCTAGGGCGACTGTGCAACCGCTTATAAAAACCAAACTAAGCTTGCCGCTTCTCCATAGAGGCAAAGTTAGGGATATTTTTGATATTGACGATGCCAACATGTTGATTGTTGCCACTGACAGGCTCTCTGCGTTTGATGTTGTGTTTGACCAGCCCATTCCTGAAAAAGGAATGGTCCTCACTTCTATAGCCAACTATTGGTTTCAGAAAACCGAGCACATCATTCAAAACCACTTGACTGGCATAAGCCTTGAAGAGGTATTGTCAAAAAATGAAGCTGAAATGCTTGCCGGCCGAGCGATTGTCGTTAAAAAGCTAAGGCCCTTGGCAATAGAGGCCGTCGTTAGAGGCTATTTAATTGGCTCCGGATGGAAAGAATATCTCTCATCTGGCATGGTTTGCGGCATTCCGCTTCCACAAAACATAAAGCTTGCCCAGCAACTCCCAAACCCCCTCTATACGCCCTCGTCAAAAGCAGGCGCCGGGGAACATGACACCAATATATCCCTCAAAGAAACTGAAGCTATTGTTGGCAGCAAGCTTGCATCTCAAGTCATGGACGTGAGCTTAAAAATCTATCAATTTGCTGCAGAGCGCGCCCTTAGCTGTGGCATTATTATCGCTGACACAAAGTTCGAGTTTGGTCTAGATGAAGACAACCAGCTGACCTTAATGGACGAGGTCTTGACCCCCGATTCTTCTAGGTTTTGGTCTGCTATAGACTATCAGCCTGGAAGCAGCCCGAAAAGCTATGACAAACAAATCATTAGGGACTATCTTGAAACGCTTGATTGGGACAAGAAGCCTCCAGCCCCAAGATTGCCGGATAACATTATGGATCAAGCTGCAGAAAAATATCACCAAGTTTATTCAATATTATGCAACTAAACGGGCACATAGATAAAATGCAGACATCACTGTCTGGCAGTTTAGCGCAATACCGTCTTCTATTCGACGACAAGCAGGTAGACATGAACTCACTGGTGGGCGTTCCGATTGAGCTGTCCTTCAACAAAATAATACAGTGTGCCAATTGTAGACGAATTACTCCGAAAAGTTATTCACAGGGTTACTGTTTCCCTTGTGCACGCTCTCTGGCCAGGTGTGATCTGTGCATCATGAGGCCTGAGACTTGTCATTACCACCTTGGGACCTGTAGAGAGCCTGACTGGGGTCTATCAAACTGTTTTGCTCCCCACATTGTTTATCTCGCAAATTCCTCGGGGATTAAGGTTGGCATAACCCGAAAAACAAACACCCCTGGTCGCTGGATTGACCAGGGTGCAATCAGTGCATTGCCGATACTTGAAGTAAAAACACGCCTAGAATCAGGTCTTATTGAAAAAGCCCTAAAGTCGTTTATCACTGATAAAACAAACTGGAGGGTAATGCTGAAAAACGAAACCGGGCCCGCTGACCTTGTTGCTACCAAGGCATCTTTATTGGGTAAAGTTTCAAGCCTTATAGATGACCTCGACGCAAAAACCCTCCCAGACGATGTCGTAAATATTGACTACCCTGTGCTAAAATACCCCACGAAAGTTGTCTCTTTGAGCTTTGACAAAACCCCTGTCATATCAGGCGTTTTGAATGGAATTAAGGGGCAGTATTTGCTGCTTGAGACCGGCGTGCTCAATATACGAAAGTTTAGCTCATACAACCTAACAATCTCAACTTGATGACGATGACCAACTAAGCCATAAGAAATATGAAAGAAGACCATGAAGATCACTGCAAAAGAATTTAGAGGCGAAAAAAACAAACGACTGACTCTGCTCGGAATGTCAGGCGTTGGCAAGACGCACCTCGCAAAACTTATCGGAGAAAATGGCGGATGGTACCATTTTTCAGGCGACTACCATATTGGTGCAACCTATTTAAAGGATGAAATCATTAACAACATCGCAAAAAAAATGAAACAAGACCCTTGGCTTCAGAATCTACTAGACAACCAATCGATTAGTGTCAATAGTCAGGTTACCTTTGACAACCTAGAGCCCATTTCTGCGTTCCTTGGAAAAGTAGGCAATCCACAAGAAGGAGGTCTTGAGGTTGACGAGTTCATTCACCGTCAAAGTCTTTTTCTGGAGGCAGAAACCAAAGCCATGTATGACGTTCCAAGATTCATCAAACAGTCCCAACAATCAGGATACGACAATTTCATTAACGATGCAGGCGGCAGCTTGTGTGAACTGGAGGACAAAAAACTTTACCAACTTTTGGCCAAGAACACGCTAATTGTCTACATTAAAACAAGCAAAGATGCCGAGAGGGCGCTCATAGAGCGATCCAAAGCTCAGCCCAAGCCAGTGTACTATCACCCCGACTTTTTTGTATCCGCTCTGCAGTCCTACCTTGCAAAAAATAGCCTAAACTATGTTGCCCAAATAAATCCTGATTCATTTGCGCGCTGGGTTTTTCCAAGACTGATTAAAGACCGTCTAGCAAAATACCAGTCGCTTGCTGACCAGTATGGCTACACCATAAAAAGCAACGACCTTTATCATTGCCATTCTTCAGACGATGTTATTAATCTTATTGCTGGAGCTCTAGACTGACATGCCATTAATAGCCCATTCCGAACTGCCCTCATTTCAGCGCCTTAAAAAACAAGGCGAAGCAATTCTTTCAAAAGATAGGGCGGAACATCAGACCATACGAGAGCTTCATATTGGCCTTTTAAACATGATGCCTGATGCTGCGCTTGAGGCCACAGAACGGCAATTTTTTCGCCTAGTTGGCCACTCAAATCAGATTGCACAGTTCTATATGCACCCCTTCTCACTTTCAGGCATTAAAAGGGGGGCGAAAGCATCTAAGCATCTAAAAAAACACTACAAAACTTTTGATGAAATTAAATCTCAGGGGCTTGATGCGTTAATTATCAGCGGCGCTAATATTTCCCAGCCCAGTCTTGAACTTGAGCCGTTTTACGAGCAACTAAGAGAGGTGGTAGACTGGTCTTATGAAAATGTCACTTCAACGCTTTGCTCTTGCCTGGCAACTCATGCTGTTTTGGAATTCAAGTACGGCCAAAAGCGCCAACCTGTCGGTAAAAAGCATTGGGGAGTCTTCCCTCATCAAGTGGTTGATAGAGACCACCCTTTGCTCAGCGGAGTTAGCACTCGCTTTGACATTCCTCACTCTCGTTTTAACGAGGTCTCTGAATTACAATTTGATGAAGCAGGAGTCAAGGTTTTGGCCAAAAGCCCAATTGGCGTCCACCTGGCTGTGAGCCCTGACCTGTTTAGAATTGTATTCTTTCAGGGTCACCCAGAGTATGACACCATAAGCCTTCTCAAAGAATACAAAAGAGAGGTTGCGCTTTACCTTGAAGACAGGGGGCTAGGCTACCCGCCAATGCCTAGTAATTACTTGTCTATACAAAACCAGGCCATATTAAACGAATACCGTTCCAACATTGACTCTGGAACAATGTCTTTTAAAGACTTCCCGGAGTCACTTATTTCAGAAACTCTTGACAACACTTGGCACGACAGCGCAAACGCCATTATTAATAATTGGATCGGTTGTGTATATCAAGTAACCCACGAAAGAGTTGGCAAGCCCTTTATGAGTGGCATCGACCCAGACGACCCCCTTAGCCTTAAGAAGTGACAGGTTTCGCCAAAGACCTGTTGGTTTGGTTCCAAGAACACGGAAGAAAAAACCTTCCTTGGCAGTCCAGCCCACCTGACATTTATCATGTTTGGCTGTCCGAAATCATGTTGCAGCAAACACAGGTCGCCACTGTTGTTGACTATTTTATTAACTTTATCGCCAACTTCCCAACACTGGTTGAGCTCGCAAATGCCGACGAGGAAGATGTTTTGGCTAGCTGGGCGGGGCTTGGATACTATAGTCGTGCGAGAAATTTGCACAAAAGCGCTAAAATTGTTTTATCGGAATATCGGGGTATTTTCCCAACCAGCTATTCTGAATTAATAAGCCTTCCTGGGATCGGCAGGTCTACTGCAGGCGCCATCTTGTCACTAGCATGTAACCAGTCTCAACCAATTCTTGATGGCAATGTTAAGCGCGTCTTAAGCAGATACCATAGAGTAGCCGGGCATTATAGCGACTCTAAAGTTTTAAAAGAGCTCTGGCGACTTGCGAAATATCACACACCTTCTAGACAAAACGCAAACTACACTCAGGCAATTATGGATCTAGGCGCCACTATCTGTGTGCCCCACAAACCCCTGTGCCCAAGGTGCCCGGTTTCCAGACACTGCAAGGCAAGCCTTTGCAACGATCAGGCGTCCTTTCCCCAAAAAAAAGCAAGAACAGCTAGGCCTGAAAAGTCACTTGCATTTTTGGCATATCGTAACGACAAGGGCGAGATTTATCTAGCCAAGAGGCCCAACAAGGGGGTTTGGGGCGGCCTATGGAGCTTTGAAGAATGCGAGGATAGTGAGACCGCCATCACCGCCGCCATTAAAGAACACAACCTAGAAGCAAGTATTATTTCTTCACTTCCTAAATTTAAGCACAGTTTTACTCACTACCATCTATGGATCCGTCCCATTATCATCAACTCCCCAAACCTGGAAAAAAACTATCACAATATTAATAAGCTGGCGCTAGGTGTCCCTGCGCCTGTTAAAAAAATAATCTCTATGCTTGATTCCCTTAACTCCGTCGAAAGCAATGAGTAAAATATGCCTATGCAATTAATTCGCGGCCTTCACAGCCTTAATAAACAGTCCAGCTGTGTGCTTACCATTGGAAACTTTGATGGCATACACACGGGCCACCAGAAAATTATTAAAAGGCTGGTGGAGAAAGCCCACGAGCTAAAGACGCCATCTCTTGTTATTTCCTTTTCGGTCACCCCAGAGTCTTTTTTTGGTCGACCAAAGGCAAGACTGAGCAGCTTTAGGGACAAGCACTTATTTCTAAAATCAATGGGCGTAGACAAGCACTTGCTAATTCGCTTTAACGATTCTTTTTCTCAAACAAGCGCAACGTCTTTTGTAGAAAATATTTTGGTTGAAAAACTTAAAGTTAGGCACTGCTTTATTGGTGACGACTTTCGTTTCGGAAAAGACCGTCTAGGCAACTACGAGCTGCTTGAAAGGCTCTCTAAGCCAAACAAATTTATCACAGAAAAGGTAGAAAGAGTAAGCTTTGAAAATCAGCGAGTTAGCAGCTCAGCAGTTAGACAATGCCTGGCCTCAGGTAATTTTTCAATGGCCGAAAAACTTCTTGGCAGAGCATTTGCAATTAGTGGAAAGGTTTCTCATGGAGACAAAAAAGGCAGGGCTATCGGCTTTCCCACAATTAACATCGGCATTAGACGAAGACTTAGTCCTGTTCTTGGGGTGTTTAATGTCTTAGTTGAAATAAACAAAGAGACCTACCATGGCGTGTGCAACGTTGGCAAACGACCGACAGTGGGTGGCGAAAAAACTCTTTTAGAGGTATATATATTTGACTTTAATCGAGAAATATATGGTGAACGTGTCGCCATTGTCTTTAAACAAAAATCCCGAGAAGAAATGAAATTTGACTCCCTTGAAGAATTAAAACAACAAATTGCCAAAGATGTTGAAATCGGCAAACAGTTTTTTAAAAGCAGCGCTATATTAGGCTAAAAGTCTCCATGAAAGCTCAGCCCCGGCAAAAAATGGTGTTAGCTTTGATCCTGCAAACTCATAATGCCCTGGCACTCTCCAAGACAGCTTCTCTAGAGTAATTTTTTCCCGGTTTTGAGGCAAGCCATAAAAGCCTGGCCCAAAAATAGACGCAAACCCTTCGAGTTTTTCTATCGCACCTTCGCCATCAAAGGCTTCGGCATAAAGCTCGATGGCCGCATGTGCACTAAAGATGCCCGCACAGCCACAAGCAGATTCTTTTTTGTCTCGATCGTGCGGAGCGGAATCTGTCCCTAAGAAGAATTTTGGATTGCCAGAGATGGCCGCTTTTAATAGAGACCTCTGATCAGGGTTTTGTCGCTTCAATACCGGCAGACAATAATAGTGGGGGTTAATTCCTCCTACAAGCATGTGGTTTCTGTTTGCCAGTAAATGATGAGGCGTTATTGTTGCCGCTATATTGTCTTTACACCCAAGCACATAATCAACAGCATGCTTGGTTGTGATGTGTTCGAGCACAATTTTGAGCCCCGGAAAATCTTTAACAACCCTATCAAGGATTTTTTCAATAAAGACAGACTCTCTGTCAAATACATCGACCTCAGGGTCAGTCACTTCGCCATGAACCAATAGCGGGACTGCTTTTTTTTGCATAGCCTCAAGCGCTGGATAAATACTAGTGATGTTTGTTACTCCGTTATCGGAATTAGTGGTTGCGCCGGCAGGGTATAGCTTCGCAGCATAAACTTCGGGTGCAGCTGCGGCTGCGGCTATCTCTTTTGGACCAGTGCTGTCTGTTAAGTAAAGCGCCATGAGCGGGCTGAAGTCGCTGTTCACCGGAAGGGCTTTCATAATTTCTTTGTGATAAGCCTGTGCTTGGCGAACGCTTTTAACTGGCGGCGTAAGATTGGGCATGATGATAGCCCTGCCCATTTGTGCGGCACTCATCCCGACGACTGATTTCATGGCTTCTCCGCTTCGAAGATGAAGATGCCAGTCATCGGGTTTAATTAAATTTATTCTAGTCATCTTTTTTTGCCTTTGTCACCAAGTTAAGCTCTTTTAACACAGCATTGCTTTCATCAACCATGACAGTGTTTGTATTTTTTTCCAGAACCACAGGGGCAGGGGTCGTTTCTTCCAAGCTTTTTAGTTCTTTTTGGTTGTTGTGTGTTCTCTAGCCCTGAGGCAGGCTTCGTTTGTTGAGGGTCGTGCTGTGGTGCCTGTGTTTTTTTGGCTGGCGCACCTTCGCCTGCAGGGCTCTGTTTTTGTTCTATGCTTACACTGCACAGGGCCTTAATCATTTCAATGTTGATGGTTTCTAGCAACAAGGTAAACATGGAAAAAGATTCTCGCTTATATTCCTGAACCGGGTTTTTTTGCGCATAGCCTCGCAAATTAACGCTTTGTCTTAAGTGGTCCATTACCGCCAAGTGCTCCTTCCAGTGATGATCCAGCGCCCTAAGCATTACCGCTTTTTCAAATGTTCTCATGGTTTCACTTCCAGCCAGCCCCTCTTTGGAGTCGTGAGATGTGGCCAGCCCCTGTAAAACAAACTCTAAGATTTCATCAACCTCAAGCCCGTCGTCAATGCATTTTTGTATTGGCATATCAGCTGCATATTCTGTTTTGAGAATGTTGTGTAGGCCCTTAACATCCCAATCCTCCTCAAGCACTTGTGGCGAAATGTATTCAGCAAATAGATCACTAATCACATCTTCTCTTATGGCAATAAATCGATCTTTGACGTCTTCGGTGCCCGTCAATTCGTCTCTAAGCTGGTAGATTACTTTTCGTTGGTCATTGGCAACATCGTCAAACTCAAGAAGGTGCTTGCGGGCATCATAATGCATCCCTTCGACCTTTTTTTGGGCGTTTGCAATGGTTCGATTTAACCAACTGTGCTCAAGCGCCTCGCCCTCTTTCATGCCAAGCTTTTTCATCATGCTCGCCGTTTTTTCAGAGGCAAAAATTTTCATAAGGCTGTCCTCTAGGGACAAATAAAAGCGAGTAGAGCCAACATCTCCTTGGCGACCAGAGCGCCCACGCAGCTGGTTGTCTACACGTCTAGACTCATTTCTCTCGGTCCCAATAATATGAAGCCCTCCAGCGCCTATAACAGCCTCGTGCTTTTCTTTCCATGCCAGTTTTTCAGCATCAGAGGTTTCTTCAGGCAAGCGACCGCCTAAGACAATGTCGGTACCCCTTCCTGCCATATTGGTTGCAATGGTTACAGAGCCAGGGGCGCCAGCGTTAGCGATAATTTCTGCTTCTCGCTGATGCTGTTTGGCGTTAAGAACTTCGTGTTTTATATTGTCCTTCTTGAGCAACAAAGAGATGTTCTCCGAGCTTTCAATGCTGCTTGTGCCAACCAAAACAGGCTGTTGCGTCTTCTGACAAACTTTAATGTCGCCAATAATAGCATCAAGCTTTTCATCCATGGTGCCGTATATTAAATCCGATAGGTCGCTACGACAAGACTTTGCGTTGGGTGGAACCACAACCACCTCCAGACCATATATGTCATGAAGCTCTGGCGCCTCTGTTTCGGCGGTACCCGTCATGCCTGAGAGCTTGCTGTATAGCCTGAAGTAGTTTTGAAAAGTAATAGAAGCCACGGTTTGATTTTCTTGTTTTACGCTGACTCTCTCTTTGGCCTCAATAGCCTGATGAAGTCCTGCAGACCACCTTCGACCCGGCATTGTTCTCCCTGTAAACTCATCAACAATAACCACTTCATCGTCTTTGACAATGTAGTCAACGTTTTTTTGAAATAGCACATGTGCGCGTAAAGCCGATATCAGGTGTTGTAGCAGCATAATGTTGCCTGCATCATACAAACTGGACCCCTCTGGCAGGGCGCCTGCGTTTATTAGCAGCTCTTCTGCCTTGACATGGCCGTCGTCCGTTAAATACGCTTGCTTCTGTTTTTGGTCAAGTGTGTAGTCGCCAGGAATGTTCACAACAACCTCTTTTCCTTCGCCGGTTTCGGTTTGAAGTGTAAAAAGGGGAATCATCTTGTCTATAGCAATGTAGACTTCAGCGTGATCGCCCGTTGGGCCAGAGATTACTAAGGGCGTTCTCGCCTCGTCAATTAAAATAGAGTCGACTTCGTCAATAATTGCATAATTAAGCTTTTTTTGTGTTTTTTGGTCTTCTGAAAACGCCATATTGTCGCGCAAGTAATCAAACCCAAGCTCGTTGTTGGTTGCATAGGTAACGTCACAACTGTATGCCGCCTTTTTTTCCTCGCCAGACATTCCTGAAACCACCACTCCTACCTCAAGGCCTAAAAAGTTAAACACTTTGCCCATCCACTCGGCGTCTCTTTTTGCCAAATAGTCGTTGACGGTTACAATGTGGACGCCCTTGCCATTTAAGGCATTTATGTAGGCCGGAAGTGTCGCCACCAAGGTTTTTCCTTCTCCTGTGCCCATTTCAGAAATGCAGCCTTCGTTGAGCACCATGCCGCCAATGAGCTGAACATCATAGTGTCTCTCCCCAAGAACCCTTTGGCTTGCCTCTCTAACAACTGCAAAGGCTTCTGGCAAAATGCTTTCTAGAGAGCCTTCTTCGTCTAGCCTTTCACGGAACTGTTGGGTTTTGGCTCTCAGCTCGTCGTCGCCAAGTGACTGCATGCTCTTCTCAAAAGAGTTAATCTCGGCAACAAGCTTTGTGAATTTTTTTATCACTCGGTCGTGGCGTGAGCCAACAACTTTTGATAAAACTTTATTTATAATACTCATATGACAACAAAACAATAATTAGACAAAACGTTGGTATTTTCCCATAGATGAAAGACAAAACAACAGCAAACCTTACAAATTATAAGCCTAGTGGCGAATTAGGCGAGATGTTTGAAAAGGCAAAATTGCACAATCATTTTAATTCCCTTTTACAGGCCTTGCTGCCTCATCAATTTAAGGGCATTACTTTGTGTCTGGTTAAGGAGCAAAAGGCAACTCTTTTGGCGCCCAACCCTTCAATTGCGTATCGAGCTGAAAAACAACAGCCGGCGTTGTTGGCTATCATTCAACAGATCGACGGACTGTCATCAATCAAAACAGTGTCAATCAAGTTAGACAAAAACCAACCATAGGTCGATTTGGTTCGTTTTTTTGCTTTTAAATAGGAATCATTTACTTTATAATGGTGCGGTTTTTTACTTAAATACTGAACAAATTTTAGATGCCAGAACAAACAATAGACCTAAAGAAAAGGCGCTTTTTAACTCAAGCAACTAGTGTAGTTGGCGCCGTTGGGGTTGGTTTTGTTGCTTGGCCTTTTTTGTCAACGTGGAAACCTTCAGCAAGAACAAGGGCTGCAGGCGCCCCGGTTGATGTAGATATTTCAAAGCTCCAGACCGGCCAATTAGTTCGTGTTTTGTGGCGTAAAAAACCAGTATGGATTTTCAAGCGTAGCGCTGAAGCTCTTGCGGCGCTTGAGTCAGACGTTGTTATTAAGAATTTGTCTGACCCGGATGGTTCTGGTTACTCTAAAAACCAACAGCCCAAATATGTGACTACTAGTTACCGCACTATTAAAAACAGAGAAGAGGTTGCGGTTATTGTTGCCGTCTGTACTCACCTTGGCTGTTCCCCAACTTATCGCCCAGAGCCTGGCGCCGCGGACCTGGGTGGCGATAGCTGGAAGGGTGGTTTTTATTGTCCTTGCCATGGCTCAAAGTTTGACCTTGCTGGCAGAGTATATGCTGGCGTGCCTGCACCAACCAACTTGGTGATTCCGCCTTATCGTTATGTTTCTGATACGCTTATTCGTATCGGGGTTGATCCAGAAATTTCATAAGAGGAGATCATGAAAAACAAACAAAGCTGGATAGACCAAAGATTTCCCCTCACCAAGGTTTGGAATGAGCACTTAGCCGAATATTACACACCAAGAAATTTTAATTTTTGGTACTTTTTTGGCAGCCTTGCGATTCTGATGCTGGTCATGCAGCTGGTTACTGGAATTTTTCTAACCATGCACTTTAAGCCCGACTCCGCAAATGCTTTTGCGTCAGTGGAATACATTATGCGTGACGTCGAATGGGGCTGGCTGGTTCGTTATCTTCACTCGGTTGGGGCTTCTGCATTTTTTGTGGTAATTTATCTCCATATGTTTCGCGGTCTTCTTTACGGCTCCTATAAAGGTCCAAGAGAGCTGATTTGGGTTCTTGGGATGTTGCTCTACATCGTCTTAATGGCGGAAGCTTTTATGGGCTACGTTTTGCCTTGGGGGCAGATGTCTTACTGGGGCGCTCAAGTTATAATCTCCCTGTTTGGCTCTGTGCCGGTAATCGGTCCTGACCTGCTGGTTTGGATTTTAGGTGATTATGCTGTAGGGGACGCCGCACTAAACCGCTTTTTTTCTTTGCATGTAATTGCCTTGCCGCTTATTTTGGTTGTGCTTGTTTTCTTGCATATTGTCGCTCTTCATACAGTTGGTTCAGGCAATCCAGATGGCATTGAGATAAAGAAAAACAAAGACAAGGACGGCATTCCCAAGGACGGCATCCCGTTCCACCCTTATTTCACCGTTAAAGACGCCATGGGTGCTGTCGCATTTTTGTGGATCTTTTGTGCTGTAGTGTTCTACGCTCCGGGCCTTAACGGCTACTTTCTTGAGCACGCAAATTTTATCGAGGCCAACCCCCTTCAAACACCAGAACACATTGCGCCACTATGGTACCTAACCCCTTTCTATTCTGTGTTGAGGGCGGTCCCTCCAATGTTTGGCTCACAATTCCCAGGCGTACTAGCGATGGGCGCATCGCTACTTATCTTGTTTTTCCTGCCCTGGCTGGACAGAAGTCCGGTTAAATCTATTCGTTATCGCAGTCCAATCTATAAGTGGGTGCTTGGTGTTTTTGTTATTAGCTTTGTTATGCTGGGGTGGCTTGGCGTGCAGCCAGTTACTCCGCTTAATGTCTTCCTTGCTCGTGTTTTTACTGTCCTCTATTTTGCATTTTTTGTTTTGATGCCTTGGTATACCTCTATAGGAAAATTCAAGGAAGTTCCGGAAAGGTTGACAGAGTAGCCCATGAAGATACGCATAAAAATAAAACTGATTTTGGCGTCAACTTTGCTTTCGTCTAGTGTGCTTGCTTCAGGCGAACTACATTTAGATCACGCCAATACCAACATTTCAGATACGGCCTCTCTACAAAACGGCGCGAAGCTTTTTATGAACTATTGCTCTGGCTGTCACGCTATAAGCTTTATGCGCTACAATCGCATTGCCCAAGACTTAAACCTTAGCGACTCGCTGGTCGCTCAACACCTCATGTTCGCAGGAGAAAAGCCTGGAGAAACAATCACAACAGCTATGCCGGAAGAGGGCGCAGCAAAATGGTTTGGCGGCACTCCCCCGGATTTGTCGCTGGTTGCGAGAGCCAAAGGCACTGACTGGGTTTATACCTACCTGAGAGGTTTTTATAAAGACGACTCTAAGGTCTTCGGCGTAAACAATAAGGTGCTTGAGAATGCCTCTATGCCTGACGCATTATGGTCGCTGAAAGAGGAGAAAACTGAAGCAGAGTTTAATAATGACGTTAGAGACATAACCAACTTCCTAGACTACGTTGGCGAACCAGCAAAACTAATTCGTACAAGCCTTGGCGTTTGGGTTTTGTTGTTCTTGGGAGCTCTATTTATCTTAACCTACCTATTAAAGAAAGAGTACTGGAAAGACGTTAAATATGGCATATGGCGCCCAAGAGACTAAATTCTGATAAAATTTATCATTTGCAACGATCCGGCCACTGACTAAGCGGCACTAATTTTTATTTTTTGGTATACAACTATGTTATCTAAACCCAATCCGGCCTCAACCACCCTATACTCAGACCCACATGAATTAGAGTCTCACGCTGTGCGCTTTATCATGGCTCACAAGTCTATTGAGCGTGAAGTTTTGGAGCTCAAGTTTGACGAAATACCCGAAGAGGTTTTAGAGCTTAATCCTTGCCAGACGTTGCCAACACTGTTCGATAGAGGCATGGTTTTATATGACTTATCGGTTATTCTGGAGTACCTTGATGAGCGCTTTCCATTTCCTCCGCTTTTGCCAGTCGACCCGATTGAAAAGGCTGAAAAAAGACTCCTGATTTACCGATTTACGCGTGCAGAAGGCTGTTGGTATGAGCTTGTTAACACCATTCTTAAGGGCAACAAAAAAGACGCTGACAAAGCAAGGAAAACGCTCCACGGAAGCCTCATTGAGCTTTTGCCTTTGTTTTCTCATAAGCCCTATTTTAAAAGCGAGACAATGACTCTCGTTGACGCCTGTATAGCGCCGATACTGTGGCGTCTGGATCTACTGGGAATCACACTAGACAATAAGGCCAAGCCGATTACCTCTTACGCCAACAGGCTTTTTGAAAAAGAGGGGTTTAATGAAAGCCTTACTTTTGCTGAAAAGGATTTTAGCCACTAGTCACCATGAGCGGCGTTGTTCCTTATCTAGTCCGCGCCTATTGTGATTGGATTGAAGACTCAAACCTTACGCCCCATGTCTTGGTTGATTGCGAAAAAACTGGTGCCGTTGTTCCAGAGGGCTTTGCCAAGAAAGGAAAGATTGTTCTAAATATAAGCTCTACTGCTACAGAAAATAGACTAATAACAAACGACTCTATTAGCTTTAAAGCCAGATTCAGCGGAAAGCCTCAAACAGTCATCATTCCTTGCGAAGCGGTTCTCACCATTTATGCCAAGGAGAGCGGCGAGGGCATTATGTTTGACAACAAGCTCAAGACCAAAAGCGATGAAAACGACAAGCCAGTCCTGACTATCTTAGATTAGCTTTTCAATCTCTGAACAAAAACCCCCTAGGTCGCCTTGAGAGAAGGAAATAATTGGCGTTTCGGTGTAGGCAGCAAGCGCTTCTTTATTAGACAAGTTGTTGCTGTCAACTACATTTAAAACAACGCATGCCACCGTTAGCTTGTTTTTCTTTGCCGCTTCTAGCGTTAAAAGTGCCTGGCTAATTGCGCCAAGCTCGTCACGAATCACAACTAACACCGGCAGCTGGAGCTCAACTGCCAAGTCAACGTTAAGTGTGGCTTCAGCTATTGGAGAGTAAAGCCCACCAGCGCCCTCAATCAATACAAAACTGCCTTCAACGTCGCGCTCGCAGGCCAACACCAAATCTTTAAGTGTAAGTTTTTTACCGCTCTCGGTGCTGGCCATTTCTGCGCTAGCCTCAATCTCAAAACAATATGGACAAACCTTTTCTAGGCCCTCTTGTTGTTGACATGCAGCAGACAGGGCGATTGCGTCTTTAGGTATAAAATCTTGCTTACTGAACTCACAGTTTGTCTCAACTGGTTTTCTGACCTTGACTGATCTGGTTTTTGATATGTGGCGAACAACTTCAATTGCAACGGTAGTTTTCCCTACGCCTGTATTGCTGCCAGTAACAAAAACTCCCTTCATGTCAATATTTTAGCCCAAGTTGGTGGATGCAAAGTCGTCATAAAAGTATAATGGCGTCAATGCAAAATAATCTACAAACAAGTTTTTGCGGGATGTCATTAAACTCGCCCATAATTTTGCTTTCGGGCTGCGTTGGATTTGGAGAGGAGTACACCCGAATCAAAGGCTTTTCAAACACCGAGGTTGGGGCTGTCTGTCTAAAAGGAACGACGCTTGAGCCAAGACTAGGCAACAAGCCCCATAGAATAGCTGAAACTCCAAACGGGATGCTGAATTCAATCGGACTTCAAAACCCTGGAACAGAGGTAGTTATTGATGAAATTATGCCCTCTCTCAAAAAAAATGAAACACGGTTTATCATTAACATTTCTGGCTCGAGCGTTGAAGAGTACGGCGAGATTGCAAAACATTTTGATGACACCGACATCGACGCCATTGAAATTAACATTTCTTGCCCCAACATCAAAGAGGGCGGTGTTGCTTTTGGAAACGATCCTGAAATGTCTTTCAGAGTTGTCGAAATTTGTCGCAAAAACACAACCAAACCAATCATTACAAAACTCTCTCCTAACCAAACCGACATTGCAAACAATGCAGCCCGATGTATTGACGCTGGAAGTGACGGCCTGGCCGTGATCAACACAGTGACAGGAATGGCGGTTGACATTAAAACGCGGATGCCTATTATTGGCAACAACCGTGGAGGCCTGTCAGGACCATCAATAAAGCCAATTGCTTTATTGAAGGTGCACCAAGTTTATCAGGTAAGCAAAAAACACAATGTGCCCATCATTGGCCAAGGCGGCATTACTTCCGCAAACGACGCACTAGAGTTTATTATTGCAGGAGCGGCAACTGTTGGGGTTGGCACAGCGCTTTTTTATGATCCTCTTGTTTGTGAAAAAATAAACACAGGAATTAGTGACTACCTGTCAGATCAAAAACTCAGTGACGTGGGCTCTTTGGTGGGCACCCTTCAACTTAACTAAACCATGCTCTCAATTTTTTCAGAATGCAATACGAATACAACTCCAAAAAAATAGAGTCAGAGGCCCAGAAATACTGGCATGACAACAAGTCATTTGTTGTGACTGAAGACCAGACAAAGGAAAAGTTTTTCTGCCTTTCAATGCTTCCATACCCTTCTGGAAAACTCCACATGGGACATGTTAGAAACTATAGTATTGGAGATGTCATTTATAGATATCAAAAAATGCTTGGAAAAAACGTTTTGCAGCCCATTGGTTGGGACGCTTTCGGGCTTCCAGCAGAAAACGCAGCAATAAAAAACCAGGTGCCGCCTGCCGGATGGACTTATGAAAACATAGGGCACATGAAGGAACAGCTAATTGAGCTTGGATTTGGTTATGACTGGTCACGCGAGATTGCAACCTGCCACCCTGAATATTACCGTTGGGAGCAGTGGTTCTTTGTAAAGCTGTTCAATAAAGGCCTTGTCTACAAGAAAAAAGCGGTTGTAAACTGGGACCCTGTTGACCAAACCGTGCTTGCAAATGAACAGGTGGTTGAGGGGCGCGGCTGGCGATCTGGAGCTCCCATTGAAAAGAAAGAAATATCTCAGTGGTACATGAAGATTACTGATTATGCTGATGAACTCCTTAACGATATAGAAAAGCTTGACGGGTGGCCAGAAGCAGTCAAAACAATGCAAAAAAACTGGATTGGTAAATCTGTTGGTATTGATATAGACTTTAGATTGGATGATACAAATACACTGACTGTGTACACGACTCGCCCCGACACATTAATGGGCGCAACCTATCTTGCATTGGCTGCAGAACACCCTCTTGCAATTCAAGCAGGACAAACAAGCGCAACAATTCAGACATTCTTAGACGAGTGTAGAACGATGGAAACTTCTGAAGCCGCCCTGGAGACAATGGAAAAAAAGGGCGTTGATTCAGGCCTAACTTGCAAACACCCGATAACTGGAGAAGGCGTCCCTATTTGGATTGCAAATTTCGTTCTTATGGGCTATGGAACTGGCGCCGTTATGAGCGTACCTTCGCATGACCAGAGAGACTATGAGTTTGCAAAAAAATACAATATACCCATGCGAGAGGTTATCTCCCCGGTCGGCGACTTGTTAGACACCAGCAAAGAGGCGTTTGTTGAAAAGGGCACTCTTATAAATTCTGGGAATTTTGATGGAATGGATTTTGATCAGGCCTTTAAGGCAATCAGCAAGGCCCTTTCCGATCTCGGACTTGGAAAACAAAAAATTAACTATCGATTACGTGATTGGGGGGTCTCAAGGCAACGTTATTGGGGGTGTCCAATTCCAATTATTAATTGTAAAAACTGCGGATCTGTTCCTGTCAGCCTGACTGACTTACCAGTAAGGCTCCCAGAAGATGTTGACTTTGATGGCGTAGGCTCACCACTAAAGAAAATGTCAGAATTTTATCAAACACAGTGTCCAACCTGTAACTCACCTGCAGAACGCGAAACTGACACGTTTGACACGTTTTTTGAGTCTTCCTGGTATTTTGCAAGATACACTTGCGCTGATCAAAACAAAGCTATGCTTGATGAACGAGCCAACTATTGGCTGCCCGTAGATCAGTATATTGGAGGCATTGAACACGCTATCTTGCACCTTCTTTATTCAAGGTTTTTTACAAAACTACTTAGAGACGAAGGAATTATAACTAGTAGCGAGCCCTTCACAAATCTTTTAACTCAAGGAATGGTGTTGAAAGACGGTGCGAAAATGAGCAAATCAAAAGGAAACACCGTAGATCCTCAAGAAATGATTTCCAAGTATGGCGCGGATACAGCACGACTATTTATTTTATTTGCGGCGCCACCAACTCAAGATCTTGAATGGTCAGACTCAGGAATAGAAGGCGCACATCGTTTTATTAATAAATTTTATCGCCTTGTCGTTGAGTTTATAAAAGACACAAAAAAATACGAAACCCCCTCTCTTGTAGTGATCTCTCTTAACGACGATCAAAAGAAACTGAGACAGAAAACTCATCAGGCACTAAAAAAGGTTGGGGATGACTTTGGGAGGAGACACTCCTTTAATACCGCCATTGCGGCCATGATGGAGCTCAACAATGCTCTTTCACGCTTTGTAGACACGTCCCCTCAAGGGATGGCTGTCCGACAGGAGTCTATTGAGATTATGCTGAAGGCTTTGAGTCCTATAATTCCGCACCTATGCCACCACTTGTGGGCAGCATTAGGCAACAAAGAGGCCATGATTGACACTCTTTGGCCAAAGGTTGATGATTCGGCCTTAATCCAAGAAGAGGTTCAGCTTGTTGTGCAAGTTAATGGCAAACTTAGGGCTACGTTAATGGCTCCACTCGACGCCAAAAGTCAGTCAATTGAGGAGATGGTGCTTGCCGAAGAAAAGGTGGCAAGATTCACAAATGGAAAAACAATTTTAAAGTTTATTATTGTGCCAAACAAGCTTGTCAATGTGGTGGTCAAATAAAGCTTTAACGGTTGAGCATTTTTTCAATTTGCTCTCTTAAGATCAACTCCATTACAAAGCCCATTTTTCCGCCTGGCACCACCAGGGTGTTGGGGCGAGACAAGAACGAGTCATGGACCATGTCTTGCAAATACACAAAATCGCAGTAGTCGTGGTCTCGAAATCTAACAACTACAAAGCTTTCATCAAGAGTGGGAATGTCTCGAGCAATAAAAGGATTTGAGGTGTCAACCGTTGGCACACGCTGAAAGTTAATGTGAGTTCTGGAGAATTGTGGTGTGATATAGTTAATATACTCCCACATTCTTCTATGAATGGTGTCAACAGTGGCTTCAGCTGAATAGCCCCTGTGCTCCTTGTCTCTATGTATCTTTTGAATCCACTCAAGGTTAACTACTGGCACCACACCAATTAACAAGTCAACGTATTTTGCAACATCGATGTCACCATCCACAACACCGCCATGAAGGCCCTCATAAAAAAGCAGGTCACTGCCCTTTCCAACATTTTCCCATGGCGTAAACTCTCCAGCCTTTTGTCCAAAAGGATTGGCTTCTTCATCTGAATGCAAATAATAGCGTCTTCTGCAGTGGCCTTTTTCGCCGTAATCTTTAAAGGTTTTTTCTAGTTCGTTAAAAAGATTTGCCTCTGGACCAAAGTGGCTAAAGTACTTGTTTCCAATTCTTTCTTTCTTCTCCATAACGCGTTTCATTTCATCGCGGTCATAGCGATGAAAACTATCTCCTTCGATAATAACCGGCTCTGCGCCGATATTTCGAAATATGTGGTTAAAAGCATTCTTGACTGTTGAAGTTCCAGCGCCAGAGGATCCTGTAATGGCTATAACCGGGTGTTTTTTTGACATAATTTTCTTTTTTTCTAAGAACTGTAATTATTATCTTACAAATCTAGTCGAACATTATCAATAATTTTCATAGCGGATTGAACTAGAGTCACTGAGGCCTTGGTTACTTAATAGTCCAAATTGTCAACTTTTAGAGCGTTGTCTTCGATAAAGTTTCTTCTTGGCTCAACTTCATCTCCCATCAATGTTAAGAAAACCTCGTCTGCAGCAATGGCGTCCTCAATTTTAACGCGCAACATAGTTCGAGTCTCCGGGTTCATCGTTGTCTCCCAAAGTTGGTCTGGATTCATTTCTCCAAGCCCTTTATATCTTTGAAAACCCTGCCCTTTTCTTGCTTCGTCCAATAAAAAACTAAGCGCTTTTGAAAAGCTCAGCACGCCCGCCTCTTTCGCCCCCTTTTGCACATAAGAGTCCTCGCCAAACATGCTCTCTATATCATCGGAATATTTTTGGATTCTTTTGTAATCCGGGGAGCCAACAAAGCTTTCATCAAGAATGGCGCTGTCTGTTTCAATGCCGTAAATTTCAAGGGCGTAAAAAACCTCTTTCTTCTTGTATTCAACCTTGTGCATCTCTGACGCAGGCCCCAGGCTGTTCATTTTTTCTTGAAGCTTTTGACACCAAGCATTCATTTTTTTTGTGTTTTTTATGTCTTCTATTCTTGGCATGCCCAGCATGGCTTTTAACAAGGCTTCGTTATATTTTTTTCCCAGTCTTTCGACAACAGCCATAGTCTTGTAGTATTTTGAAACAGTTTTCTCTAGAGCAACACCTTCTATTGCTGGTGTTTCTTTGCTAGTAAATAGGCTTGCATCAGTGATTGCCTCTTGTAACAGATAATCGTTGAGTTCCTCATCATCCTTGAGGTAGCGCTCTTGTTTGCCTTTTTTTATTTTATAAAGTGGCGGCTGTGCAATATAAAGATAGCCATTTTCAACCAGCTCAGGAAAGTGGCGATAGAAAAATGTCAACAACAGGGTTCTGATGTGGGCGCCATCAACATCGGCATCGGTCATAATAACGATTTTATGGTATCGAAGCTTTTCAATATCATACTCTTCTTTACCAATACCGCACCCAAGGGCTGTAATTAGTGTGCCGACCTCTTGTGACGAAAGAATTTTTTCAAAGCGAGCCTTTTCTACATTCAATATTTTTCCTTTGAGCGGCAAAATTGCCTGAGTGCGCCTATCTCTTCCCTGCTTTGCTGAACCACCCGCAGAATCTCCTTCCACCAAAAAAATTTCAGACTCAGCAGGATCTCGGGTTTGACAGTCGCTTAATTTTCCCGGCAATCCAGCTATATCGAGCGCTCCCTTGCGGCGAGTCATTTCACGGGCCTTTCTCGCGGCATCGCGAGCCCTAGACGCCTCTAGTATTTTGCCAACAATAATTTTTGCTTCAGCGGGGTTTTCTAACAAATACTCTCCCAGCTTTTCATTCACAGAAGACTCAACCGGGGCCCGAACCTCAGACGAGACCAGCTTGTCCTTGGTTTGTGATGAAAACTTAGGATCTGGCACCTTAATTGACAAGATGGCAGTTAGCCCCTCCCTTGTGTCTTCTCCAGTAATGGCGGCTTTTTCTTTTTTCGCCAAACCAGAGTTGTCTATAAAATTGTTTAGGGTGCGAGTTAGGGCCGCCCTAAGTCCAGCCAAATGTGCACCACCATCTCTTTGAGGAATGTTGTTTGTAAAACAATAAACACTTTCTTGGTAGGAGTCACTCCACTGCAGGGCAACCTCTACATTAATGTCAGCTTTTTCTGTGTTAATTGTAATAATGTCGTTGTGAATAGGGTTTTTAGATTTATTTAAATGCTGAACAAAAGCTGAAATGCCCCCTTTATAAACAAAAACGTCTTTTTTGTTTGAGGCAAGATCTTGTATTTCAATGTGCACACCTGAATTTAAGAAAGACAGCTCCCTAAGTCGGTTAGCCAGCGTTTCAAACTTAAATTTAGTTTCAGCAAAAATGTCTACGCTTGGCTTAAAGTGAATTGTGGTGCCCGTCCTGTCTGTTTTTCCAGTAACTTTTATTGGGGCTTTTGGAACACCAAGCACATAGTTTTGTTCATGAATTTCACCATCTCTATAAACACAAAGCTGGAGTGTTTCAGAAAGCGCATTTACCACCGAAACACCAACACCATGAAGGCCGCCTGATACCTTGTAAGAATTATCATCAAATTTTCCCCCAGCATGGAGAACGGTCATAATAACCTCGGCCGCAGAAATTTTTTCCTCGGGATGGGGTCCCACAGGAATTCCTCGACCGTCATCGATCACAGTTATTGAATCGTCTTCGTGAATTACCACTTCAATTTTAGTACAGTGGCCTGCCAGCGCCTCATCAATTGAATTATCAACCACCTCGAAAACCATATGGTGTAAACCAGTGCCGTCGTCTGTGTCGCCAATGTACATTCCGGGGCGCTTTCTAACCGCGTCTAGGCCTTTTAAAACCTTAATATTTGAGGCTTGATATTGTTCTGACATAGGGGTCCAATAAAAATAAATTTATTATACCACGGGCACCCTCTTTATCGCCATCACATCTTGCTTATTTACTGGTCTTTTGGGTGGCAAAATCGACCTAAAAAGTTAAGCACATAGCAGAATCTATTTTTTTAAAATAACGCCCTTGTCAATATGATAAATATCGGTTCTTTTTTTATCAACAGATAGTGGTTTATTGCCTATGTCTGTAACAAATACTTGAACCCCCAGTTTGTTTAAAAAATCCAATATTGAATCTATTTTCTCTTGATCTAGCTCTGAAGAAACATCGTCTATCAAAACAATTGGCTTTATGTTTAATTCAACCATCATAAGCACCTGCGTTATCCAATAAAACAATGACAATTTTTTTTGCTCGCCTCTAGAGAAGTGTTGCTCGTTTTGGTTGTTGATATAGTAGTCAATGGTTGCCTTATGTGGGCCATAATTAAGGTGCTTAATCCTGGCAAATGAGCCTTTGTTTTCAATCAGGTATTTGTAAACGCTTTCTTGATCAAGGTGGTTGACATCCTTTGTCCACCCTGATTGCAAGAGAAAATCAAACTTGTTGTTCTGTTTAATGAGTTCTTTTAGTGGCACAAAGGGGGTTTTTTTTAGTTTTTCAACATAATCAGCCCTTGCAGAGGAAATTTCGACAGAAAGCGTGGCGACTTGGGCCAACCAGTGGTCAAGTTGTTTTGTGTTGTTGTTTGTTAATAGCGCGTTTGTGTTTTTTAAGGCCTTGTTATAAGACTTATAGGTTTTAAGAATGCCGGGGTTGATATGAAAAACCCCCCAATCAAGGTAGGATCTTTTTAGTTTTGGTGGTCCTCCAACAACAAAACCACGGTCTGGTGAAATAATCTGTGTTGGAATCAAATGGGTTAGTTTGCTATTAGAAGAAACCTTTTGCTGATTAAAAAGAATTGTGTTTTTGTTTTTAGATTTTTTTAGAAAAACACGAACACCATCAACCACTGCATCGATTTGCAGGGTCTCTTTTTCAAGTGGCACAACATCTTTGATGTTTTTCGACTTAAAGGAGCGATTGTGGCCCAAATAATATAGGGCCTCAATAAGGTTTGTTTTCCCCTGGCCGTTGCCTCCAATAAAAAGGTTGGTGTTGGTGTTTGGCTCTAAGTATTGATTGTCAAGATTTCTAAACCGAAGTATATGGAGCTTCTCAATAATTGCCATGGCAAAGCATAGGTTATATTCTCATTGGCATTACAATGTAATGATAGCTTTCATCTCCTATGGAGCTCAACAAACAGGATTTGTTTTCACCGCCGGGTATAACCATGTTTATTTCGTCGGCCGTTAGTTTTTCTAACACTGAAATTAGATAGTGAATATTAAAGGCTATTTCAAGCTCTTTTTCTTGGTCCTTGATTGCAATCTGTGTTTCGGCCCTGCCTCTTTCTGAGTGTGAGAAAATGCTTAACTTGTCGTCTCTGAATACCAGCTTTACCCCCTTGGTGCGCTCTTCTACAAAGATAGAGGCTTGTTGGAGGCTTGAAAGAAAATCCGTTCTGTTGATAACAACGGTATTGGTGAAGTCTGTTGGCATGACTTGTTTGTAATTAGGAAAGTTGCCGTCAATCAGGCGGCTTATAATTTTTGTGTTGCTGTCAAAAAGTGAAAAGTAGTTGTCTGAAAGGTGTATTTCTGCCATTTTTTGGGTGCTTTTGTTAAGCAGTTTGGTCAGCTCAATAACTGCTTTCCTTGGAAGAATTACGGTCTTTTTTTCATCAAGTTTGTTGTCTTGTTTGATTTCACCAATAGAGAGGCGGTGTCCGTCTGTTGCGACAACTGTCAGGGAGTCGTTGTTGATCTCAAAAAATAAGCCGTTTAAATAGGCGCGAATATCTTGGTTTCCCATTGAGAAGCTTGTGTTTTCAATGAGGCTTTTTAGGTCGTCTTGTTTGATTTTTATAACATTTGTATCTTGTGTTTTGGGGAGTGCTGGAAAATCAAGATGGTTAAATGTATTTAGCTCAAAGGTGTTGTTGTTTGCGTTTAAATAAATCTTCTTTTCTTCAATTTTGAACTTTATTTGTGTCTTTTCAGGCAGCTTTCTAGCAATGTCTATCAGGTCTTTTGCATAAATTGTAAAATTAACCTCCTCCGTGCTTTTTATCTTGCTTGATGCACTGATTTCAAGCTCCATATCTGTGGTTGTAAGAGTGAGAACCTGGTCTTTTAATTGAATCAACACATGTGAAAGAATCGGCAGTGATTGTTTTTTTTCAACTACACCGATAACTGTTTGAAGGGGGTCTATTAATTCTTCTACGCTAAGTTCGGTGTTCATATGCGGCCTTGTTAAATTATTATTATTATTATTAGTCTTCTATTTGTTTGTTGGTTAGTTTTATTTCTTTATTAATAACAATGTGTTAGCTTGTGGATATCTTGTTAGTTTTTTTGTTGTTCTGTTCTAAGAACTACAAGCACTTTATTAATTATAAGTTGTTTTTATGTTTATCAACAGGTCAACTTTCTTTTATCTTGTTTATAAGTTAGTAATTTTAATTTTAATGTTTTCAAAATCATTTTTTATGTCTTCGTTTGTTTTCATAAGCTCTTTAAGTTTGTCGCAAGAGTAGAGTACGGTTGAGTGGTCTCTGTTGCCAAAATTTTGACCAATTTTCGAGAGTGAAAGCGCTGTTAGGTTGTGACATAAATAAACAGCCATCTGCCGAGCCCTAACCAGGTGCTGCTTGCGCGAGTTGGAAATAAGGTCAGATACAGTAATACCATAGTACTTGCTAACAGTTTTTTGTATTTCGTTTATTTCAATCAATCTTTTCTTTGGACTAATTAGATCTCCAAGGGCGCCCTCAACAACATCTTTGGAGATGGAAGAATGGTCTATTCTTGAAAAATCAACAAAAGCTTTAAGTTTTAACAAGGCGCCCTCTAGGTCGCGAACATTAGACGTGACATGGCTTGCAATAAAAAGAGCAACATCCTCGCTTAGAGATAGAGATATTTGTGGGTTTTGAGATTTTTTTAACAAAATGGCCGCCCGCATTTCAAGTTCTGGTGGAGACAGCTGTAAATTAAGGCCCTGAGAAAAGCGAGTTTTAAGACGGTTTTCAAGATCCTTAATGTTTTTTGGGGGCTGGTCACAAGTAAAGATAATTTGTTTTTTTGTGCTAAACAGAAAATTAAAAATATGAAAAAATTCTTCCTGTGATTTGTCTTTTCCTGCAATTAGATGAATGTCGTCGACCAAAAGCAAGTCTGCAGATTGATAAAAAAGCTTAACGCTTTCAATGGTGTTGTGTCGCAAACTGGTTGTTATGTTCCTAACAAAATCCATTAGCGGCACATAAATAATCTTAGAGCTTGGGTTTTTTTCTAAAGCCAGGTGGCCTGCGGCTTGCATTAGGTGGGTTTTTCCTAGTCCCGACTCGCCATAAATAATAAACGGATTGTAAGGGGAGGAGCCAATTTTTTCAGCAATCTGCCGGCTAGCTAGGGCCGCCACTTCGTTGGCGGTTCCCAACACCAGGTTTTCAAAAGTATATTCAGGAAAAAGTGGCGTTGTGTGGTGTTTTTTTTGTTCAGGGCTTGTTTTGGCCGCGTCTGCAACTCCAAATCGTATTTTTAGGGTGCGATTTTGTTCTGCAACCGCAAGAGCAATGGCAGACTTAATTTTTTTATGGTTGTTGATGTATTTTAGAGCGGATGCGCTTGGGGCCAAAAGATGAAGGATAGAGTTTTTCTCAATTGCGCCAAGTGGCTTAACCCAAACACTGAATTCTCCAAGTGGTAGGGAGTTTTTTAGAGAGTCTAAGCTCTTGACCCAAGTTTGAGACATAAGAAAGCAAGGTTAAATATGAAAATGATATACTAATGATACCTGTTGTGAGCAAGAGATGAATGGCGCCTTTAATAGAATAATTTTTTGAGTCCTTTTAAATGAAATATTTTGATTGCCCCTCTATGAACGGATATTTTTTTGTCTAATTAGCTAGGTTTTTCTTTTGGGCTACAGGTTAAAATAAAACGATAAAAGCGTTAAGGAAATAGAAATTGAGCGCACTATGTATATGCGCGAAATGCCTAGACTTAAATAAAGACTAAAAGGGAGACTAAATTAATACATATTGATTTGAGCAAAGGCGCTCAAATGGCGTTACTCAGAATTGATTTTTAAGGCATATTAGCGTAACATTGCCCTCTTTTTATTGACTGCGGAAAAGCATGAGAAGAACTATTGTGGCAGGCAACTGGAAAATGAATGCCAGTAAAGAGTCTGTTAATAAACTAATTTTGGGCATATTGTCTGGTATGAGTGAGGTTAGTTCTGAGGTGGTGGTTTGCGCCCCCTTTCCGTATCTCTCTCAGGTCGAGGGTTTAATTGCAGACAGCCAGGTTAGGCTTGGCGCCCAAAATCTTAATACCAATTCTTCGGGAGCATTCACGGGCGAGGTTAGCGCTGATATGATAAAGGACTTTGGAGCAAGGCATGTTATTGTTGGTCATTCTGAGCGCAGAAGCCTCTATGGAGAGAGCAGCTCTATGGTTGCTGAAAAAGTAAAGGCTGCTTTAGACAACGACTTAACACCACTTCTTTGTGTTGGCGAGTCGCTCGAACAGCGAGAAGCCGGTGAAACCGAAACAGTTGTTGCTGAGCAAATTAACGCAGTTATTGATTTGGTGGGCATTGAAGCCTTTCGCAACATTATTATTGCTTATGAGCCGGTATGGGCAATCGGAACTGGCAAAACCGCTTCTCCGGAACAAGCTCAAGCAGCACACTTGTCTATTCGCGACTTGTTAGGGGAAAGCGACAAAAATATTGCCCAAGGAACTCCCATTCTATATGGTGGCAGCATGAATGCTGGCAACGCTAAGAATTTGATTTCTTGCGCCGACATTGACGGCGGTTTGATCGGAGGGGCTGCCCTTAAGGCAGAAGATTTTTTACAAATTTGTAAGGCGGGTTAATATGTCATTTCAAGTAATTTTAGTTATTCATGTGTTGTTGGCTTTGGGCATGGTTGGTCTGATATTAATTCAGCACGGCAAGGGCGCAGGCGCAGGCGCAGGCTTTGGTTCTGGCGCAGCCGGGACAGTTTTTGGAGCAAGAGGCGCGAACTCTTTTTTGTATAAACTAACTGCAGCCATGGCTTTAGGTTTTTTTATCACTAGCATTAGCCTTGCTTATCTTGCGACAAGCGAAAGTGGCGTCTCTGACACAAGTCAAAGCATTATGGTGCAGCCTTTGGTTGAAGAGACGGTTGAAACAGAAACAAGCGACATACCCAGTAATTAAAAAAGCCGACGTGGTGGAATTGGTAGACACGCAGCCTTGAGGGGGCTGTAGCGCAAGCTGTGTCGGTTCGACTCCGACCGTCGGCACCAAATAACGTTTGCCCGCAACAGTTGTTATTGTACAATCTGCATAGTTTTTACAAGGCAACGCGATGAACCTCGATAATAAACGACTACTTAAAGGGATTGCCCTTATGCTCGGCGCTATGAGCGTTGTGCCAATGCTTGACGTGACTGCAAAAATACTTAGCGAGAATTATCCTGTTATGCAAATTTCTTGGGCCCGTTTTGCTTTTCATACGCTGTGGTTGTTGCCTTTGCTCTACTGGCAAAAGTTGCGTTGGTGGCGAATGCCTAAGCAGCCTGCTTTTCATCTGTTGCGAAGCTTAATGCTTACTTTGGCAACGCTATTATTTTTTACCGCAATAAAAACAAACCCAATTCCCAATGCGCTCACTTTGTTGTTCGTATCGCCACTAATTGTTGCAATGCTTGCGCCCTTTGTCTTAGGAGAGCGCTTTGATATTTTTGTTGGCATTGGGGTTTTAGTTGGCTTTGTTGGTGTTGTTATTGTTTTGCAACCAGACACCGAGCAGTTTAAACCGAGTCTATTGTATGCGCTTGTTGCAGGTTTTTGTTATGCGTTTTATATTATTACGACCAGAAAATTGAGCCTAAGCGGCCCGCCCCTACTGACTCTTTTTTATACGGCCATAGTGGGTACTCTTGTCCTCGGGCCGATGGCCGTTTCTGTTTGGGTTGTTCCTGATTTAGTGGGCATTTTGATGGCCGCAGCAATGGGCCTTGTTGCTGCTATATCACACTTTATGATTATTAAGTCGTTTGAATGTGCGACAGCTTCCGAGCTTAGCCCTTTTGGATATTTTGAAATTGTCGTTGCTATGGCCTTAAGCTACTTCGTGTTTAAGTTTGTTCCAACCTCCGAAGCGGTGGTTGGGCTCATTATTATTATCAGTAGCGGCCTGTTCGTTTCTTGGCGGGCAATGAAAAACAATAGAACCATAACAAAAAAATCAGAAAGCGTTATTGAAATGCTGTAAGTTGTGCGCCTGTAATCGTTGATATAACAACATATTTACAAAAGCGTGTGCCTAATGTGCATCTGACACAGATATCAAACACACTTGTTATTGTCCGATGCTGTCGTATTTACGAAACACTTCATTGCCCATGGAGTCGTAAATCAAAATATACTCAATTCTGATATTACCCTCAATTGCAATTGTTTCTAATTCGGGTTGAATTGAACCGTCTTCTTCACCTTTTTGTAATATTTCAAAGAGCGCATCTAAATCTTCTGCATTAAAACTTAATGTAGCGGTGTCGGATATATTTTGATTTTCTTCTTCATCACCACTAACAAGATAAAATACATTATAAGTTTGCATTTATTGATTTCCCAAATGAGTAATTTAGCACGAACTATAGCATATAACCCTTTCTTTTCTCAACGGACTGTCCTAACTAGCCATATAAAAACAAAATGAACTGGAGATCTAAAACCGAAAAAAAATTCGAAGCTTTTTCTGATTGGCTATATGAGAACTCAATAAAAATAATACTTATAGTTCTTCTGTTTGTTGGCGCTCTAGGCACACAGCTATCGACATTAAAAATGGACACCTCAACAGAGGGTTTTTTGCATAAGTCTGACCCTATGCGAATTGAATACGATCTTTTTAGAGACCAATTCGGTCGCGACGAGCAGCTAATAGTTGCTGTTAAAACAAACAGCATATTTGATTTGGAGTTTCTTGAAAGACTTGATGGCTTTCATAAGGCGCTAGAGAGCGAACTCCCTCATATTGAAAGCGTCGACTCTTTGATAAATGCTAGAAACACATACGGCATCAAAGGAGAGCTGGTTGTAGAGCCCTTAATTGATGTTTTGCCCAAAACCCAAGAGGAGCTTGATGATTTAAAAAACACAATCAAAAACAACAGCCTTTTTAAAAACCTGCTTTACAGCGAAGACTTCACAATGACTACGGTTACCATAGGCACAAAGACCTACTCTGGCGTAGGCCCTACGAATGACGAAAGCGAGCTAGATTTTAGTGACGAGCTAGATTTTAGTGACGAGCTAGATTTTAGTGACGAGCTAGATTTTAGTGACGAGCTAGATTTTAGTGCCAATGCTGAAAGCGACACAAGGAACTACCTTAGCGACGCTGAAAACGACCAGATAATTGCAACAACACAACAAGTAATGAGCCGCTTTGGCGCTGACAACTTTGAAACTTATCTTTCAGGCTCCGCAGCAATTGCAGGTATTTTTAAGCAGGCGCTAAAGAACGAT
>Ga0208765_1000211_pt1 | contig 38132 bp, 38 predicted proteins | sample ETNtaG_2_FD_185783 | JGI IMG/M metagenome (GOLD analysis project Ga0208765, IMG submission 185783) | Marine microbial and viral communities from oxygen minimum zone, Eastern Pacific Ocean - ETNP201406SV203 (SPAdes) (version 2) | ecosystem: Environmental > Aquatic > Marine > Oceanic ...
CAACAACAAGATAGGAGGATTCAATATGTATGTTTCTAATTGGACGTTTCGGCCCGCGGCAGGAAAGTTCGCTGAAGTAATAGAGAATTGCAAAAAAGGCGTGGAGATTTGGCAAAAACACGGCGCAAATGAGTGTCGCCTACTTACTCTACAGGGCAGTGATATCGGCTGTATGTCATTTATTGCCATGTTTGACAATGCGGAAGCGTACGGCAAAGCCAGCGATTCCATAGGTACTGACCCAGAATTCCAAGCCTTATTGGCAGAAATTTCATCTTCTAGTGATTGGGTACGCCACAACCTTGCTCGTAGTGTTATTTGAATAATTGTCAGCCAGTCTGACAAAAATTAAAGCCCTGCCAATGCGGGGCTTTTTCTTTGAATACATAAAATCTTCTAATGGTGAGTGGAAGAGATATAACGTAATACGATAACTTTGAATGGGGGTGGGTGGGGGTCTGCCCTGCCCTGTTAACTCTGTTACATCAAGCCAGATTATGCTCAGTGCCGAATAACGCTTGGCTGAATATAGTACGCAAATGCATTCATGTTATGCCGCAAGCAAATTGGATTAACTGGAAACGGTAGTACAGGAAAATATGGCGTAACGACTTCAAATACAGTACGGTATAGGCTCGCGATAAAGACTTATTGCGAGTGGAAGCAGATGGTATAGGACATAGGCACTGCCTTCGGGAGGCAGGGGCCGGAGGTTCAAATCCTCTCACCCCGACCATTAAACAATTGTTTTATAGCTCTTTCCACTCACATCAGACACTTATCGCTTCAAGCGTTTAATCATTGCTGGGTCGAGTAGCCTATTCTTGGAGTTGTAATCGTCGTTGCCGTAGATGTATTTCTTTGTAATACCATCCCAATCTCGCCACTGGCTGTATGTCCAAGTAATGCCGTACTTCTTCATGGCATCAACCATATCACGGGTATAGAACAGTCTGCTTCGCCGATCCGGTCCACCACCTTTACCATCGACATTCGAGCGGGTGGTACCCCATTCAGTGATATGAAGTTTCACCCCATGTTTTGTTTTCCAGTCGGCGGCCTGACGGATAGCATCGAATAGGACGGTACGATTCCAGCCATTATCGCGATAATCTTCTAGGTAATTTTTTGAGTCATCTGCCTTGCTCAAGACAGAACTTAGGTTGGCACTATTCATAGGATATTTGAGGCCTTTAACATCGGATGACATAAGTGTTTGGAAGACGAACACCCGCGGCATCCTGAAGTGGATGGTATAAATCAAATTCTTAAATTGCTTGTAAGGCGCCATAACCTGATCGATTCGCACCGTAGGAGATTTTTCATAGCTATCATCCTTGAACAAAAAGTCGCCATTCGTACAAACGGATGTTGTGAAAATGGTACTGGTTGGAATCTGCTTTCGGATAGCGCGGATGACTCGCTTCTCAACAGAACGCCACTTTGAAACTTGTGGTTTAGCATCGTCACAGAAAAATGGTTCGTTATGCGTTTGAAAAGCAACCTTCCGCCAGTTTGGGATCTCTTTTCTTATTCGGCGGGCCAGATGACTCCAGAACTTCACATGGAGTGTTTTGAACGAACCATCGTCATGCAGTGCGCCGTCGGCAAGTGAATAAGCAGCACCTGGCGCTTTATGAAATCCTGAAGGCACGATAATCACATTCATGTCTTCGTCGGTAATCCGATTTACCGCGTCAATAAAAAGACTCAAATAGACTTTGTTGTCAAGGTAAAACTTTTTCTTGGTTTTCCACTTGGCCTTTTTCTGCTTGGCCCAGTTTTTCTTATAACACTGAACCGTCTTATCGTATGTACTAGCGTCTTTCCACCCTTTGCACTCCTTCCAGAAGAGCAGGCCATCTATGTGGAAATGCAGCCGCATATGATCGAATTTAGCCTTTTTTAGTCGGCGGACATCAGCAACCGTATCCTCAAATAAACGTTTGCCGGGTTTGGTAGCAGTACCCCATGTGCCGGTCCAGTTATGGACATTCAAAAACCAGCCGCTGCCGACGCCCTTCTTGAAGTCAGCAGCATGTGTCGTAGTGGCAAGTAACGATAGGATTACAAACAACAGCGTAGCGCGAGTTTTCATACTATTGGCCTCGTTTCATTGACGCCAATGGCAAACAAACGGTTCATGTGCCTATATTAGGCCAATAAGAAATTGATGCGCGAGGAGTTAAAGGCGAACCCGGGAGAGAGGACTAATTGAGGAATGTTTGACGCAAAGGCCTCGCCGGGTTTGGGTGTAGGTCCAGACCTAGCCCGTAGCTATGCCTTATACCGCCAGCCATTTTGTTTCCGTCGCCACAACAGATAGGTGCCAAAGCAAAACAAGAACGCCGCCAGCGCCGGCCGGGTGACCCCACCCATCATGACCAACGGCAATGAGACGGCAAAACACGCCGTTGGCAAATAGAACAGGGTCCAGGCCTTTTCTTTGATCCGATGCCCCTGGAACATCGGAAACAGGGCAGAAAATATGGTGATAATCATGAAGAACAGCGACCACGGCCTGGTGAAGAAGGGCGTCAGGTCAGGCGTGATCGCTAACGCCCGGGCCAAGTTCAATTCGGCTATGTTACCCAGCACGACCCCTAAGATCATCGGCACCAGGGGGAACCCGAAATGCCGCATGGTGAAACCAAGAATCCCGAACCATAACAAGGTCCAAAGGTCAAAACCGACATTATGCAGTGCGAAGACGCCGATGCCGCAGAATCCTAAGATGATGCTTGCCAGTACGTACATCGGAATCTTGGTGACCCGAACGAAGATTCTCAACATCACCGATTGCAGCCCCAGCATCATGAAGGTGGCGATGAAAAACGAGATGAAGATGGAATAAGCCAGTACCGGTTCATCGGAGATGAATGACGGACTGGGCACAACGTCGTTCATCAGCAACGCGCCGAGCATGATCGCCGCGGTCACGTCACCGGGAATACCCAAGGCCATCAGGATGATCAGCGCCCCGCCTTCGACCGCGTTGTTGGAGCTTTCCGGCGCGATGATGCCGTCAGCGATTCCGGTGCCAAATTTTTCCGGGTACTTGGATGCCTTCTTGGTTTGGTCATAGGCAAGAATGTTGGCGATGGAGCCCCCGGCGCCGGGCAGAATACCGGTAAACACGCCGATCAGCGAAGATCGGACGACGATGGTCCAGCGTTTTAGAATTTCGGCGATGGCGCGACGATGTTCGATCTTGACCTGAATCGTGCTCCGTTGGGTGAGCGATTTTTTCGCCTTTTCAGGATCGCGCACATCATTCAACAACTGGCTGAAAGCAAAAAGCCCGATCAGAACGGCGATGAAGTCAAAACCCCCCAGCAAAGCATCAGAACCAAAATCAAAGCGCGCCATGCCGGCGGCTTCGTCTTCGCCGACGGTTCTGAGCAATAGCCCCAATGCGCCAGCGATCAGACCTTTGATCATATTCTTGCCAGCCAGGCTAGCGGTGATGGTGAGCGCGAACATCACCAGCATAAAATAGCCCCATGGATTGAATTCCAGCCCAATCTTGGCAAGCTGCGGCGCCATGGTCATCAGCAGAACGGCACTGATAATGCCGCCGCAAAAAGACGACCACACACCAATACCGAGTGCCAAGCCCGGTTCACCATTTCTGGCCATGGGAAAGCCGTCGAAGGTGGTCGCCACCGACGATGGCGTACCGGGTATGCCGGTCAATATTCCCGCCATCAGGCCGCCCGACAGACCGCCAACAAGAACGCTGACCATGGTCGCCAGCCCCAAGTGTGCCGACATCCCAAAAGTGAACGGCAAAGTCAGCACTACCGCCATGGCGATGGTAAAACCGGGAATCGCGCCGGCGATCAATCCGGCGGCAACACCCACTGCCATTAATAATAAGGCGTGGCCATTGGCCAGCACATCGATGGCGGCAAGAATATTGTCGACAACCACGACCTGCCCCCTAAATCGGATCCATGAAGATACCCGAAGGCAGCATCACGCCAAGGCCGAAGGTGAACAAACTCCACATGAAACCAATGGTCAGCACGGCGATGTAGGCGTGAGTCAGAGGCTTTTTACCGTCCCAGCCCCCGAGGACGCCCATCAGCACATAGACAAAGAGTATTCCGTCAATCAGCATGCCTAAGATCGGCAATAACGCCAAGTAAACAAAAAACAGCGCGAAACACCAAAGCGGGTTACGCCAGTAATCGACCCACCCCCGAAATCCCGGTTCGCGATCGGACTTGCCAGCCGTGGCGATATTCGGATTGCCCTTAAGCGACTGGATCAGGTAAATCAGGGACAAAAACGACATGATGCCGATAATCACTCTCGGCCATGCGGACGGCTTCAGAACGCCATAATTAGGTGTACGGATATCGAAGCTGGCCCAGAACAAAACGCCGCAAAATACCAGCAACGCGATGGCAATAATAGAGTCACGGTTAAGACGTTTCACGAAGACCCCCCTAAAATTGAAAACGGCCCGGACCCATAATTGCAGCCCGGACCGAATTCAACAAAACTTAAACGGTATTCTTAATCCGTCTTCTTCCACAAACCGATCTGAATGGCGATATCTTCATGCTCCTTGAACATTTTATCTGCCCACTCGCGATACCCATCGGGGCCGACGTAATCGACGCCGGTGCCCTTGGCATCCATCTGTTCTAAAAATTCAGAATCTGCCGCGGCCGTCTTAAAGACATCGGCCCAATAATCTATGATGTCCCGCGGCGTACCCTTCGGCGCGACGATGCCGCGTTGAAGGGCATAAATCATGTCAACGCCCAGCTCCTTCAGGGTCGGCATGTTTGGCAAATGCTTGGACCGTTCCGCCGCCGCAATGGCAAACCCTTTAAGGTCGCCATTTTCTAGATACTTGCGACCGGAAGCAACATTCAGCCCGCCCATATCAATGGCACCGGAAAGAATAGCCGTCATCCGCTCACGGGTGCCGTCATAGGGAACAAACTTGAATTTCATACCGGTCTTGGATTCCAGGACAAGCCAATAGAACTGACTAGTGGAGCCAAAAGTGGCGCCGACTTTAACGGTGCCAGGTGCAGCCAAGGTCGCTTCTTTGAACTCGGCGAAGTTGTTCCAAGGAACGTCCTTGCTGGCGCCAACAATATCAGGCGTCGAGGTCAACAGCGCAATGGTTTCGAAGTTGTTGTAGTGGAATGGAATCCGACCATTGAGATAACTGGTAACGGCGCTTTGGTGAATGGCGAACAGAGTACAGCCATCAGGCTTGGCCTTGGCCGCTTCCTTGGCGCCCTTGTTGCCGCCCTGGCCGGGAATCATGACCAGTTTGATCTTCGATTCAACATCCATCTTCTGAACAACTTTTTCGAAGATGGCAAAGATCACTTGGGTGCCGCCACCAGCTTTCCATGGCACGATCAACTTAGCGGTGGAACATGTCGGCGCCTGACCAGCCGCGACGGCGACGCTTGGGGTATATGCAGCAACAGCGGCAAGGACACATGCGTTCACGGCCAGGCCGCGTAATAAGGTTTTCTTCATTAGATCCTCCTAAGCAAAGAGTATTATTTTCAAGGAAGAAGCAGAAAATTTTCCATAAACCGGATTTTTCAGGAAATCCAACTCCCTCTCCCCTGCGCTCGATCGAAAGACTACTCCAATCCTACAAATGTAGCTAGTACATGTCACAAAACAGGCTTTATTCCCCAGCCCAAAAGTAACCTCAAGAAACTTAAAGAAAGTACCAATTAAAGCCAAAATCACATCAATCAACATGGGTTACTGGTAACCCCCTAAAACCCTCACCGTTGCGTGGGTGAGATATTCGAATTCGTTCTTTTTTACAAAGGAGGTCGAGAGGTGAGATGAAACTGAGTCCTTTCCTGTCCTCTCCAGCCCCTTCAGGTCAACTTGCGTGGAGTTGGTGCCCGATTATTTAAGGGTTTTTAGGACTTATTCCCGTAGACTCCTGCCTTCGGGAGGCAAAGGCCGTGAGCTCAAATCTCGCCACCCCGACCACTTGTCGCTGTAGTTTTAGTGTCCTGTGGCAGTCGCTCCAGACTGCATCTCGCAGGAGTTCCTCTTCGGCATATCTGTGGCACACGGAGGAATATTTATGCCCACGATTCGAAGAAGGAATGGCCGTTATCACGTCTAAACAAGAGGGAAAGGATTCCCCTCCATTACTGATGCCTTTTAAAGGCCGACCGTAGCGTCAACGATATCGAGATTACCTTAAAGGAAGTTGAACGCTATCGAATTGGCGCTCTGCGGCAACATCTGGGTCATTACAGCATGTCCGATCTTTTATTAACCAGAACCGGTATCACAAGAATTACCGGTTTTACTTTCATGACCTTCATTAACGTGCTCAAACGGATTAGGCGGTCATTTAAGACTTGTCATGACTTCTTGGGATTAAGAAATCCCATTATTTCGCGTACTTCAGCCACGATCGGACCAGAGAGTTGTACGGCCCGTTCAGCGCCATCAGCTAAAACCTTGTCTATCTCTCCCGATTCAGCAGTCAGTCGCTTCATTTCATTGCCCACAGGGCCTAACCGTACCACTGCCAAGTCTGCCAGTGCTTTTTTGAATGTACTGAACCCCTGCCCCTGGTATTCCTGGATAACCTGGTCGAGCTCGATATCTTCCAGGGCGGCGTAGATTGAAACCAGGTTCAGAGCCTCCGGCCGCTCGGCCAGTCCGTCAGTAGATTCCGGCAATGGATCGGGATCTGTTCTTGCCTTGCGAATTTTCTGTGCAATCTCATCCGCTCCATCGGTCATATTGATGCGGGAGTAATCCGATTCGTCCGATTTACTCATCTTTTTTGTGCCATCACGAAGGCTCATAACCCTTGTCGCCGAACCAAATATTTGAGGTTCTGGTAACGGAAAAAAATCAACCCCGTAGGTTGAATTGAATGACTGGGCGATATCCCGGGTCAGTTCTAGATGCTGCTTTTGGTCTTCACCCACGGGCACGTGCGTGGCCTTATACGCCAGAATATCGGCAGCCATCAAGACCGGGTAAGCATACAGCCCGACGGACGCCTGTTCCCGGTTTTTTCCAGCTTTTTCCTTGAACTGTGTCATACGATTCAGCCAGCCAAGGCGGGCAACGCAGTTAAACAACCACGATAACTCGGCATGTTCCGGGACCATCGACTGGTTAAAAATAATGGATCGCGCCGGGTCTATACCCGAGGCAATGAGGCCGGCAGTCACTTCCCGAGTCGCACGACTCAGTTCTTTAGGATCATGCGGGGCCGTGACGGCGTGGAGGTCCACCACGCAATAAATTGCTTCGAACTCATCCTGGAGTCTGGCCCAGTTCCGAATGGCGCCCAAGTAATTGCCAAGATGAAGACTGCCCGTGGGCTGCACACCTGAAAAAATCCTATTTTTAGACATTTGTAGAACTCAACATTCTCTATAACGAGATGCGAAACAGGCGCTACGAACCAATCGGTATGCACCATGGCGGTCGTATTATATGTCGACCTTCCGTTTCAAACCGGCCCAACCGATCAGGATCCCCTCTGATTCTTTCCGCTGATGACTCGCATAGACAATCGACCGAACTTGTTTCCGCACGGTATTGTCATTTATTTAACAGTCACGGCCTCTATAGTCATTGGGCCAAGGGAAGACTTCGATCGCCAATGCCTTTAGACCATGACAGACACCATTCTTTCTACACTTGGTTTTCTTGCCGCCACATTTGGCAGCATCCTCGCCTGGCTGTCAGCGTTTGGACGAACACTCCGGCTTGGTACGGTATTCGATTTCAAGCTGAGTGAGGTTGGATTTGCTCTAGTCATTGCCTGGATACTTTATCGCCTGCTGCAAATGTTCTTTGATCTATTTCTGGACAGCTGGAGGAGTCCGGCTCATGACTCCACGGACTTAATTCTCGGAAAACTGATCAGCTTGTTGTTTTATGGCACACTCCTGCTCGCGCTGACTGCGGTCAGCGTAGCCTACGTGATGTTGCTGATTATTGAAGATCCAGCGGAATCGCTTAGCCAATTCTTTCCGCTGTCTTAAGGACAGATACCCCCGTACAATTTCTCGATGGAACTCAGAACCTACGAAGATGACGACAGGGAGGCGCTGATAACCCTCTGGCAACGCGTATTCCCGGATGATCCACCACATAACGACCCGAGTCAGATGATCGCCGCTAAGCGGGCTGTAGACGACCTAATATTCGTCGCCCTCGAAGAGGATTCTATTGTCGGCGCCGTGATGGCGGGCTATGACGGACACCGGGGCTGGCTCTACGCCGTAGCTGTCGATCATGCCCACCGCCGCCACGGAATCGCTCGGCACCTGGTCGCACACACCCTGGACGCATTACGTCAATTGGGATGCATCAAAGCTAATCTACAGATCAGATCTGACAATGCACAGGTGGTTGCGTTCTATGAATCCCTGGGATTCTGTATCGAAGATCGGATCAGCATGGGACTGAATCTACGCCGGCCCGCCTGAATCAATATTTCAAACCCAGTTCAGCACCCTAACCGAATTGGGTCCGTAAGTGCTTTTTGTCGATCTTACCGACACTTGTTTTTTGAATGGCATCAACAACCTTTATTTGGTCTGGTACAGCCCATTTCGAGATCAAGCCATCCGAGGCTGCCTGTAGAAACTTGCTGCGCACGGCTTCCGAATCCAACTCGCCCTGCCGCGGCACCACCAGAACCAGCGGACGCTCCCCCCACTTTTCATCTGTTATACCGATCGCTGCTGCCTCACTGACATTGTCGTGCTGGAGTGCGATATCTTCCAGATAGATCGATGAGATCCATTCCCCACCACTTTTGATGACATCCTTTACACGATCAGTCACTTTCAGATAACCGGAAGCATCAATGTAGCCCAGGTCGCCCGTGTGGAGGTAACCGCCCCGCCACAACTCTTCGGACTGTTCGGGGTCTCTGAAATAGCCCTGCGTCAACCAAGGCGCTCGAGCCACGACTTCACCTGTCGTAACCCCATCATTCGGAAGATTATTCATTTCCGCATCAACAACGCGAATGTCGACCAAGGGAGCCGGCCGGCCCGACCTGCAGCGTACATCGATCTGCTCTTCTTCTTCACTTTCGGTGTATTCGGCCGACAGTTGGGCGAGGGTCAGTACCGGACCTGTCTCAGACATACCATAACCGCTGAAGAGATCAATTCCACGAGCGCGGGCCTGTACGGCCAATGCCACTGGAAGCGCAGAGCCACCGATCGTCATTTTCCATCCACTGAAATCAACGGTTTCTGCCTCTGGGGCATTCAACACCATGTGTAAAATTGTCGGTACACAATGGGAGAAGGTCACGGACTCCTTCTGGAAAAGATCCAGCAGCTTTCCGGGTTCGTAACGACCCGGATAGATCTGTTTAACCCCGAGCAATGTCGCCAGGTAGGGCACACCCCAGGCATGGGCGTGAAACATCGGTGTCAATGGCATATAGACATCCTGGTCGTGAAACCGCCCTTGCTCTGCCGGACTTCCCATAGCTAAGCCCTTCCCTAATGTATGCAAGACGATCTGGCGATGACTGTAATAAACGCCTTTGGGATTCCCCGTGGTGCCTGTGGTGTAAAAAATAGTGGCGCGTAGGTCCTCGTCGAAATCCGCAAAGTCATGCACTTCTGGCTGTGTATCAAGCAAAGCTTCGTATTCACCCGCAAACTGGATTGCCGAATCGGCGTTATCCGCTGACTCAGATATAACCACCCAGTCTTTGACCGTTTCTATCCGCCCTAGAATAGGGGCCATCAGCGGCAAGAATTCTTTGTTGATAAGTACGAGGTCATCTCCGGCATGGTTCATCGTATACAGAATTTGATCGGGTGATAGCCGAATATTGACGGTATGCAACACTGCGCCAATCATAGGGATGGCAAAAAAACACTCGAGGTACCGGTGACTGTCCCAGTCGAGCACGGCCACTGTATCTCCCTCCCCCACTCCCAGTGACGTCAGCAAGTTTGCTAAGCGGGCTACTCTTTTCTTGAAGTCCCGATAGGTGTAACGAAGACGGTCCGCATAAACGATTTCCTGGTCGGGATGCCTTAGTTCGAGGGTGTTTAACAACTGCTTGATCAGCAGTGGATAACTGTAAGCCGAGGGTGTCCGATAGATCTTATGGTCACTCATACAACCCTCCTGTTTCCGGACCTTTAGTCCTATGCCGACTAATCACGATCTTTAGATGGGCTAATCACGTTTTGTCATTCTGCCGCCGACGCATAAAATTCACAGCAGTGGACGACAGCACAAGTTCATGACGCTGATTGTGCACTTCCGTACGGGTGCGCATTACACCCCGATCCAGTTTACTTTTGGATAATCGGGTCTCAAGGACAATAGCACTGACAAACAATGTATCCCCAGGCCGAACTGGATGATACCAACGCAACTCGTCTAGACCAGGTGACCCCATGCTGGATACATCCGACAAAAAATTATCTGCAAATACGCGCATCATCATACTGGCAGTGTGCCAGCCGCTGGCGATAATCCCACCATAAATCGATTCTTTCGCCCGGCTTTCATCGATGTGAAAGTACTGTGGGTCGTAGCGAGTCGCAAATTCAACCACTTCGGAGAGTTCAACCTGGACTGAGCCCAGTTCATAGACTCGGCCCGCCTCGTAATCCTCAAAGTATTTATCCTCACCAGGACCTGGAAAACTATTGTTCATCGACTAGCACCTTTCGGAAAACTCAATCTCGGCTTCTACTTGCGACTCAACAACTATTTAAAACTGATAGCCGGCTTATGCGTCTGACTTGTGCGTGTCATACCGCAGTCCTATTGTTCGGCGCCAATCAGTAACGCCATTCACAAAATGAAAAGGCCGCCTAAAGTTCGGTATTAACCCGGGCCCACCCATGAGCAAAAGATCCCCGGGCTTGAAGTCGATCTCTCTAGATTCATTCCCCTGTCGGTCATCACAGATGCCGAAATAGCCATCTCCTGTGAGCAGGATAATCGCGATCAGGAAGCCGTAACGCACATGATCCCGGTGTGGGGTAATTCCGGCACAGCCCGGCGGGTACCGCTGAACAATCAAATCATTCAGTCGCAATGGATAACATTCACTGTCAACTTCCGCACCGGCCAGAGCACTCGTCAACGCCTGCTCCAGCACCTGCGCAAACTCCCATAAACTGTGGCCACTAGGTATGTCATAGCACAGATCAAAGTCCTGGTAGACAGGTGCATTGTCAGATCCTGTTATAGCCTTGGCAGGTCGGTATTCAAGCTGATCGACAACCGAAACCAACGCATTTGCCTCCGACACATCAAGGCACGGACAGGCGACAGCGCCCACCCGCGGCAATGTGCTAATGCTACTGGAAACCTCCAACAGATCTAATCGCGAAGCCAGTACGGGGATCTTGGTGCTGTTTATGCTCATCTGAACCCAGATCGAAAATTAACAAGCGTCAAAGTGTATTTACGACGCTCATAGACCACAAGCCTTCAGCGGTCTCGAATCATCTTCTGGGCGATAGCTCACATAGCTTGGCGTGACCGTCGCCAGAAATCAGACCACCACATCGAATTCTGTCCACCATAACCACTCTCAATTCTCATTTTTGATGCTCAGTCGCCTAAAATACGGACTCCATGCTGCCTGTTACTCGATATCGATACACTGCTGCGAATCACACCGGTCGTGGTAACCACGGCTATGGGCGAATAGGAACATTCCGCACTCGGCACTAAATATTTATGTCTTCTTTTTCCTTGACCTTTCACCGACTCGCTTCGCTGCCATACTTTTACAGCCTGGCTGGGAAACTACTGCCCTGGGCCGGGGGGCTTAGCATCATGCTTTTTGGGGTTGGCCTGTACATGGGTCTTGCGCTGGCGCCCACAGATTACGAACAAGGAGACAGCTACCGCATTATCTACGTGCACGTTCCTGCAGCCTGGATGTCGATGTTTGTTTATGTTGTTCTCGCCATTGCCGGCGCGATTGCCCTGGTCTGGCGGTTAAAACTGGCGGAAGTGGTGGCCCGTGCGAGTGCACCTATAGGGGCTTCCTATACATTCCTTGCCTTAGTGACGGGCTCTATATGGGGTAAGCCCATGTGGGGGACCTGGTGGATCTGGGATGCTAGGCTTACTTCCGAACTTATTCTGCTTTTTCTCTACCTGGGTTATATGGCGCTGCAATCGGCCATCGATGACAGACGTACCGCAGCCCGGGCCGGAGCCGTATTGGCTCTTGTCGGTGTTGTAAATCTTCCAATCATTCACTACTCGGTCGAATGGTGGAGTACGCTGCACCAAGGCCCCACCGTAACAAAGTTTGACTCACCTTCCATTCATCTCTCGATGTTGATTCCGCTACTACTGATGGCACTGGCATTCCAAATTCACTTTGTCACGGCGGTTCTCGCCCGCATTCGCCCAGAGATCCTGGTGCGTGAACAACGCACACAATGGGTAGAACGATTGATTTCCCCGCGGCAGTCATGACCGAATTCCTAAATATGGGTGGCTATGGTCTTTATGTCTGGCCTGCTTATCTCATCGTTGCCATCGTACTCATACTGAACCTTGTGGAGCCCCTACGTCGTCACCGACGTCTGCTCAGCGAGATATCACGGCACAAAAATCCCAATGGACCTGACACGCCGTGACACCCCTACGCAGACAGCGATTTATTCTCGTTGGTCTACTGGTTCTGGGCGTTTCCATCGCGCTTGGCCTCGCACTGCTTGCGCTCAGAGAGAACATTAATCTCTTTTTCAGCCCGACGCAGGTTAAGGCCGGAGAGGCACCCCAGCAGGCCAGCTTCCGCTTAGGTGGCATGGTTGTGGAAGGCTCGGTCCAGCGTCCTGATGCTGACCTGTCCGTGGAATTCGTCCTGACGGACACCGTCGAACAGGTTACCGTCACCTACAAGGGCTTCCTGCCGGATCTTTTTCGCGAAGGCCAGGGAATCGTCGCCCAGGGCATGTTAAACAGTAATGGCATCTTTGAAGCAAAACAGGTGCTGGCAAAGCATGACGAAAACTATATGCCGCCGGAAGTTGCAGATGCGTTAAAAAAAGCTAAAGAGATGGGGCTCAAGTGATCGCTGAACTGGGGTTGCTCGCCCTCATCATCGCTTTCTGCACTGCGGTTGTACTTGGCATTGTTCCGCTTTACGGTTCAACGCAACGACATAGCATCTGTATTGCCGTGGCCAGGCCCGCTGCTTGGGTGCAACTGGTTTTTGTCTCTATCGCCTACGGATGTCTTACTTACGCATTTTTGGATAATGATTTCAGTGTGAGCTACGTCGCTCACAACTCGAACTCAAAACTACCTCTGCTGTACAAGATCTCCGGCGTCTGGGGCGCGCATGAGGGATCGCTGTTGTTATGGGTGCTAATCCTTTCAGGCTGGACCGGGGCGGTCACAATTTTCAGTCGCACTGTACCCGAGGAGATGATCGCTAAAGTTTTGGGCATCTTGGGCCTTGTCAGCACTGGCTTTTTGTCTTTTATTTTGTTTACCTCCAACCCGTTTGCCCGACAATTCCCCCCAGTAACGGAAGGGCGTGACCTGAACCCACTTCTACAAGACCCTGGGCTTGCGATCCACCCGCCGATGCTTTATCTCGGGTATGTCGGATTCTCGGTGGTATTTGCGTTTGCAATCGCGGCTTTAATCACCGGTCGGCTGGACATGGCTTGGGCTCGTTGGTCCCGACCCTGGACTACCACGGCCTGGTCTTTTCTGACAGTGGGTATTGCATTGGGTAGCTGGTGGGCTTACTACGAACTTGGCTGGGGTGGCTGGTGGTTCTGGGATCCGGTCGAAAATGCGTCTTTTATGCCTTGGCTGATGGGCACAGCCCTTATTCACTCGCTTGCTGCAACTGAAAAAAGAGGCGTATTCAAAGCCTGGACCGTACTACTCGCAGTATTCGCGTTTTCACTGTCATTACTTGGCACATTTCTAGTCCGTTCCGGGGTACTCACATCAGTACATGCTTTTGCAAGCGATCCTGAGAGAGGTCTTTTTATACTCATTTTTTTGATCATCGTAGTCGGCGGTTCACTGACACTCTATGCCTGGCGCGCACCCGGCATTCGCAGTGTGCCTGGCTTTAACCCCGTGTCACGCGAGGGTGCTTTGTTGATCAACAATGTCCTGCTCGTGACAACCACCGCGACGGTCTTGCTGGGCACACTTTATCCACTCTTCATAGACGCGCTCGGACTGGGAAAAATCTCGGTCGGTCCACCCTATTTCAATACCATTTTCATTCCGCTAACGGTGCCGCTGGTTATTGCAATGGGTTTCGGCGCCCTCTGTCGCTGGAAAAAAGACACGTTTGCCCGCCTTCGGGCTGATCTCAGCATACTGCTTCTGGCGAGTTTAGTTGCAGGTGGTATCTGGCCGTTAGCAATGAATCACTATTCCTTTGCTGCAGCCAGTGCCGGGACACTTGGTTGCTGGGCAGTATTTACCGCAGTAAGGGGACTGTGGATTCGAGCTACACCCGGACGTCGCTGGCGGGGCCTTGTACAAACTCCCCGGTCCTACTGGGGTATGACACTGGCACACTCTGGCATCGGCATATTTGTGATCGGCGTTGCATTTACAACCATTTATTCAATGGAAAAAGATCTCAGTATGGCACCAGGTGACCGGATTTCGGTCGGCCGCTATGAATACCAGTTCGACGGTGTCCAAAACCTGCCTGGCCCGAACTACGTTGCTCAGACTGGCACAGTCATCGTCAGTCGCGATGGTCGCACCATGGCCCGGCTTTCACCGCAACGGCGGCGTTACCTGGTTCAGCAGATGCCTATGACAGAAGCTGGCATTCAGGCTGGGTTCTGGGGTGATTTTTATGTGTCACTCGGCGAGCGCCTTGATGACAGTGGCCGTTGGGCCGTCAGAGTGCACTATAAGGCGTTTATTCGCTGGATCTGGCTGGGCGCACTGCTAATGGCAGCCGGGGGTCTGCTTGCAGCCAGCGATAGGCGATATCGTACGGTCGTGCGCTTGCCAACCCGTGAACCGGCCCCACAGACAGCACCGGACCTGACCGGATAACCCATGCGGCCTGGGCAATTAGCTTTTCTATCGACTGCTTTTGCCGTTGTTCTATTCTTCAGCGCCGGAATTACAACCCCCCCGGTCCACGCCGTACTGGAACCCCTAAAATTTGATTCAAGCAGCCAGGAGTCCCGTTATAAGGCGTTAATCGCGGAGCTTCGATGCCTTGTCTGTCAGAATCAAAATCTCGCGGATTCCAACGCTGAGCTCGCGCGCGACTTGCGACTACTGACCCACAACATGATCCTGTCGGGAAGCTCAGATACAGAGATCGTTCAGTTCATGGTTTCTCGCTATGGCGATTTCGTACTCTACCGGCCACCGTTCAAACCGAGCACCGCCTTACTCTGGCTAGCTCCTCTGCTATTTTTGTCGGTAGGATGCTTCGTACTGTTTCGAATCTTTCGTAGTCGGAAGAATGTTAGCCCCTCCATCGTTCCACCGACACAGAGAGCGAGAGTGCGTAAATTGATGCGAGATGATCACTCCACATGATCGTATTCATAGTAATTGGCACGGTCATGCTCGCGTCGGCGCTGTGGCTGTTGCTGTGGCCGCTACTGACCCCATCGACCCGTACGATCATACCGCGACACGAGCTAAATGTTCGTATAGCTCAGCAACGGCTCGCAGAGATCGAAACTGAATTAGAGAACGAGCAACTTTCGGACGCCGACTTCAATACCGCGCAAACGGATTTGGAAGATACGCTACTGACTGAAATTCAACGGGAAGAAGGGTCAGAGTCACTAAAGAATTCAGGGCCTTTACCGGTGTTGATCGTCGCCACCTTGTTTCCGATCGCCGTTATTGCGCTGTACTTGATCCTCGGATCAACAAATTACCTCTCTACTGAAGACCAACCAGTAACAACAGACACGAGCGCAAGCTCACCTGACGCTTTACTGGCTGAATTGAAGCTCCGCCTCGAGCAGAACCCAACCGATCGCGAGGGCTGGGCTATTCTCGCAAACGCAATGATGAGTTTAGGCGAGTATGCCCAGGCAGTCGGCGCCTACGAAAAACTCTATGCCCTAACCGGTGATGACACTGAAGTACTGGTGGGTTACGCCGATGCATTGGCTATGCTGGAAGGAGGCGCTCTAAACGACCGTGTCATCACATTACTGGACCGTGCGCTCAAGATCGATCCAGAGCAACCCCAGGCGCTGTGGCTGGCTGGAATGGCAGCCGAAGCACGGGGGGACCTTCCTCGCGCTCTGGAGCACTGGCACCGTCTTAAACCGGCGTTGCACGCTGACCCTCAAGCGCAATCAGAACTTCAAGCCCTGATAGACCGAGTGACCGAACTGGCGATCAGCCGGGGCCTTGCGGTGAAAGATCATCCCCAAACTGTCCAGCGACTGAATCGACCAGCGGCACCTGTCACTCTGACGGTACGAATTGAGATCGCACCAGCCCTTGCAACACAAATTGAATCGTCGCACACCCTTTATGTCTATGCCCGTTCGAATGCGGGTGATCGCATACCGGTTGCTGCCGTCCGACGTTCCGCCGGCGAACTACCGCTTGAACTTGTCTTGGATGACCGCTCCAGCTTAATGGGGACCTCGGTGCTTTCGGATTACAACACAGTTACCCTTAGCGCCCACATCTCACGCACCGGCGACGCGATCAGACAACCGGGGGACCTGGCTAGTGAGTCCATTCCCGTAGACCTCACGACCACTGACACTATCACCCTGATGATCGGACAAGCGGACTGATCGACGCCGGAGTTCTGCACCCGCCACCACCATAACCTGTGCTGCCCTAACAGAAAATCAGCGGCGTACTGCCCAACTAAGCAGCGGGCGATCCGACAATATTGTATTCGGGGCCAAACGGGAACGCTGTGATGTTGTCTGCACCCGCCTCGGTGACTATTAGGATATCGTGCTCTCGATATCCGCCCGACCCTGGGATGCCTTCCGGGATCATAATCATTGGTTCCATAGATACCACCATGTTGGGCGCCAGCACGGTATCGACGTCTTCTCGCAATTCCAAGCCGGCTTCCCGCCCATAGTAGTGCGATAGCGTCCCAAAAGAATGCCCATAACCAAAAGTCCGATACTCAAGCAGATCATGTGATTTGTAGATCTCGTTCAACTCAGTCGCAATATCACAGCATCGTGCACCAGGTCGAATCAACTCCAGACCCCGGCGATGGACCTGGCAGTTGATTTCCCAGAGCTCAAGTGATTTGGAATCACAGTGGCCCAAAAACAGTGTACGCTCCAGCGCCTGGTAGTACCCTGAAATCATGGCGAACGTATTCAAGCTGAGGATATCCCCCGCCTGGATACGACGCGTCGTCAACGGATTATGCGCCCCGTCCGTGTTGATTCCCGACTGCACCCAGGTCCAGCTGTCCATCAACTCGGTGTGGGGGTAAGTGCGGGCTATTTCGCGGACCATTGTCTGAGTGGCATGAATTGCGACCTCGTACTCCGGCATTCCCTCTCGAAGTGTTTCAACCACGGCAGCACCACCAAGGTCGCAGATCCTTGCGCCCTCACGGATCAGCGCAAGTTCTTCAGCCGACTTATACATGCGAAGCCGCATCGCAACCTCACAGATATCAACCAGTTTTCTGCCTGGCAGTGCCGATCTGAGCTTCTCGTGATTCTGCAGCGTCAGATGATCCGATTCGATCCCGATGGTGACAGCGTCACCCACCAACTGCTTAACCGCTTCAAAGAAATTGTCCTTGTGCCAGTCCGTATAGATAAGATTGTCGTGGCCAAAAGTCTGTCGCCACGGCTGTGCACCATCGATATTGGCACTGATGGTCGTCAATCGGTCCGCAGTGATCACACACCCATAATTACGTCCGAATGCGGTATATACAAAGTCTGTGAAATAGTTCACGCAGTGCATCGAGGTCAGGATCACCGCCTCCATCTGCTCCGCGAGCATATGCTGCCTCATCGCAGCGACACGGCGCCTCATTTCCTGATCCGAAAAGGTCGGTTGCGGCGGCTTTCCGTTCTCTAGCGTAAGCGTTTTGGGTCGGTCCGGCATACAGCAACTATCTCTTTGTTACGGTTGAGTAGACTCTATCAGCCAGTACAAACTGCACAATCGCGTCCAGCACTTATCGGATGTCCGGAAAGATGCATTCCCAATCGAAATCGTCGAAAAAAGCCATATGCTTCTGATTACATTGGGTCTGGTAATCCGAACCGGATAACACCGAGGACACACAAAAATAGGCCTTGCGCAGTGCATTCGTCTGTGCGTTTTCTTCTATGGCAACCGTCGCGATACCAGCGATTAGCCCCCCTTGCCTTTCAATCAATTCTATCGCCGCGCCCATCGTACCGCCGGTCTCTACCCACTGATCAACCAGTAGGACCCGGGTACCTGGCCGGAATGCCGGTTTACGAAGTTCAAGAGACTGTGTCCGTTTGGAGTAGTTAATGAACTCCACTTCTTCTGTTGGCACTGGCAACTTGCCTGCCTTGCGCACGGTCAGCAGTCCTGTGCCCAACCGAGTAGCCAGCGCCGCGCCCAGCACATAGCCAGCAGCATCAATGCCCGCAACAACGTCCACGGGCACTGTACGAAACGGCTGCACAAGATCGTCGACCATCTGCGCAAACGCCCGGCCATTAATGTAAGCCGAGGAGGGATCCAACCAGGCGAAGGTATCACCCTTTACCGTGGGCGCCATCTTCTGAAGATACGATCGATCGCTACTCCGACCATCGAACGATGCAGAGGCATTTCGGTGCACAGCAGAACAGCGACAGTTATCGATCAAACGCGATAATCTTGTTCTATCTATATTATAAAAGTCTTGGGGTAAATTTATCCCGGTGGCAACGAGTATCGCATCAACGTAGGGTGCGTAGTCATGGACATTTTCTGGGGTAATTCCCGAAGCCACCGCTAACGTGCCGGCACCGACACCTTGTCGAAATGTTTCTATCTTTTCGATTTCGGCAGCTTCGCCCGTCGCGACTCCTGAAGTAGTCACGACATCCGTCCACTGCGCTGCAATTTGTCCGGATAGTAAGTAATCCGCTGGATCGACGACTCGCTGTTTCTTAAAGGCTGTTCCACCAAAATAGATTCCTGACCAGCCACTCTCCTGGCGGACGATATTAATGTCTCCAGCCTGGCTTTGTGCCTCATGTTGCTCATCTATACAGGCATCATCCGCCCAGTAAGCATCGATGGCGAGGCCCCGGGACTCGAGGTCACCCAGAATCGGAAAAGCATCCCGCCCGGTCACCCCAAGAAAGTTGACCCCCAGCCAAAGCAGTGGATGCGCCTGTCTGCACCGTTCAATCAACGGCAAAAACAGCGTTACATCGAAACCGTGATTGATCAAAAATACACCTTGTGCACCGCAGCGAACAGCAATTTCAATATTTCGATCGATCTGCTCATCATCCTGCGCATGAATTACAGGGAGTACGGCGGGCCCCACGGTCTTGAATTGTTTGTGAAAGATATGACTGTGCACTACTCGACCTCGGTTTTCGTTAATTCTCGTAAGGTTAGATTACCTTTTCTGTGCGCTTCCACAAACCCTAGGGGTAAGACGCCCGGTGCTCCCTTTGGCACCGTCACCTGCAAACAAATTACCTGGCTCCGGCATACTCGACAGTCAACATTAACTGAGTCCATCAAATCGCTGAATCAGCGTGGTTATTTTCTTGGCGGTGTTTATCGCGAGTACTTAAAGAGAAATCAACAACACAAAATTTAGCTGACTCAGTATCGACCCAAGCACACCTTTTGAAGTACTCTTGTGGAACAGCGAGCTATAGACAAATAACTCTGTGGATGCTGACAGTATGTGGAGTGCCAATTCCAACGCGACAACACAATTTGCGAGTCACGGGCCAGTGTTCTAGACATTCCCGCACTGCCTGAGACGACGACTAAACCAGCCAACAGGAGAGTAAATGATGAGTAAAAAAGAAGTCCCCGGAAAAACCGATCACACTGACATCGGCAGAAGAAATATTCTAAAGGGCGTTGGTGCCGCTTCAGCGGCAACCGCTTTGAGCGTGCCGATGATTCTTGTGCCTCCGCGTGCTAATGCTGCAACCGAGCTCAACATGATTGCCTGGTATGGTCACGGCGAACCGGACATGGTCGAAGAGTTTGAGGCCATGAACAATGTCAAGATCAAAGCCAAATATTATGCCGGCGGCGACAATATGCTGGCGCTGATTTCACAGTCCCCCCCCGGTACCTACGACATTGTTTTATCGGACGGCGAATTTGTCCAGCTGCTTAACGAAGCGGGCTACATCGAAAAGATGGATCCCGGTGAATACAACATGGATGACCTATTCGATGAGTACTCCCGGTTCCCTGGACACTGGAAAGGTGATGATTTGTATTCTGTGATTGTCAGGTTCGGATATTTGGGTGTTTCGTTCAACACCACAATTATCAGCCACGAAGAAGCTATGGACTACAACATCCTCTGGGATTCCAAACTCACAGGCAAGGTCGGCCACTTCGACTGGCACCTGCCTAACCTCGGTTGCTTGAGTTTAAGGGACGGTAATGACGATCCAACGCCATTTGATATCAATGCTGCACAATGGAAGAAGCTACAGGAAACAACCCTGTCGCTCAAACCCCAGGTCGGCGGTTATTTCGATTATGGTGGCACGTTTTCATCCCTGAAATCTGGCGAGATACACGCCATGTGCGGAATCGGCGACTGGATCACAGGTGTCGTCAAGAAAGACGGTGCGCCGGTTGACTCGGTCGTGCCGAAACAAGGGGGAATTCAATGGACTGAATCGTACTCCATCGGCAAGGGATCCCAAAAGCAGGATCTGGTCAAGAAGTTCATCAAGTACATGACTTCAGGCCCTGGTCAAGTTCGCTCGACACAAATGGCGGCGTATCCCGCTATGTCTCCCTACAAATCGGGATGGGCAGCCCTCAATCAGGCCAACCCTGCCGAAGCCAAACGACAGCGCATGAATCTAGATGGACCGAACTGCATCGATGATCTTCGCGAAGGCCGCATCCACTTTCGGCGGACACCGATTCAACAGTCGCTTGAGGAGTGGAATGACTTTTGGTCTGAATATAAGAACGCATAAAACCCAATGAATTGAGCGGGTCGGTGGTTACTGGCCCGCTCTTTTTTCTGGGTTACTTGCAATCGGCATTCATTAAACCTCCCTAACTGCTCACGATCACTTCGACAACTCCCGCACAGGATATTTCGATAAGCACTTATTCTCACCAGCGTACAGTCACCGTGTATGGCCTGACATGGTCTATGCCTATTGTCGTGTGGCAGCTTGTATTTTTTGTATTTCCGCTGTTGTTTTTGTTGTTGATGAGTTTCTGGCTGGTTAAGAACTACCGCATGGTGCCTGGCTTTGATTCGGTGAACTGGATCAAGATGTACGGCAAGGGCTACTTCTGGGACGGTTATTGGCGCACTTTGGGTTATGCCGGCATCACGACGGTGATCACCAGCGTGCTCGCATTTCCCTGTGCTTTTACTCTGGCATTCAAGGTCTCACCGACTGTCCGCCGATGGGCTATGTTTTTCCTGATAGTCCCGTTTTTTACCAGTTATCTTGTACGTATATTTTCCTGGCAAATCTTTTTAAACGACAACGGAATTATCAATGTTCTATTGGGTCTGGTAGGGCTTGGTCCATTCTCGATGCTTAATACCTTTTTCGGCACAGTCGTGGGGTACCTGACTCTATGCTTACCGCTAGCTGTGGTGTTACAACTTATCTCGCTATCCAACGTTGACCGGCGTCTGATTGAAGCCGCCCACAACCTCGGTTGTGGCAGCTTTCGTACTGTTTTTGCAGTAATCATTCCGCTCGCTAAAATCGGTATCATTGTGGCCGCGGTTTTCTGTTTTATCCTTTCTTTCGGCGATTTTGTCAGTCCCTATTACCTTGGCGGCTCCAAACCACCCACATTGAGCATCCTGATTATCGATACCACCAAATCGGGACAACAGTGGCCTCGTGCTGCGGTTGTTGCGATTACCATGATCGTGACGCTATTCACAATCATGTTTACCGCTATTGCACTGGCCTACCGGCGGCGCTGATGATCCGAGCAAAAGCGTACGATGGTCTATTCTTCTTTTACGTCGCGCTTGTGTTCGTTTTTGTATTTCTCCCCATTCTGACTAGTTTTGTATTCTCATTTAATTCAGAACGTTTCCCCACCATCCCGCTGGGACACTTCACCCTGCACTGGTACACCCTCGCCTTTACCGACGCCGATGTCTGGGACGCCTTCAGGGTCAGTCTGATCGTGTCCTTATCAGTTGCTTTTATCGCAACCTTCCTGGGATTTTGTACAGCCTATACTGATTACCGCTATAACTTTTTTGGGAAGTCTGCTTATCTCGCGCTCTCGTTGCTGCCGCCTACAATTCCCCTGGTCATTATGGGGCTCGCAATGCTAGCACTGCTCGCGCGTATCGGCATGTCCGGCAAGATAATATCCATCATTGTGAGTCATGTTGTATTGTGCTCACCGTTTGCAATGGCCATTGTGCGGATGCGTTTGGCGCAAATTGACCCCAACCTAGAATCGGCCGCCTGGAATCTCGGTGCATCCCAATGGCGAACCATGCGTGAAGTGATTGTGCCCTTTTGCGCACCGGCCCTTATATCCGCGTTCTGCCTGACTGCAGCCGTCTCATTCGATGAATTTGCCGTCGCGTGGTTCGTTTCGGGTCTTAACAAAACGGTCCCGGTCATTATCCTCGAGATTCTACAGGGCAATACTGATCCCAGAATTAATGCCATTGGGTCGGTGGTTTTCGTAACCTCTATCACCCTGATCATACTTGCGCAGATTATTTACATGAGAAAATCAACCCGGAAAACGCTCACAGGATTTTGATGGGAGACTTTAGTGCCAACTAACCCAGCACAACCGCTTGTTTTGTTTGACCATGTCACGAAACGTTTTGGCCTGACAACCGCGGTGGATTCTATTTCCCTCGAGATTTTCGAAGGCGAATTCCTGTCTATCATGGGCCCCTCTGGTTGCGGCAAAACAACAACGCTTCGGATGCTTGCCGGGCTTGAGGAACCCTCCGAGGGTGATATTCAACTCGCCGGCGAGCGCATCAACAACGTCACCGTTTCAGAACGGGACACGCCAATGGTCTGGCAGTCCCTGGCTTTATTCCCCTTTCTGAATGTGATCAAGAATGTTGAATTCGGACTAAAAATGCGGGGGGTGTCGGCCACTGAGCGGCGCAAACGTGCCCTTGACTGGCTCGAGAGACTGGAAATCGCTGACTTTGCTGACCGAGAGATCAGTCAACTTTCCGGTGGACAACAACAACGTGTGGCACTGGCAAGATCGCTTGTCACAGAACCCCGAATTTTGCTGCTCGATGAACCGCTCAGCGCACTGGATGCCAACCTTGTCGTGCGCATGCAGGGCGTTCTGACAAAACTTCAGAAAGAACTCGGCATCACTTTTGTCTATGTCACACACCGGCAGTCCGAAGCGTTTGCAATGTCCGACCGGGTGGTCATCATGAATCAAGGAAGAATAGAACAAATTGATTCAGCTAAAGGAATCTATCGCAATCCGGCAACGCGGTTTGTCGCAGAGTTTGTCGGCGCAAACAACATATTGACCGGAACGGTTATCGCGGCAGATGAACTGATTGAAATTGAGACACCTGCTGGTCGTTTTAAATGCGCCGAGAACTCGGATCACACCTGGTCAATCGGCGACACTACCAGTCTGGTGATCAGTGCAGATCTAATCAGACTAAGCACTAGCGCGGTAAATGAGACGAACGAAATGGCGTGCCGATTTATCAGCGAGGAATTCGTCGGCTCAATTGTCACCGTTCTGGCTGAAACACCAGACGGCGCAGACTTTAGAATTCAACTCCAGCAACGAGAATTATCAGAACTCGATCTCAATGTCGGGGCGACGATATATGTGCGATGGGACAGTCACGATGCGCATCTGCTCCGCGACACGACCTGATTGTGGAATCAGGGTATAAAATTGCAGTCACAATGTTGTTGAGGCACGACAACAACACGTTCCAGTTATGGAGGAGTCGGTTTGCTTGATCTGCTAATCAGAAACGCTACCGTTATGGACCAGCCGTCGCCTGTTGATATCGGCTGTCAGAACGGTCGGATTTCTCTGGTCGAGCCACATATCCAAGCACAGGCAGAGACCGAAATAGATGCCGAGCAGCAACTGGTAACGGCTCCCTTCGTCGACAGCCACTTTCACATGGATTCGACGCTGTCGTACGGGCGACCCCGAGTCAATCAGAGTGGCACCCTGCTCGAAGGCATAGCCCTGTGGTCGGAACTCAAACCGCATCTCACGGTCGACGACATTAAGCAGCGTGCCCTCACTCTATGTGGCTGGGCGGTAGCTCAGGGAAATCTGGCTATTCGCAGTCACGTAGATATCTGCGATCCGCAATTGACTGCCGTCCATGCTCTGCTGGACGTCAGAGAAACCGTAAAACCCTACCTCGACCTTCAATTGGTCGCCTTTCCACAGGACGGCTATTTTCGATATGCGGGGGCAGTCGACCTGCTCACCCGAGCTCTGGACCTTGGTGTGGACGTTGTTGGTGGAATACCCCACTTCGAACGCACCATGGCGGACGGTGCACAGTCCGTGCGCGAACTCTGTCAGATTGCGGAAGCGCGTGGACTGATGGTCGATATGCACTGCGATGAAAGCGACGATCCGCAGTCCCGACACATAGAAACCCTAGCATCAGAGACACAGCGACTCGGTTTGCAAGGCCGCGTAACGGGGTCCCATCTGACCTCCATGCACTCCATGGACAACTATTATGCTGGCAAACTCATGTCGCTGATGGGTGAATCACAGGTGCATGCTGTCGCCAACCCACTGATCAACATTACGTTACAGGGTCGTTCTGATAGCTATCCAAAGCGTCGCGGCATGACGCGGGTCAAGGAGATGATGCAACTAGGGATTAATGTTGCTTTCGGTCACGACTGTGTGCTCGATCCCTGGTATTCACTCGGCAGTCACGACATGCTTGAAGTGGCTAATATGGGACTACATGTCGGACAGATGACAGGCATCACCGAAATGCGTCAAGCATTTAAAGCGGTAACTTCGAATGCTGCCGAGGTGCTCGCCCTGGAGAATTATGGACTTGAGCCAGGTTGCAATGCCGACATGGTGATACTGCAGGCGGCCGACCCCATTGAAGCGCTGCGATTGCGGGCGACCCGACTGTTCGTGATCCGGCGCGGCGAAGTGATCGCGGAATCTGCGCCTGTCAAAACAACGTTAAAAATGTTTGATACCGAGTCAGTTATTCGGTTCAGCCAAGCCGAAATAAATAAACCAATTCACTAGCCGTTCAAGAACTTGCCGCTTTGTTCTCCGCGGCACACAGGGTCGCAACCGCCCCTTCCAGACGTTCCAGCCCTTCCTTGATATCAGCCTCTGGAATAATGAGCGATGGCGCCAGCCTCAGAACATCACTACCAGCTATCAGCGTCAGAACGCCGGCATCCTGACTCGCCAGCAGAAATTCACGAGCCCGACCAGACCAGTCGTGAGTAACCACACAACCAATCAGCAGGCCCTGGCCCCGAATCGCCTGGAACACATCAAAACGATCTGAAATCTCCTGGAGCCCCTTGACCAGCATCGCCCGCCGATGGGTAACGCCCTCTAGAACTTCCGGCGTGTTGATCAAATCAAGAGCCGCGCTAGCCACTGCACAAGCGAGGGGATTACCGCCGTACGTACTGCCATGGGTGCCTACTTTAAAAACCTCCGACACCTGCGCTGTTGCCAACGTGGCGCCGATAGGAAATCCACCACCCAAGGCTTTTGCGGTTGCCATAATGTCAGGCTTCACATCGTACCACTCGTGGGCATACAGCTTGCCGGTTCGACCTACTCCTGTCTGAACCTCATCCAGGACCATTAATGCCTGATGTTCATCACACAGGCGCCGGATGGCCTGCATAAACGCAGGCTCAGCATCGAGTACACCACCTTCACCCTGTATAGGCTCAACAATAACAGCACAGACCGTATCCGATAACGAGTTGAAGGTTTCCTCGAGCGCTGCCACATCATTAAAAGGTAAATGTGTAATCGATCCCGGCAATGGTCCGAATCCTTCCCGGTAATTCGGTTGGCCCCCAACTGAAATATTCAACAGTGACCGGCCATGGAAGGCGTTGTCAAAAGCAATAATTAAGTCTTTCTGTGGCCCAAAGTTAGAGTGGCTATATCGTCGGGCAAGCTTGAGCGCGGCTTCATTTGCCTCAGTCCCAGAATTACAGAAAAAGACACGGTCAGCAAACGTGGCATTACACAGCTTTTCTGCCAAAACGACTGCAGGCTCGGTCGCCATGACGTTGGAAGTGTGCCACAACTTGCCGGCCTGCTCCGTAAGTGCGGAGACCAACGCCGGGTGCGCGTGACCAAGCGCATTGACAGCAATACCACCAGCAAAGTCGACATATTCTGTACCGGCCTGGTCCCAGACTCGCGAACCACTGCCTCGAACAGGAATCACATCACCCGGCGCATAGTTCGGCATCATGACCTGATCATAGGATTCGCGTGTGGTTGTGGTCATAGCCACTCTCCTTCTATTTCTTTTTGTTTCGGTGTTCAACCGTATATTTTACCCCAGAGCGTGTCTTTGATCTGGCTGTACGCTTTTAATTGAACACAAAACAGATATGATGAGGTTCTATCAAACGAGACTGGGTACAAAGCAATCATGAGCAGATTATTCGGATCCATCAGACAGATGGGGTACGTAGTCCGCGATGTAGAACAAGCCATGAAACACTGGGTAGAAGTGTGCGGCATCGGGCCTTGGTACTACATCGACAAACTGCCCGTCAAAGACTTTAACTACCGTGGACAACCCGGCTCACCACATTTGTCTATTGCACTGGCAAATTCAGGTGAAGTTCAGGTCGAGTTAATTCAGCAGCGGGACACCTCTCCCACCATGTACCAGGATTTCCTGAACGCAGGCAACGAAGGCCTTCAGCACTGGTCGAGCTGGCCGGAAAATTACGACGATCTCTACCAACGCGCTCTTGATTCAGGCTACGAGGTCGGCCAGGAAGCCGACAGTGTCCGCGGCCGGTTTGTCTATTTCTTTAACGAAGGACATCCCGGCACGGTCATTGAGATGGCACACTTTACGCCAGAGCGTCGTCGAATATTCGATGCCGTCAGGGAAGCGGCAATAGACTGGGACGGCAGCGACCCCATTCGCGATCAGTGGCCTTGATTATCCTGGCGGCTAGTCCAGAAGCACCTCGGGTGCCTCGAGTACACCTCGTAATTGTGAGAGAAATCGTGCGCACGGCGCACCATCGATAAGGCGATGGTCAAACGTCAATACCAGTGTGCCCAGATCACGCGCTACGATCTCGTTGCTGGAATAACGCGGCACGCGCTGAATGCGCCCTATCCCGAGGATCCCGCACTGGGGTGGATTTAATACCGGTGTGAACCAGTCTATACCCAGCCCGCCAAGATTGCTCACGCTGAATGTTGCACCCTCCATTTCATCCGGGGTCAACCTGTTTTCACGCGCCTGGACTGCCAGCTCGCGTACGGTTCGCGCAATCTCCCCGATACTTAACTTGTCGGCGTTGCGGACAACTGGCACCACCAGACCGGCATCAATATCAATCGCAACGCCCAGATTAACTTCGTTATAACGGCAAATGGCTCCGTCGATAAACCCAGCATTGAGATCGGGGTGATCCTTTAAAACCTGAGCAGTCGCTGCCAGGATCAGGTCATTGGGTCCAAGTGCAGCACCCCACTTTTCCTGCCAATCAGCCTCGTGCTCTATACGGTAAGACTCAAACCGACTGAAATCGACTTCTATTCCTTCACTGACATGGGGCGCTACGCCCCAGTTTGTACTCAGGCGTTCGGCCGTAATCCGCCGGATCCCGCTGAGAGGCACGACCTCACCTGCGGGTACCGATGTGTCCTCCGCCTTAGCCGGGGCGGTTCCATCATCAATCGCACGCTGGACGTCTTCCTTAGTCACCCGCCCGTCAGGCCCTGTACCTTGTACAGCATCGGCATTGATACCGTGCCTGTCAGCGAGGCGTTGGGCCACCGGTGTAACCCGGGGCCCTGCTGATACAGATTGTTTTTTAGGGTCTGGCTCGACCGGTTGATCCGGAACAGTTTCACCCGCATCTCCGATCCAGGCGAGGACATCCCCTACATCATACTCGGCGTCGACCTGTCCCACAGTCTTAAGCAGAACACCTGACACTGGAGAATTGACATCGACCACCGTCTTATCTGTCTCTATAGATATCAACAACTGGCCCTCATCAATGCTTTCACCTTCTGAGATGTGCCACTCGACGACTCGACCCGTTTCCATGGTATGACCCATTGCCGCCAGCTTAAATTGCGTCGCCATTGTTACGGTCGGATCAACTCATGACCGCTTGAACAGCGGATACAACGCTTTCGCTACTGGGGACCACATGTTTAACCAGTTCAGCACTGAAGGGCATAGGCACATGCGGGCTGCCGACCCTTGCGACAGGCGCTTTAAGATCGTGAAAACAATTCTCACCGATCATCGCAGCAATCTCGGAAACGGCACCCGCAAATGCCGAGTCTTCACCACAGACTATAGCCCGCCCTGTTTTGCTTACGGAGCTACAAATCGTATCAGTATCAAGCGGTGACAACGATCTCGGGTCTACGACTTCTACATCGTAGCCATCATCTTCAAGCGTGATGGCTGCTTCCAGAGATTTCTGGACCATTGGACCGACTGCGATGATCGTGGCATCTTCACCTTCCCGCTTGATGTCTGCCAGTCCGATAGGGACCAAGTGCTCACCATCCGGCACCTCACCTTTACTGGTATAGATTCGTTTGTACTCGAAGAACATCACTGGATCGGGCGAACGTATGGCCGTTTTAAACAAACCTTTCGCATCCGCCGGTGTAGACGGTACCACCACCTGCAATCCGGGCACGTGCATAAACCACGATTCCATAATTTGTGAGTGCTGTGCGGCCAGCAGTCGGCCGACACCGCAGGGCAGACGAATCACCATCGGAACGCTGCCCTGGCCACCGCTCATGTAGCGCATTTTTGCAGCCTGATTGACGACCTCGTCCATCGCGCACGTCACAAAGTCAAGGTACATCAACTCGACCACAGGCCGCATACCTGCCAGCGCAGCGCCAACACCGACCCCAACAATACCGGCCTCTGCAATCGGCGTCTCAAAAATTCGACCTGGGAAACGTTCTGCAACGCCTTCAGTCACTTTGTAAGGGCCACCGTGGGTAATTACATCCTCTCCGATGACGAATATCGAATCATCTCGCGCCATTTCCTCATGGAGCCCTTCTCGAAGCGCTTCATTGAATGCCATGGTTTTCATTACGCGACCTCCTGAACCGGTGCTACAACGTCGGTTGCGACTTCGTCAGCACTTGGCCAAGGGCTTTCCTCGGCAAATTGGGTGGCGGCACTGATTTCAGCCTTAGCTTCAGCCTGGATAGACTCATCCTGTTCTTCGCTCAGCCAGTCTCGATCGCGCATGAACTGTGCCAGCAGTTTTATTGGGTCTCGGTTTTGCTTCCATTCATCGACCTCTTCGGTCGTACGGTACTGTTGTTCATCACCGAGGCTGTGACCATAGAACCGATAAGTGCGTGCTTCGAGCAAAGTGGGGCCCCCACCCTCCCGTGCTCGCTTCACGGCCTCGCCTGCAGCTTCATACACCTCTACAACATCCTGGCCATCTACTGACACGCCGGGTATTGAATAAGAGGCTGCCATGTCCGCGACCGAATCCACGACCGCTACATTCTTACGCGGCACCCACTGCTGATACCCATTATTCTCACAAACATAGACAACCGGCAGGGTCCAGAGCGATCCCATGGCGATCGCTTCATGAAAAGTACCTCGAGCGGCTGCCCCGTCACCAAAAAAACACACTGACACTTGATCAGTGCCACGCAATTTACTGGCGAGTGCCGTACCGGTCGTGGGACCAATACCCGCGCCTACAATACCATTTGCGCCCAGCATATTGAGTGAGAAATCTGCGACATGCATCGAACCCCCTTTACCTTTGCAGGTGCCCGTAGCCTTTCCCCACAACTCCGCCATCATCTGGTCCGATTTTGCGCCTTTGGCTAAGCAATGGCCGTGACTCCGATGTGTCCCAAGTACGTAATCATCATCTCTCAGATTTGCACAAACCCCTGTGGCAACAGCTTCCTCCCCACAATACATGTGCAAAGTACCGACCACATTGCCCAGATTGGTCTGGCGATCCGCCTCCTCTTCGAATAAGCGAATGCGCCACATGTCCGTGTATATTTTCAGGCAGACGTCTGCTGACAGATCCATGTGATTTCCCCTTTTATTTGCCTACATCAAATCTTGAACGCAGTTGAACCCTTGGAGTTAAGTCTAGGGGAGAATGCGCTATGATTGCCAGCCTATAACCTCAGGGCATTTATTCCGGAATTACGTATCCATGCGGTGGGCTTCAAATCAATCACAGGGGGAAACATGCGCTTAAAAAACAAAGTTGCCATAGTGACGGGTGGCGCTTCCGGCATCGGTGCAGCGACCTGTCGACTCTACGCTCAGGAGGGTGCTGCCGGGATCGTGGTGGCCGACATTAACGAAGAGGCTGGCCAGTCGGTCGCGGACAACATCGTTCAAGCAGGTGGGGAGGCCATTTTCGTCCTTCTGGACGTCAGTGTGGAGTCCCAATGGATCGATACCGTAAATACAACGGTTGCACGCTACGACCGACTCGATATCACGGTCAATAATGCCGGAATGTCTGTCGCGGAATCCAGAGTAAAAGTTGAAGACACCACTATTGAAATCTGGGATCGCCTCCATGCCGTGAACTCAACCGGTGTATTCCTTGGCACCAAGCACTCGATCTCGCCAATGCGTGAAAACGGCAGTGGTTCCATCATCAATATCTCCTCAATCTACGGTATTGTTGGGAGCACCGGTACAACCGCCTACCACTCAGCAAAAGGGAGTGTTCGAACCTTTACCAAAGCCGCCGCAATTCAATATGCGCCGGACCTCATCCGCTGTAATTCCGTACATCCGGGATTTGCCGATACGGGCATGACAGCCGCAGTGCATGCCGACCCAGAAGAATGGAACAAACGGGTAAGCCAAACGCCGATCGGACGCATGGGAACCGCAGAGGATATTGCCTGGGGCTGCGTGTTTCTGGGTTCGGATGAATCGAGTTTCATGACAGGTGCAGAACTCGTCATAGATGGCGGCATGACAGCACAATAATCAGTTATACCGCATTATTCTAGGTAGCTCATTATGAAACTTGATGGAAAGGTAGCCCTGATTACCGGTGCAGCAGGCGGGATTGGTCAGGCAATTGCCCGGCGCCTTGCCCGTGAAGGTGCCCATGTCGCACTAGCGGATATTCGAACCGAACCGCTCGACGATATCGCCCGGGCCATAGAGTCCCATAATCGCAAGGCCCTTAAGGTGGCAGTCGACGTAACCCAGGCAGACCAAGTTGCCCGGATGGTCCAAGCGGTTGTTGAAGCATTTGGCCACATAGATATTTTCTTCAATAACGCCGGCATTATTCGGGTCCAGAATTTTCTAGATGTCACGGAAGCTGAATGGGATCAGGTTATCGATGTCAACCTCAAGGGCGTATTTTTGTGCGGTCAGGCTGTAGCCAAACACATGATGGAACGCCATTGTGGCAAGATTATTAACACCGCATCTCTCGCGGCCGATCGCGGCCGGCCAGAGATCGCTGCTTATGCTGCCAGCAAGACGGCTGTGGTCTCACTGACACGATCGATGGCGCTTGACCTCGCTGATCACGGCATCACCGTTAACGCACTGGCTCCCGGGATTGTCGATACCGATATGTGGGCCTTCATCGACAACGAGATGGGCAAACTGTGGGGGCGGCAGAAAGGCGACTCCATGCAACGCAGGGTAGACATCGTACCACTCAAGCGAGCTGCCAGTGCGGATGAAGTTGCGAATGTTGGCGTTTTTCTTGCCTCTGACGAAGCCGACTACATTACGGGACAGACGATGTACATCGATGGGGGTGATTCAGCCTGAATTACGGTGGCAGTCGCAACCAATAGTATCTATCAGACCCCTACAATCGACCTTTGTTCAAACTTAAGATTATGATAATGATCTACCTACTAATCGCTTCCGCAACAAAGTCGAGTCGATCCTGACCAAAGAACATCTGTTCACCCACGAAAAATGTTGGCGCGCCAAATACGCCGCGATTCACGGCTTCCTCTGTGTTGGCAATCAATTGATCCTTAACGGTCTGGTGGCCGATCTGGTTCATTAACTCCGCGATGTCCAACCCGGCATCGCTCAAGACTTGGCCGATTACATCCGGTTCATTTAGGTTCCGGGCCTCAACCCAGATCGCCATGAAGATTGCATCGCGATAAGTTGAAGAGACAACAACATCGTCCTGATAAGCCACGGCGCCGCGCATCAGCGCCAACGTATTGATCGGGAAATGTGGATTAAACCTAAACGGCACACCGTAACGCTTTGCAAACCGCTTCAAATCATTGTTCATATAGGCAGCTTTTGCCGGCACAACGACAGGGCTTTGGTTGCCAGTGGACTTAAACACACCGCCGAGCAACATCGGTCGCCAATCGATTGTGGCACCGACCGAGGCAGCAATATCTGGCAACTGCGTAGCCGCTAGATACACCGTCGGACTGCCAAAATCATAAAAAAACTCAACTGTTTTTGTCATCAATTCTGTACCTGTTTTAGTGCGGCTCGATCCAGGGCCGAAGGTCTACCTCCTGCGTCCACGCAGACCGACGCTGACAGTGTAACTGCCAGTACATCTCGGCAATATGCTGCGGATTCAGTATTCCATCCTGATCTTTAAGCGCATACGTTTCGGGAAACATTTCCTTGATCCATACCGTATCGATAGCACCATCAATAATTACGTGTGCAACGTGAATGCCCTGGGGGCCAAGCTCCCGGGCCATCGATTGTGACAACGCCCTCAAACCAAACTTTGCACCAGCGAATGCACTGAACCCAGCGCCGCCACGCATACTTGCGGTTGCACCGGTAAACAAGATAGTGCCTCGACCGCGGGGTTTCATGTAGTGCGCTGCTTCGCGTCCTGTTAGAAACCCGGCAAAGCAACCCATTTCCCAGACCTTGTAATACACACGGGTGGTCGTGTCGTTAAGCGAAAACTTAACATTGCCACCGGCGTTGAACACACAGACCTCGACCGGACCAATATTACTCTCGACAGTCTCGAACAACTGCTGAACCTGATCTTCTCGACGCGCATCGGTGCCGAAAGGTTCTACCTGGCCGCCTTCTGCTTTGATCCGCTCAACAAGGGGAGTGAGCTTATCGGCGTTTCGCCTTGCCACACAGGCCACATAACCTTCACGGGCAAATCGCTGGGCAATCGCACCGCCTGTCGCGTCACCTGCGCCGATAACAATGATCGCTTTCTTCCCCATTGTAACTAATAGGTCGCCCGACCCCCGCTAAGGTCGAAGGCGGCCCCGGTCGTAAAGGAATTTTCTTCTGACACCATCCAGGCCACCATCGCTGCGATCTCCTCAACCAAAACAAACCGTCCACGGGGAATCTTCGACAACATGTAGTCAATATGCTGTTGGCTGATTTGGTCGAATATACGAGTTTTTGCGGCTGCCGGGCTGATGCAATTGACTGCGATGTTGAGGTCTGCAGTTTCTTTCGCGATCGATTTAGTCAGAGCAATAACCCCGGCTTTGGCAGCACTGTAAGCTGCAGCGTTGGGATTGCCTTCTTTCCCTGCTATGGAAGCCACATTGACAACTCGCCCATAATCCTGCTCTCGCATCATTGGAATCACGGCACGACAACAGTAATACACGGCATTGAGGTCGACATCGATGACATTCTGCCAGTCTGGCACAGGATATTCCCACGATGGGACTGTTGGGCCCGCGATCCCTGCATTGTTGACCAGAATATCAATTCCACCCAGATCGGAGGCTGTCTGTTGAGCAGCTGCCACGACAGCGTCCGAATCAGTCACATCTACAGTCGTTGAAAAGACCGACGACCCAGCCAATTCTTGGCAAGCTTCCTCAAGCAATGCCGCGTCCTGATCCCACAGGCAGACCTGTGCCCCTGATGCCAGCAATCGCTGGGTGATACACAAACCGATACCTTGTGCTGCGCCGGTTACCACCGCCCGACGCCCTTTTAGATCTATCTGATTCATTGAGTAATAACCTCGCTTATTATAGCCTTGCTTATTATAAGCTAGCATACTACATTGTTACTATGGAGCGGGAAAATCTAGATCGTAATTTCGGTTTTATTCTGAACGATGTCTCTCGACTGATGCGAACCACATTTGACCGACGAGCAAAATCGATCGGACTGACCCGATCGCAATGGTGGGTCCTGACCCACCTCTATCGTCGCGACGGACTTGTCCAGGCTGAATTGGCCGAAATTCTGGAAATAGAGCGACCCACCCTCGGTCGACTGCTCGACCGCCTCGAAGCCAAAGGATGGCTTCGCCGTGAACCTGACCCAAACGACCGCCGTGTCAAACGGGTGTATCTAACCGACGAAGTCAAGCCCGCCATGAAATCGCTCCGCCGTATTGCCGCTGATCTTCGTCAACAGTCACTCGAGGGGTTGAACGAAAAGGAACGAGAACGGTTAGTCGATATCTTGATTCATATGAAAACAAACCTGCTGAATCTGCCCGTGACCGATAAAAGTAGGACGTGATGTCGGAACGCAAACTTTTCTCTATATTGGGCAGTCGCACGCTGAAACGAACGGTGTTTCTGATTGTTATCCCCCTATTGGCTATTTGTGTGGGTCTGTATCTTTATGCGGCGGGTGGCCGGTACGTCAGCACAGACAACGCGTATGTAAAGGCCAATGTCATCATCATCAGCCCAGAGGTTTCAGGTCGAGTCACCTCCGTGCTGGTTGCTGACAACCAGTCGGTTGAAGCCGATGACATTCTGTTGCAGCTAGATTCCTCTCCGCTGGAAATCATTCTCAGTCGGGCCCGGGCCCAGATGGCGGTGATCCGAACAGAACTCGAGTCCCTCCGTGCCGACTACGGCGAAACTGTCGTTCAGGCCCAACAGGCCGAGGACAAAGTGACGTATCTCGACAAACGTTACAAACGCCAACAAAAGCTGCTGAAACAAGGTCTGAGCAGTGAAGAAAAACATGACGAAGCCAAACATGACCTGCAAGTTGCAAGACGTGAAGTGCAGATCATTCAACAACGTGTGCAGCGGGTACTGGCTCAACTGGGAGGGAGTGAAAAACTACCGGTAGACCAACATCCACGCTATCTGACCGCTCAAACGACCTACGATCAAGCGGTCGTTGACCTAAAGGCCACCACCATCCGCGCGCCTGCCTCCGGCATTGTCAGTAATATGAAACTGCAGGTGGGCGAATACGCGCTGGCCGGCAAACCGATATTCAGCCTGATAGAGAATCAACCGATCTGGATTGAAGCCAACCTCAAGGAAACACAACTCACCCATATTCTGCCCGGTCAACAGGCGACCATTGTGGCCGATGCCTATCCCGACAAAACCTGGGAATCTGTGGTGAGCAGCATTGCACCGGCCACCGGTGCTGAATTCTCAATTCTGCCGCCACAAAACGCATCGGGAAACTGGGTCAAAGTCGTCCAGCGCATACCCATTAAGCTTGTCATAACCGATCAGGCCAATGGTCCACAGTTGCGGGCAGGAATGACAGTTTCGGTTCGAATCGATACACGCCGGAAACGGGAACTGTCGGGGCAGATGCGCGACGTGGTGGGTGAACGGGATGTGCTGGAATTAATCCGGGATGTGGGCCAGAAAGCGATGGTCTGGCGTAATCGGGACAGCAGTTCCTAACCCCCGTACCAACTCGAATCCAACGCGCTGCGTCAAATTAAAAGCAAACCGAATTGGTCGCAGCAGAACAAAGTACAAGCATCAACTAGATCAAGTCGTATGACGATGGGTTTCAAGCGCCTCAAAATCGAGGACCACACCATGGCCTGGCCGATCCGGCGCCAGGGCCAAACCGTTCTTCATGTGCAACGGTTCTTCGATAAAGCGTTCGAGGCCAAACCCATGGACCTCCAAGTAATCAGCATTGGGCACTGCCGCCAATAGATGAACGTGTATATCATGGATCCCATGAGAGGTGACCTGAAGCCCATGCGCCTGTGAAAGTTCGGCGATCTTGAGCCAAGGTGTAATTCCCCCAACAGTCGCAGCATCCGGTTCAGGATAGGTCACCCCCCCACTTTCAATCAGCTGACTGAATTCGTAGGTGCTGTGCAGATTTTCACCGCTGGCGACCGGCACATCGGCCACCGACTGAACCCGGGCGTGGCCGATAAAATCATCGGGTATAACGGGTTCCTCCAGCCAGTATAAACCGCAAGATGCCAATGCAGTCGCCGCCTTCACGGCCTGATCGACCGTCCAACGCATGTTGGCATCAGCCATCAGTGGAAAATCGGAACCGACGAATTTTCGCATGGCCTGTACCCGATCAATATCCTGTTCCAGTACGTCCCGACCGACTTTCATTTTGATTGCCTGAAACCCTTGCGCCAGAAATCCTTCTGCCTGAGCAAGCAACTCATCCAGAGTGAAATCAAGATCAATACCGCCCGCGTAAGCTTTTACTTCACAACTGTCACCACCGAGCAATCGCCACAATGGCTTATCGGTAGTTTTAGCCCGCAGGTCCCATAAAGCGATATCGACAGCGGCCATAGCAAACGCAGCTAAGCCGCCGCGACCCACAAAATGGACGTGCCACCACATCTCTTGCCAGAATGCTTCGATTGAATCACAACTTGTCGACAGTATCAGTTCAGACAAATCCTGTTGGATGAATGTGCTTACGGCGGCAGCACCGATATTGTTAACAGTATAGGTGTAGCCCAGCCCCTCCCGGCCCTGGGCGTCGGTCAGCCGCACAGTGACCAGGCCAAAGTGAGTAATCTCACCATGGGTCGAATCGGACAATGCTAGCGGCAAGGGTACTCGGAAATGATCGACTGCAATGTGCTTAATCGTGAACATTTTACTTACTCTCCTTTACTGCTGGAAGTCCATTTTCTTTTTTCCAACGAATTAACAATACGAGTGGAATAAATGCAAAAGCCGTGATTGAAAACATATAAAACGAATTGATGTAACCAATCATGGCAGCTTGGCGACCGATCTCACTGCCCAGTTGACTCAACCCCTCGGGAGTTGTTGCGTTCCATCCGCGACTCGCCCAGGGTAAGTCAAAATTCTGACTGAACGGTGATACTTGATCTATCATTTCGGCATAACGTTGGCTACTGGTCCGCATAATGATGGCAACACTGATAGAGATATAGATGCTGCTCGCCATATTCCGGATCAAATGATAAAACCCCGTAGCTTCATCCAGATACTTCTGATTCAAAGTGGAAAAGGTGATTGCCGTAATCGACGGCCAAAGGAGTCCAACCCCGAATCCCTGCACAATCATAGGCCAGAAAAGATCCTCCAGCATGACGTTAAGATCCGCCTGCGCCATGTACCATCCGGAAATCCCTTGCGTCGCAAAGCCAACCGCCACCATCAAACGTGGATCTATTCGACTTCCCACTATCATAAAGAAAAAGCCGGCCAAGGTACCCAAACCTCTGATCGCCAGCACATACCCGATGACCGAGTCTGGATAACCTCTCAAGTTCTGTAGTAGTGTGGGCAACAGCGTAATCGGTGTGAAGTTGAGTAGACCAAAAATAAACATCAATATCACCCCGATTAAATAATTTCGATCTTTAAATAATGTCGGCCGGAGAAACGGTCGGTCTGTGGTCGCCACATGTGTCAGAAAAATGTATAAGGCAGCGACGGCCAGGCAAGTCAGAATAATAATCTCGTAGGAATCAAACCAATCGGCCCGCTGACCGCGATCCAACGTAATCTGTAGGCAAGTCACCGCAACAGATAAG
>Ga0208765_1000212_pt1 | contig 38089 bp, 32 predicted proteins | sample ETNtaG_2_FD_185783 | JGI IMG/M metagenome (GOLD analysis project Ga0208765, IMG submission 185783) | Marine microbial and viral communities from oxygen minimum zone, Eastern Pacific Ocean - ETNP201406SV203 (SPAdes) (version 2) | ecosystem: Environmental > Aquatic > Marine > Oceanic ...
CATCATACAGGCTATAATTATCAAATTATTTTTTATCAGTATTTTTATACTCACAAGCCTCCAACATTAGAATATTATCAAGATGGTAATCAATTTTTTTATCGGTGGGATGCGGTTAGTGGTTTTAATATGCCGATAGATATTAATGTAAATGGGATTGAAAGACGAATTGTACCAACTAAGGTTGTTCAAAAAATTGAAATCTCAGAATTCTCAGTAATTCGTATTAGAGACTGGGAATTTTTAATGCTACTAGAAGAAAACAGCGATTTAATTAAGAAGGAGGCCTCATAGCGCAGATGGAAGAAGAATCAATCTGGTTTGACTTTTTTGTTATTATTGTTGTTTTTTTTATTGTAACAATAAAAGTTTTTATATTTATGTGGTATAAATCGAAAAATAAGAAAAATTAATTTATTTCGTTTTTGTAGCTGTTATCAGAAGGTAACCAAAAGGACTCTTTTCTTTCATTTCGTATGCATATTCAAGGCATTTGCACAGCATGGTTAAAAATATCTTAGGATATAGACCTAGTAATTTTTCTTGATTGCTATTGATTAGGCTGATCCAGTGTGGTAGTACATTGGAAACGTTAACCGTAATATCTTTAAAGTAAATACCATCAAATCCTGTACTTCTAAGTAGGCTGATCCATTTGTCTTTATCATAGAATTCTTTTGTCGCTAAACCGTGTTTAGCAATAGAAACCTTATACCAGTCTCTGAGCTTTAGAAATTCAGGTCTGACAACAATGTCCGCTATGGAGATCTGTCCATGTGGTTTTAAGACTCGTTTTGATTCGTTTATAAATTTAATTTTATCTTCAAAATGAAAGGCGGACTCTATCGCATAAATATTTTCAAAATAATTATCTGAAAATGGAATATTTTGCGCGTTTCCATAATTAAATTTGACTCTATCGATACAGTTTTTTCTGATTGCAAGATCATTGGCCTTTTCAATCTGTGATTTTACAATGTTTATGCCCTCAATATTAATGCCGGGATGCGTACTCGATAAATAGCAGGCTGGCGCACCAGTACCAGAGCCAGCATCAAGCCATATCCCTTCTTTAATGAATTCGCTAGTAACAATCTCTACCATTCTCTTTTGAGTATCAACGATTGAGGATATGGGCTTTCCGTTTAGATCATCATATCCAAGGTTTAAAAACATATTATTATCACTCATTGAATGAAACAATGGCTCCAGAAGATGATAGTAGGTCCGTATTTTTTTGTTAGCGCTTGCTCGAAAAATAAAATTATATAACAGATTCTTTTTTGTTATTTGCATAGAATTAGATTTTCCCATGTGCTATTAGATAAAATTATGGTAACTCATAATTACAAGTATAATTGTGAATAAAAGACCTATAATACCAGCAATATTTAAATTTCGTTCAAAGCAGGGCCTTGCCGCTATCGCTGGCAAGATTACAAACAGAATTCCAGGTGAAAATTCTATGTATTTTACATAAGGATTGGTAATCACATGGGGTGAAGAGATCATCGAGAATAAAATGAGTATGAGACTGCAATTAAAAAACCAGCCAATAAAATTTTTAATCGGCACTCCGTAATATTTTCCTGGCGTGTCCCATGACCATCTGCCTTCGTCAACGGCAATAGGGTCTAATACCATATCCAGAATTGTCACCAAAAATGCTGACAGAAAAATATGAGATATATTTATAGAACTGACTACCGCACCATCTAGTATTATCATGGTGCATACTAGTGCCATATATATTAATCCTGTCCATGAAATGGCGATCAAAATGGGTACGTTTCTGATCATCGGTCCTGGACATAGACTAGGTTCATAGGAATATTTTCCAAAAATAAGACCTTTGTTTGTTCCTATTATCTCTAACAATAGACTGATGATAATGCTGGAAAAGAAAAATAATACAGTATTGTTTATGCCAAAGAATATTATGCTGTGGTAAATGAAAAAACTGAAACCTAGACATACTTGAACAACCCGGATTTTTTCAGCTGTATTATATCTTTTATCAACTGCTAGATCATTATTAAAGAATAAAAGAGACTTATATCCAGCCCTGGTCATGCGATATATAAATAAAACGGAGATGGATAGTAAAAAAAATAAAACTGTGCCGATGTCTAACATGATAACATAATAATTTGTAATTATATAAGAACTTGAAGCTAATTATTGTTGATGTAGTTTGATAATATATATTTAGTTTCTGTTTGTGTTAATAGAAAACTAATTGCGGTAAGGAGAATTCCATGGATACAAATCTGGCGTTAACTATCATTGGTGTTGTTTTAATGTTGGTGGGTGTTATTTTCAATGTAATACCTAAACAAGTAAATAAAAAAATTAATCCTGATATTCCTGTAGAGGCAGAAAGTATAGCAGCCACTTTTAGGGTGATTATTGGTGGAATCGCGTTCGCTCTCGGATATATTACGTTTTACTGTAGAAACTTACCGATGACTCAGGCAATGACACTACTCTGTGCACTAGGAGTTGGTTTTATCATAATAGCCTTAACTATAGTATCTGTTAAACCTCGTGGATTTGATAAAAATATAGCATTCCCACCAGTAATTATGTTTGCCGTTCTTACCTCGATTGCTTTTTATACCTATAATGAAAGTTCCAAAATTGATGAACAAGTGTTAGTAGTCTTGAGCCATATAAAAGCAGATAAGAATGAGGAATTTGATAAAATATTGTATAATGAGGTAATGATTGCTGTTGAAGAATATCAAGATGAGGATCCGATCAAACAGAGCCTAAATGACAGGGCAATGAATTCTTTTGAGGTTTTTAGACCTAAAAGTATGAACCAAGATTCAACATGGACCTATGTTATGGTTGCTGATCCATATGTAGATGGTGGAAATTATACGATTGGTAAACCTTTAGTTCAAAAATATGGTGAAGAGGAAGCTAAAGAAGTTATTGGACGGTGGAATGAATGCTTTAATGCTGGTCAAGAATTATATTTTTCAGAAAGACATAAATAGTTTTTAAACAAGTTTCTTACTTTTATAATGACAGATGATAAAGTAGTTATTCGTGAAATTTTTACTTTGAAGACTATCGCTGTTGTAGGTATGAGCCCAAATCCAGAGCGCCCTAGTCACTATGTTTCACTATATATGAGCCAGAATGGATACGATATTATACCGGTTAATCCTGGACATAACAGTATTATGGGAAAAGCCAGCCATTCATCATTATTAGATATAAAGGAAAATATAGATATTGTTAATGTTTTTAGAAGATCTGAGTATGTGCTTCCGATTATACAGGATGCTGTTTCCATTCAAGCAAAAGCTATATGGCTTCAGGATGGCGTGATCAGTGAAGAAGGTGAAAAGATAGCCAAAGAAAATGAAATATTATATATTATGAACGATTGTTTACTTAGGAGACATAGACAATATTATGGATAATATATTTGTAAGAGCAATGATAGTAATAGTTGTTTTAATCAACATGACTTACGGCCATAGCACTAAACAACTTCCGAATAACATATACGGAAATATTTCATTTGCAGTTGCAGTTCCTCAGGGAGAATTCTCTGATAATGTTACTAACAATGGCTATGGGGTTGATCTTGATGGTGGCTGGTATGTATTTAACGGACCTTTAGCACTGGGTATGACTATTATTGGTGCGCAATACGGTAGACTCACAAGAAATATACCATATAGCTATTTTTCAAGTGCTGTTACGCTTACAGAAATAACCCAGTCCGGGATTCTAGTATTAAATCCATATGTACGCCCAACACTGAGATTAGGTGATTTTAGTTTTTATACAAAACTATTTGGCGGGTATCACAAATTAAGTACTGAAACGAAAATACAGAATGATGATCAAGTAAATAATTCAAATAATGAGAATGATGATGCACCTGAGTACATTGCAAGATCAACTGTAGCTTCAGATGGAGCATTTAACTATGGTTTTGGTTTAGGTCTTAGGTTTCGACTGTTTCGGGGACGAAAGCAGCCCGATGGATCGATGAGTAGTCCAACACTCATCAACCTAGAATTAAAATGGTCAAAAGGTGGCGAGGCTGAGTATTTAAATGCAGGAAAAGAAGGTTCTATTGAATTTAGTGATCCTGCAGATGGCCCAGTCACAACAACTTTTTATCCAGAAAAGTCAAAAACGGATCTGTTTACTATTTCAATAGGAATTGGTTTTTAAATCAATAAGGTCCATTAATTTTATTTTTAATTTGAAACAGTATAGTCATATATATTGATATGATGTATCGCATACTTCTATTTCTATTATTCTCTAATATACTTTACTCACAAAAGGGTTGGATCAAAACCTATGGTGCGGATGAAGTAGATGGAAGCAATCATGTTCTAGTGTTAGATGATGGCTATCTAATTACTGGATTTACCAAATCATTTGGCAATGGGGGTAATGATCTGTGGATCGTCAGAACAGATATCAATAGAAAAGAACTATGGAACCGCTTCTACGGTGGAATGTCTATGGAAACAGGTTATGAGGCAATACAGACAAAGGATAACGGATTTATTATTCTGGCTCAGACCTATTCCTTTGGTGCTGGATTAAGCGATATATGGATCGTAAAAATTGATTCATCCGGTAATAAGCTTTGGGATAAAACCTATGGCGGTGAAAGAATTGATGTTGGATATGATTTTTGTGAGTCTAAAGATGATGGATACATAATTGCCGGAATGACAATCTCGGAAAAGACAGCTAGTCCAGATGCATATATTGTAAAGATAGATTCTATTGGAAAAGTTGTTTGGACTCAAACATATGGAGGATTAGACATCGATGGTGTTAGCGCTATCAGCCCAATAGCTGATGACTATGGATATATTGTTATCGGTCACACAAAGTCTTATATGCTTGACAAAAGCAGAATAAAAAAGCGAGGATTTATTGGTAGGATCATAGCCTCAATGTTTAAGAAAAAACCTACCTCAGAGATATGGATAATCAGTATTGATGAATACGGGGATAAAAACTGGCATAATACTTATGGTGGCAAAAAAGAAGATGCAGGGAAAACAATAAATCTATCCAAAGATGGTGGATATATAATAACAGCAGAAACAAATTCAATTGGAGCAGGTAATAATGATATTTGGATCATTAAAACAGATAAGAATGGTAAAATAAAATGGGACACTACAATTGGTGGTAAAAAAGATGAGTTTACTACTTCAACCGCAATCAATTCCAAGCAGGAAATAATAGTCACCGGCTATAAAACGGTAAAAGAAAAATTTTCAATTAGAAAGATCATCTCCTCTATTTCTAAAAAAACATCAACTAAAAAGAAAAAGAAAACAAGTTTTTTAGTCAAACTAGATAGAAAAGGTGATAAAAGATGGGAAACGGATTTTATTGATGATGAGGAAACATTATCTTCTTTTGTTGTCTATGATAATAAACAGATTTTACTCACAGGACAAAAATCTACGCAGTTCAATGGTGGAGGTGATGCATGGTTGGTATCTTTAGATAATAAAGGAAAACAAAAATGGCAAGAGTCATATGGTGGCAGAGGCGCCGATGGTGGTAATTATGCGACAAAAGTTTCCGATGGTGGATACATTATGGCCGGATACACAGACTCCTATGGTAATGGGAAAAATGATGTTTGGCTAATTAAAACAGATTTTACTGGTGAAAAAGAGTGGAGCAGGGTCTATGGCGGTAAAATGGATGACTATGGTTGGGGAGTAACAGAAACGCTTGACAGAGGATTTGTTGTTGTAGGTGAGACTTTTTCATATGGGAACGGGCAAAGTGATATTTATATTTTTAAGGTTGACTCATCCGGGAATAAAATCTGGGACAATACTTTTGGAGGTATGGCAGAAGATGTAGGCTACTCAATTGCGAATTCTGATGACGGGGGCTATCTTATAGCATCACAGACTAGATCTTATGGAAAAGGTGGTAGTGATGGTATGCTAGTCAAATTTGATTCTAATGGTGAAAAAGAATGGGAAAAATTATATGGCGGTAAAGGATTAGACTATTTTAGATCAATAATAAAAGATACTAAAAAAGGATATATTGTTTCTGGGGGAACAAGATCTTTTAGCAATGGAGATAATCAGGCGTGGATCTTATCGGTAGATGATAATGGTTATGTGATATGGGAAAATACGTATGGTGATAATGGTGAAGATGGTTTCAGTATGGTAGAACATAGTAGTAACAATGGATACATAGCCATAGGCCATAGCTCATCATTTTTTAGTCGTGGAATGAATGATGTGTTCATGGCAAAAATAGATTCACTCGGGAATAAAATATGGCAAAAATATCATGGAGGAAAGAAAGATGATCGGGGATATGCAATATCACAATGTTCCGATGGCGGATATATTATTACAGGAGAGACATCCAGCTATGGTAACGGTAAAAATGATATCCTGGTAATAAAAACCAATAGTATTGGCGATAAAAAATGGAGAAAAACTTTTGGTGGTAACGGTGTAGACATAGGAAGATCTATAAAAGAGCTTTCTAGTGGCGGCTATATTATATCTGGTACCTCTACTATTTCCAATTTGTCATTTGATGCGATTCTAATTAAAACGGATAATAATGGTGAATCTGGAAAATATTTAAAATAATATACGATCAAATATTGTTCAAAAATTCAATGTCAATTACATTTCGAGTCTGTTTTATTGATATTCAACAAATAAAGAAGGATGAATAATTATGAAAACTCTATATGGGGCTATTTTGATACTCGTATTATCTAGCTGTGGTAATATGAAAAAACATGAAAATCCGCTAATTATCGATTTTAATGATAGATTTGATTTTGGGCGCCTAAAAACAGGAGATATCTCCAAAGCAACCGATTACGTATTAGCTCAAGCAGATAACATAAGAGATGAAATCATTGCTATCGATGATAAACAGAGATCATTTGAAAATACACTACTGCGAATAGATGATTTGCATGCTGTAATTGAATCGGTTTGGAGTCCCGGATATCTTATGGGGTCAGTGCATACAGATGGAAAAATTCGTGATGAGGGTATTGCATCCAGTAAAAAAATTCAAAACTATATTACAGAATTATCTTTAAATGAGGATTTATATCAGGCTGTTTTATCCTATTCAACTTCTAAAGGAGCTAAAAAATTGACCGGATATAAGAAAAAATTTCTTGATGATGTAATGCTTGATTATAAAAGAAGCGGTTTTTCCTTATCAACTGAGGAAAGGAAAAAGGTAAAAACAGTTCTAGATAAACTCACAGAGTTGGGTTTACAATTTGATAAGAACATCCGATCTTCTCAAGATACGCTTTTCTTGATGGAGGATGATCTGAGAGGATTACCTGAAAATTATAAAAAAGAAAGGCTCCAAAAAGATGGTAGATATGCTGTTGATACATCCTACCCAAGTTATGGACCTTTTATGAAATTAGCTGAATCTGATAATTCAAGGAAAAAGCTTAGGTTTAAGTATAATAACCGCGCCAGTGATAAAAACATCACAGTTTTAGATGAAATTCTTAGAAATAGAATGAAACTGGTTAAGCTTTTGAAATATACATCATATGCTGAGTATCGGACTGAAGATCGTATGGCTAAAAATCCCAAGAATGTTTGGACTTTTGAAAATGATTTAAAAAATAAATTGCGTTCAAAAGCATTGTTAGATGTACAGGAAATGTTAAAAATAAAATCTTCTAGAATCGGAAAAACTGCAAAAGTAATTCATCCATGGGAGGCGGGTTATTATCAGAATCAGGTTAAGCTAAAGAAGTATGCTCTAGATGGTGAAGAGGTAAAACAATATTTTGAGTTCAACAATGTAACCCAAGGTTTATTTACTATTTACCAGACCTTGTTCAATATTCGTTTTGAAAAAGTTCAGAATCCATCTGTGTGGCATGAAGATGTTCAAATGTTTTCAATCTATGATAAAGCTACGGGTGATATGATTGGTGATTTCTATCTTGATATGTTCCCAAGGGCAAATAAATATAGTCATGCTGCCGCATTTAGTGTTGTCATGGGTAAAAAAACAACAAAAGGCTACCAGAGACCTACAACATCATTAGTTTGTAATTTTCCAAAACCTACAGAATATCAACCTTCATTATTAACACATGATAATGTTGAAACGTATTTTCATGAATTTGGTCACTTGGTTCATGGCGTATTAACAAAAGCTCCGCTAGTTAGTTATGCTGGAACCTCTGTTGCGAGGGACTTTGTTGAGGCGCCGTCTCAGATGCTAGAGAATTGGGTGTGGCAAAAAGAGTCACTAGCGTTATTCGCTAAACACTACAAAACTGGCGACAGGATACCTGATGCATTGGTGGACAAAATGATTGCTGCTAAAAATATTAACTCAGGTACGAAAGGTCTTCAGCAAGTCTTTTATGGTATTCTTGATTTTACGCTCAATGATGGATATGATCCAGATGGTGATAAATCTAGCACCGATCTTGTTATGCAATTACAAAATGAGATTACATTATACCCTTATCAGGACGGTACACATCAACAGGCTTCTTTTGGGCATTTAAATGGATATGGTGCAGCATATTATGGATATAAATGGTCTGAAGTATATGCGATGGACATGTTTTCTATTTTTAAAGAAAAAGGTATTCTAGATCCTAAAACTGGACTAAGATATCGTAGAATCATTTTAGAAAAAGGAGGCACGGTTGACCCATTAGATCTGGTGAAGGAATTTCTTGGCAGAGAGCCAAACTCGGATTCATTTTTGCGTAGTATGGGAATATAATTTCTTTAATACCAGCTCATTAATTTTTTATTCATTACTAAAATTTTATATAATAAAAATAATACTACCAAAATAGAGCATATTATTAACTTATGGGCGGTATTATGAAGTCTATAAATATCATAAAAGATGTTATTCTTGTAATAATAATTATGTGGTTTAACATATTTGGACAATCCACAGCCGTAGCACCGAAGCAAAATCCAAATCCAGTTCAGGTTACCGTTAGCGGCAATCACCCTGATGCTATTGCTAATAAATCAACAGTGATATTTGATAATACAAAAAATATTGATCTTCGAAGCTATGAGCGACCTATAAAAAATACAATCCCGCCAAGCGATACTGAAGAAGAATTATTTTTACCTAATGAAGTAATACCAACCTTTTCTATTGAGGAAAAAGATTTAAAAAGTCTACCTGAAACCCAGCCAATAAGAGAGAATGAATTTAAAACAGAGCCTATGGTTGATTCCCATCTTTTAATATTAAAAGACCAAGAGATAGGATATACGGGTACTAGAAAGCAGAATATTAACCTTATGAAAGCCTTAGGCATTAAACCTGGATGGAGTAATGATAAAAAATGGGAAGATGGGACTGATATTGACGACTATTCTATTGTCGATTGGATAAAAGCTGGAATGGGTGAGCACATAGGTATAGATAGAGACGCAAATATGGAAGTGAGAAAGATTCTATATAATAAGTACTATATTGCTAATTGATAGTATTATAGCATAAATAATAATAACTGTTATCAATCATAATGGAAAACTCAGTTGAATAACAAATTACTTCTATTATTAATATTGGTTCTAAATGGTTTATTCCCTCAAAATTCGTATATAAGGTCAACACTCCCAATACGAGATGGCATAATTTTCAATCCAGACAATGGAAGGCCTTTCAGTCAACTGGTGACCGAATTTTTTGATAATGGTCAAATTAAATTAAGAGGAAGATATGCAGGCGGATTTGCAAATGGATACTGGTCTTATTTTTATACTAATGGACAGATGAAAGCCAGGGGAAGATATTATAAAGCACATGATTATAAACTAGAAGGAATGATAGAAGACGGACGCGTTGGGAAATGGGTATATTGGTTCAACAATGGCACTAAGAAAATGACAGGTATTTATAAAAATGGAAAAATGGATGGTAACTGGGTCTTTTGGTATCAAAATGGGTACAAACATTCAGAAGGACGATATAAATCAGGTAAATTGCATGGAACCTGGCAGGCATGGTATGCAAATGGAAATATTCAGGAAATTGGGGACTATGTTATGGATTTGATGGATGGAGACTGGAACTTTTGGGATTCTATCGGTCAACTAATAGAAACAGGAAATTATCAAAATGGGAGGCCTATAGGAGAACATAGCGGATGGTATAATTCTGGAAATAAGAAATGGAGAGTAAACTATCAATCAGGGAAGCTACATGGGTCTTATGCTTCTTGGTTTGAGAATGGGCATGCAGAAATGTCGGGCGAATACAAGCTCGGTGTAAAAGTTGGTGTTTGGAACTATTGGTTTAAAGATGGGGTGTTAAAAGAACAAAAAAAATATGGATCCAATTAATGATTATTGTCTCAATACTATTGGTTTCCATGTTTTCCACTCGATTGGTCTATATGGCAACTTTTCAAACCAATCTTTTTTAAGTTTGTTTAGATAAGGCTTAATATTTAATGGTACATCATCTAACGGACTTCCAACCCCTTTAAATAAAATTTCCTTAGTATCATAAGAGAGGGAAACCATAAATCGAAAGACACATGCTATCGAATTATTGGTCTTATTATTTCCAAATAAAATCCCACCGCCACATTTAACACAATTTTCCATAAAATTATCTAGCATAATAGGATAGTTTGGTTTTTTCGTCCATATGGAGTCTTCTTTGTCAGAATACGGATAATATTTTGGTTCGATTATAGATATTGGACCTAAATCAATATTTAATATCTTTTGGTTTTTATAGCGACTATCAAACTGATAATTAAACACCATTTCATAGTGATTTCGATAGAAAATTATTTTTTCCATCACTATTTTAGGAATTTTATCATTGGAAAGTGTAAGAGATCGATTAGTAATGTATGTAATATTTTTTCTTTGATATTCTTCGTTGGGAAACACCGTATGTTTTGGAGCACCATTCAATATGTCTTGTCTAATTTTATTTTGATCATGACGGTTTAATGTATGGGGCCAGAAAGTTAATAAATCAGTTATCTTACTAGTATCGATGATGACCTTTTCCCAGAAATCATCTAGAGCATTCTGTTTGGATAGTTTTACTAGAGAGTCAGACATGCCGTGCGTCCAGGCCCAATTTGCTTCATGAAGACCTACTGCCTCTTGTTTTGCTATTCGTACACGCTTGTTAGCGGTTGATTGCATATATGCCATCATCATGATAAACAAAAACACAAAAACAATTATAATAATAGATCTGTCATAAGAGTCTTCCTTATCCTTGAGTAAGACTAAATAGTTCCAATGTGTTTTAATAAAATCATATGCCTCATGAGCTTTGTCAATTTTTTTACTAGCAGAAAGTTTTTCATCCATTGTATCAAAATTATCGATCTTCCATTTTTTTATATATTGTTGATACTTTCTATAGAGCTCTAGCTTAGAACAGCGATGATTTAGACCAAATATTTCTAGGTCCTTTTTCAGTGTTTCAATTGTTTTATCTAAATCCATTACATAAAAATATTAGTAAACAATAATACGAACGTATAATCATATTTATTAGACTTAACATTATAATTTTCAAATTCAATTCAATTTGAATTAATTGATTAGACCTATTAAATATTTCACTTAATTTAAGATGTGCGAATACATCTATTTTACATTTTTATTATATTTATTATATCGGGCTGTTCTAAACTCGTTAATGAAGATACTTTATCCCTATATAGAGGATTATACTATAATCCATCCAATGGAAAACCATATACTGGAAAAGTATATAAGCTATATTCTAATGGCTTAAAAATGCGCGATGGATATTTTGATATTGGAGCTATAGACGGTTCTTATACCTACTATGATAATAATGGGACTATTATCAAACCGCTTGAAGAAAACAAACTACATTTCGAAAATGGAAAAAAATATTTTCCAGATTCGAATAATGAATATTGGGGATTAGCATATGGAAATTATCAAACAGGTGAAACCCTTTTTGAAGTTTTCTATGAAGAAGGAAAAATTGTTGGTGATTATACATACTATAACTTTGATGGCTCTATAAAACCACCAATATTTATGTCACTTTTGGTTAGAAGAGGAGATGTTTTCTATCAAGAAAGTTCTCCAGAGCCTTACACGGGTCCAGTTTTTGATCTTTGGGAGAACGGTAATAAAATGCTTGAGGGTTCTTTTAAGAATTCAATAAAAGATGGCAGGTGGATGGAATGGTTTGAAAATGGTCAGCCTGAAAAGCGATACACTTATCGATATGGACAAAAACACGGATACTGGGCCGAGTGGCATAATAATGGACTATTATCTGTAGAAGGGAGTTACATAGATGGAAAAGAAGATGGTCTATGGTCAACATGGTATCGAACAGGACAAAAAGAAAAAATCGTCACCTATAAAGATGGTTGGTGGAATGGTAAGTCTCAAAGATGGTTTTTAAATGGTCAAATGATGGAAAATCTTACTTATAAAGATCAGGTGCCAGTAAGTAAGTGGGAATACTGGTTTGAAAATGGACAATTAAAAGAAGAAAAGAATTATGATAATGGCATTCCTTCCGGAAACTGGATCCAGTATTATGCAAATGGTTTTATGAAAAAGAAAACCAATTATTCATCCGGAAAAGAAGAAGGTAAATGGGTGTATTGGTATGATAATGGTCAGAAAAAAGAAGAAAAAAACTATATTAATGGTAAGAAGGACGGAAAATGGGAGAGCTGGTATAATGATGGAACAAAAAAAGAAGAAAGATATTATACTAACGATGTAAAGAGCGGTGTATGGAAAGAATGGTATGAGCTTCAGCCTAGAGAAGAGAGGAGATATGTGGACGGAAAGCTTAATGGCCCCAGAAGAAAATGGTATTCCAATGGAAAATTAAAGGAAGAAGGCAGCTATAAAAATGGAAAGGAAAATGGAAGATGGACATATTATTTAGAAGATGGCGCAATTGAGACTTCTTATGATATTAAAGGGAATTTTCTATCTCGAATCAATGTTGACTAATAAAAAATTGAGAAATAGTTCGGTTTGCCACTTAAATAAATTCTACTTAAGTTAAAAAGTATTCGAAGTAAGTAAATAAAAAGAACAATTATGAAAAGAATTTTATATATACCGATTATCATTTCTTTTGTCTTTACACAGCAAGGACTACAACTTAATGATCTGGAGCCCGGAGACAGCGGGAAATTAATGTATCCGTATTCAGGTAAAACGTTTGAAACTTGGCCTAATGGCGATATTAAAGTCAGAGGGCGACTTCGTAATGGTCTAAGAAATGGAAAATGGGAATACTTTCATACCAACGGGTCTAAAATGGCCATTGGTAAATATTTTGATGGCGATGGCTCAGACATTGACCCAGAGACAAAGATACCTAGAAAGGGTTTTGCAGGTAACTGGACCTTCTATTATAAATCGGGTCAGCAGTGGCAAGAAGGAAGTTGGAAAGACGGAGTCCCCACAGGAGAACATGTCAAGTGGTATCCTAATGGAAATACCAAAACCATTCTAACATATAAAAAGGGCAGCCTTGAGGGACCAATAACAAAATGGTATGAAGATGGTCAGGTAAAAGAAGAAGCCTTTTACATAACTGGGAAGTTGGATAGCTCATATTCTTCTTGGTACTCAAATGGAAGTAAAAATAAAGAAGGCGACTATGTTTCAGGTGTCCAAACAGGACACTGGACCTTCTGGCATGAGAATGGAGAACTGAAAAGAGATGGCAGCTACTATAATGGCGAGATGGATGGTATATGGGTTGAGTATGCCGCAGATGGTAATAGCATACAGCGTAGCAGATATAATGAGGGCCTATTTCTATATGACCTACACTGGGGCCCTAAGGAACTATATGACAGAGCCAAAAAATTAAGAAAAAAGGATATTGAATCATCATTATTGGTTTTAGATAATATTGTCAATTCTTTTAAAGACAGTAAGTATTCAACTCGTTCTCAGTTTATGAAGGCTGAGGTATACATGAATGATTTAAAAGATTACAATGCAGCCATTCGTGAATACAAGGCTGTTGTAAAGCTGTTTCCAACAACGGCACAGGCCCAAGACTCACAGTATATGGTCTCCTATATTTATAACAGTGTACTTAAGAATAAAAAACAGGCGAAAAAAGAATACAATTCTTTTTTGAAAAAATATCCTAGCAGCAGACTTGTCTCAGCCGTGAAACTCGAATTAAAGCAGCTAAATAGTAGGTTGGCTAAAAAATAACCAATTTAATCGAGTCCGATTATCATCGGGCTAGATAGCGGTCCTGAAAATTTTAATACAATAACAGGCCCCTCTCTATTTAAATTTTTACTATTGTCTATCTCCCATTGTCTGATGATGTCTCTGACACCATAAGATATTGGGTTTATTCTTAATTCTGTATCAAATAATTCCATTGATTTATAAATGGATTTCTTTGGGTCTATAGATAGTTGTGCGACTAAACTAATTTTGAGAAATGGACTTATAAATGAAGCATTTACAAGTCCAAATTCATTATCATAAAAATGAATCATAAAGTCTAGCTGTCGAACCCGAATAAGTCCATTCCTGATACCTAAATCTTGCATAATTAGTTTCATGGTCTCATCGACAAGCAATTTTGGAGGTAATTTTATTTCAAAGTTCTTTAGTGAAAAATTGCCTTTACCATTTTGAATATTAGGTTCTCCATTTATTTTTATAAACTGGAAGAATAGGTCATTTATTTCTAAAGACATGTCGGTAAGTTTGAGAATAGTTTGTTCAAATATATCATTATTTGGTATCGCATTAATGCTTATGCCATTAATATGAAATTTCCCCTTTCTCTGGTAAAACTCAAGATTATATTGATTGGGATTCATATTTATTTTGACATCAGATAAAAAGTGTTGTTTTATATTTCGTATTTGAAAAATAAAGTTCCAATTGATGTCTTCTATTTTATATTGATTTGATTCTCGATTAATTATTCTTTTTGTTTTCCAGTCAAAAATAAGATTCTTCTTCCCATACTTATACATTGAAGTAGTGATTGCCTCAATTGTTCTTGGAATATCTAAGTGATAACTCCATTCAGATTGATTAAAAGGATATTTAGTGGTATTAATAAACGAATCAACGACTAGATCATCATATGTTTTGGGGTATTTACCTTTCTTAGCTTTAAAGGCGTCAACAGCCTTTTCTATTATTTCTAGTCCATCCATTGGGGTTTCATATCGTCTGTCAGAAAGGTCTGACAGAATAATATTATAAATATTAGGAAAAACATAGTTTGTGTTTATTTCCATATCCTCAAGATCAAAGTTTGGTCCTTTAATAACTAACTCCATGGAACCACTATTGGTATTGACTAGATTGATATCATCAAATCCAAACTTGAGTAGATTAAGAGAAAAAGCACCGTTATTCAGACTATCTTTTCCAAGATCACCTCTAATATTTAACGAGTTTAACTGAAAGAAAATCTGATCTATTGAAAACGAACCATTGGGATAATCCTGATTATATGAAAATGATGTAATAAGAAATATAGTAAATATCTGATTTAAGAATTTATTCATATTGTTATATCTATAGATCGTTAGCATAAATACTAAGCGATCAAGATCATTTTTATAATTAATTTACGACCTCTGAAATTAGAATAATTTATATGAAAAAAAATGAGAACATAGTTTATTCTACTGATGACACTTATTCTTCATCAGAGGAAGAAGTAGATAATTCTACAATAGATCTTCCACCGGAAAAACAAGATCTAAGACTACACCTACAAAGACTTCCTGGAAATAGGATCGTTACTATTGTTAAAGGATTTATCGGAAGGGATAAAGTATTAATCGATTTATCTAAGTATTTAAAAAAGTCCTGTGGAGTTGGTGGATCGGTAAAAAATCATACTATTTTAATTCAAGGAAACCATAGAGATAAAATATTGGAACTTTTAAATGAAAGGGGCTTTAAAGTGAAGGTGAGTGGTGGTTAAATTTAGGATAATGAAAAATAAATATTATTTATCAATATTTTCCTTATTTCTACTGCTATGCTGGTCCTGTGAAAATTCTTTTCAAGAAGCAAAAATAAAAATGGTTCTTACTGGAAGTGTTCATGGACAGTTAGACCCTTGCGGCTGAAAGAAGAATCCACTAGGCGGTCTGTCTAGAAAATACGCGGCAATAGAACAAATGCGGGAAAAGGGAATAGATCCGTTAATCTTAGATGCCGGAGATATGTTTTTCAGCACAACAAGTATTAGTACTAATAATCTAAAGTCAGAAAAACACCGATGCGAGACAATGTTGTCAGGCTATGAAAAGATTGGATGTGACGGTTTCAATATTGGGAAATATGAACTATTAGCTGGAGTCACCTATCTGAAGAAAATGGAAAGAATATATACAAGTGTTCCGTTTATCTCGGCCAATATACGTGATAAAAAAACGAATAAACTTATTTTTTCCCCTTATAAAATTATACAAAAAGAAAACCTAAGTATTGGTGTTATAGGTCTAGCGAATATGGTTCCAGATACAATGAAATCGATTATTGTTGATGATTATGTTAAATCTGGAAATGAGTTTATTAATAAACTGAAAAATGATGTGGACATTATTGTCTTGCTAGTCAACAGTGAGCGTAATACACATGCATCGATGCCGAAAAATTTCGAAGATGCAGATTTTATCTTTCTTAGCGGAAGTACCCACAGAACCAGTCCATCTGTGCCGCAAAATAATGGGGGTCCATTTGTATATTCAAATGGAAAACAAGGTAAATATTTAACCGTTATCGATTTAGAATTGAAAAATAATAGTTCACCTATTATCGATGTATCTTCTCATGAACAAAAGATTAGGACGTTAAATAATAGACTCAAAAGGCTTCAAAGAAAAGATCCCAATAAAAGCCTGGAGGAGATCTATGCTGATCAAGAGAACATACTAAGTCTAATTAATCGATATAGAAATGACCTTAAAAAAGCTGACTCTTCTCTTACTAAAGCAACAAATAGAATGAAGTTCGGTAGTCTAGCATTGAATAAAAGCTTTAAGGATGATCCTGCAATATTGGCCATGGTTGATAGTGCTATTGAAACATGTAGTACATTAAAAATGAACTCACCAAAACCACCAAAGGGGCCCAAAAATAGGAAAAAGTACAATAATATAAAGCGTCCAAAACCGCCAAAGGTAAAATCCAGACCTTAACAGGAATGAACTTTTCTAGTTCTCTAAATCAAATTTATTTTTATTTAACAATTTCATTTATTACCAGTTTTGTTGTCAATCTTTCAAGAATCGATACGGTACCAATTATCGCAGATCCACTAGAAAAAATAGAAGAAATAGAACAGATAAATGAAAAAATGTCCAATCCTATTATTCGAGAAATTTCTATTGATATTGCTAAAGATCTGTTTGATCAAAATATGCTATTTGTAGATGCAAGATCTGAGGAATATTATTTAGAGGGCCATATTCCTAAAGCTGTATGTAATGATAATCTAGACTTTCTAATAACTAAAATGGAGGAACACATATCTATAGATGACGGATTCATAGTATACTGTAGCGATGATGATTGTGGGTCTAGTGAAGAGCTTGCATACTTATTACAAGAACAAGGTTTTTCGAATATTTTTCTTTTTAAAGGTGGCTGGAAACAATGGGTAGATAATAATCTACCAATAGAAGGCAAATGAATAGATTTAACCGATACCTAATTGTCGTTATAAGAATAGTACTAGGATCAGTATTTTTATGGGCAAGTTTTGATAAGATCATTGACCCAGCAAAATTCGCTAGAAGTATTGCTAACTATCATGTATTGCCATTTGGCATAGAGAATACTATTGCAATCGTGCTTCCATGGTTAGAATTATTCATCGGATCGGGATTAATACTTGGTGTAATGGTAGATGGCAGCATCGTCATAACTTCTGTTTTGTTAGTTCTATTTAATCTGATGATCTCTCAAGCCATTCTTAGAGGATTTAATATCGAGTGTGGATGTGGATTAAAAGAAGGACAGTTAGTAGGTATAGAAAAGATCCTTGAAAACTTTGTTTTACTTGGTGGAGCATATATCCTATATATAAGAGAGACAAAAATTTTAGAAATATTTCCAAAAACGAATTTGTCTGATAATTAACAAGTCCGTAACTTAATAATATGCGAGAGTAGCTCAGCTGGTAGAGCATCACGTTGCCAACGTGAATGTCGCGGGTTCGAATCCCGTCTCTCGCTCATTCAAAACCCTGATTTTCATCAATTTTGTATTGAAAACAGGGTTTTTATTTTTTGTTATCAAAATAAGAATACTATTATATGGTAATAAAATTCTATTTCTTAATAACCACAATATGATAATCAATCTACTTTATTAAAAATAATCATATTATTACGTGTCCGCTTAGACTTAGATTATATTGTGCTTTTTCAATAATTAACAATGACGTTTGCAGGGCTTTTAATTACCAGTATAAATACAATTCAATTATCATGCCTTTAGTATATATTATGTTAATATAAGCTGGCAAGTCGGCATTATTAAAATAAGGAACTCTACATTGAAAACCTTTCTATGGTTGATTTTATTACTGTCGCATATCTTGTATTCTCAGGTATGTCTTATTGATGGTAAAGATATGTTTTCCGTCGGATCATCTGAGATTGTAAATGGGGAGAATCTTGTATTATTTGGCTGTGATGATGGACACCAAATGTGGTTAGCAAATTATGACCAGCATAATAAAATAAAAAAAAGTAATAATGAGTATAATATAAAACAATTAGTAGAATTAAAGTCAGTTATTTCGAAAGATGCAAAATCGTTATTAGTGGCTAATGAGATAAAAGGAATAAAAAACGATGAACTGGATAAGTCTGTCCCTATAATTAAAAAAGAAACTGTTTTAAAAAAAGCATCTACTAATAACAGTTACTCTAATTTTATTAATATCAAAAAATTCGGTGTAGAAACACTTCTTCACAAAAAAATGGAAAGTGATAGGATCTTTGAGGAAAGTCTAGAGGATGAAAGGTCTGAGCTATTATATATGATGAATGCTCAAAAGAAATTATTTCAGCAAGTGAAGAAGAAGAAGTCCCCATTATCTATAGTTAATATTTTTAAAAATCCCATAACATTTGCCTATTATACTACAGCAATCATAGCTGCGTTCCTGTTAATTTAATTTAGTTTTTTTAAAGAAATTGTCAAGCCTTACAGGGCTTATAAACTAATTTAGATGTATATTATAGGATATAAAACCATGTCTAGAAAATATTATATCAACATAGTTATACTAGGTTTTTATACTCTTATAATTACTCCCATCTATTCAATTAATAAAATCTCAGTTTCAGGAACTGTTGAACATATTGAAGGTGGAATTCTACCTGAAGCACAGCTAACACTAAAGCGTCAGAAAAAAAGTGCTACCACCAATCGTTTTGGTGAGTTTGACCTTGGTAAGGTATTCCCCAATGATACTTTATTAGTTACTCTTGATGGGTTCCAGCAGCGTTATCAAATACTTGACTCTGAAATGAAAATAAAACTGTATCCAAAATCTAAGATACAGGATCTAATTAACAGCGCAAGAAATGGTGAAACAATCACAATCCCATCAGGTATACATTATATTTATCCCGATTTTAATATTGATAGTACAGTTGGTATGACTATTAATTATAAAACAGATATCACAATTATCGGTGACAAAGAGTCTGAAATAAGATTAAAATGGAGTAACGCAGACATAATCTATATTCATGAATCAAATAATATAACAATTAAAAATCTAACTATAGGTTATGATGACCCGTATAATGATGGCCGCAATACCATCACTACGATTGACAGTGCAAAGAATTTTGATAATGCTTTTGGCATTGCCAGACGCCAATTAGGAAAGAATTCAATTTTCAAATACAAAGGAAAGTTATATCACACCAATAGTCCTAATGAACCAGCTGGTAAAATTATTCCTGGAAAAGCTGTTAATATTTATAATTCTTATGATGTTTATATAGATAGCATAAGAATATTTGGGAAAAATAATATTTGTATAAATGCCAAAAAATCTAGAAATATCCAAATCGTAAACTCCGAGGTAATTGAAGGTCTTTATGGTTTTGTATTTAACAAATGTTCTAACATAAAAATTGACAATTCATTAATCTCTGATAACAGTGAAATACTGTATAATAAGAAGGCCCAGATAGATTTAATTGAGAATACCATAAAAATAGCTGGTAATTACGTTCCAGAATTTGTGCTAGTAAAAGGTGGTTCTATAGAAATGCTAGATGAGTCTATAATACCGCCTCCTAAGCCTACATATCTTTCAGCAAAAAGTTTTAATATTAGTAGAACTGAGATCACGTTTAAACAATTTGATGCATTTTGTATATCTACAAATAGAGAATTGCCCGATGATAGTGAATGGGGAAGAGGTGAAAGACCTGTTATTAATATAAAATATGAAGATGCTCAAGCATATTGTAATTGGCTAACTGGAATATTAGGAAGACCTATCAGACTGCCTAGCGTTGATGAGTGGGAATTTGCTGCTAGAGGTGGGACTATGGGTGGAGATGACAAAATTTATAGCGGTGGTAATAATATTGAGGATGTATCCTGGTGTAAATTCAATTCTGGCGATAGATCGCAGCCTGTGGGTCTTAAAATCGCAAACGAACTAGGTATCTATGATATGTCTGGCAATGTATATGAATTTTGTAGTGGTATACAAGACAGTATGATTATTTTAAAAGGTGGCTCATGGGCTAATAGTGGCGTCGGCTGTAGGGTTTCAGATCATGTTGTAAGTAAAGTTGATTTCTGGGATGATAATATAGGATTTCGCTGCGTCGAATCTGAATTATAGCCTATTTAATTATTCATATTATTTGGTTTATAGTACAATATCTATCATAATTATTTTGCAATTACTACGAACATCAATCTATTATAGTATCTTTTTCTTTTCATTTTCATATAGTAATCAACTACCTCAAGGTTTTGTCTATGTTGAAGATCTAATACCAAATATAAAAATTGAACTAAAGTATTACACTAAAGATAATTTTGTCGGTAATAAAATAAATGGGTACAATGCACCTGTTGCTATATCAACAAAAGAAACCGCATTGGCATTAAAAGAAATACAAAAGGATTTAAAACATTTTAACTATGGTTTAAAAATATTTGATTGCTATAGACCGCAACAAGCAGTAGATCATTTTGTTAGATGGGCAAAAAATAATAATCGGAAGATGAAATCCTCGCATTATCCAAACGTTAAAAAAATAAATTTATTTAGAGAAGGCTATATTGCATCAAAATCTGGCCACACACGAGGGAGTACAGTTGATCTAACAATTATTGATTTAGATAGTGGGAAAGAACTAGATATGGGCACTATATATGATTATTTTGGCAAAGAATCTTGGATAGATTATACCGGGTTAACTTTTCATCAAAGACAAAATCGACTGCTCTTGCAATCGGTAATGAAAAAATATGGATTTAAATCACTAAAAGAAGAGTGGTGGCACTTTACTTTGTCAAATGAGCGATTTCCTAAAAAATATTTTAATTTTATGGTGGAGTAAAACATGAATTATTCATTCAAATTAATTATCTCTATATGCTTCCTAACCTTTCTATCGGCTAATGACATTAAAGATGAGTATGGATCTGTTACAGAAAAAATCATTAGATCTTTAGACACTGATAGTCTAGGCTATAAGCGCCTTGCATATTTGTGTGATATGTTTGGCCCTAGATTGAGCGGGTCAAAGAATTTGGAGAAAGCTATAGATTGGATTATAAATGAAATGAAAAATGACGGATTATCAAGTGTGAGAGGCGAGAGAGTTAAGGTACCAACATGGATCAGAGGAAAGGAGTCACTAAAAATATTAGTTCCATTTGAAAGAGAGTTAAATGTACTAGGCGTAGGTGGTAGTGTTTCTACCTCTAAAGGCGGTATAAGGGGTGAGGTGATTGTTGTGGATGATTTTGAAGAGCTAGATAGAATGAAGAAAAACATTGCCGGCAAGATAGTACTTTATAATGTTCCCTTTACTACATACGGCGAGACTGTCCAATATCGGTATGATGGACCAAATCGCGCAGCAGAATATGGTGCAATAGCCAGTATTATTCGGTCCATTGGACCATGGTCAATGAACACGCCACATACTGGAACAATGGGCGATTATAAATCAAATAAAAAAATTCCACATGCAGCGATTAGCATGGAAGACGCAATGATGATTGCAAGAATATATGACCGCGGACGGAAAGTTGTCTTAAAGTTAAACATGGAGGGGAAATTCGTTAGTGATAGATGGTCAAGAAATGTTATTGCAGAATTAACAGGATCTACATATCCAGAGGAGATTGTTGTGCTAGGCGGACATATAGATTCATGGGACGTGGGACAGGGTGCACATGATGATGGTGGCGGATGTGTTGCAGCATGGCATGCTGTTAATCTCATTAAAGAATTGGGACTGAAGCCTAAGAGAACGCTCAGAGTAGTACTATGGACGAATGAAGAAAACGGCGGACGTGGTAATAAAAATTATCGTGATGAGCACAAATCGGAATTAGAAAATCACATAGTTGCCATAGAATCCGATGGCGGAGTATTTGCACCTAAGGGTTTTGGTTTTACTGGAAGTGTGGATGCCAGAAAGATCATTTTTAATATCGCAGATCTACTTGATCCTATTGGCGCAGGAAAAATCACTAAATGGGGAAGGGCGGCAGACGTGGCCCCATTAAACGATGAAGGTGTTCCTGTGATGTCTCTAAACGTAGAAGGTTCTAAATATTTTTGGTATCATCATACCGATGCAGATACTTTTGATAAAGTTGACTATAGAGAGTTCAATAACTGTATCGGAGCGATGGCTATTATGGCATATGTCATAGCGGATATGGATATTCGACTGCCTAGATGATTTATATATTCAACTATAATAGATTGATTGGATATGTCTGAAGCAACTAGAAAATTAGCTGCAATTGTTTTTACTGATATAGTCGGTTTTACAAAATTATCAGCAAAAGATGAGAAAAAAGCATTTCAACTGCTTGACACCCAACGTGACCTGTTAAAGCCAATTGTCAAAACTTTTAATGGCGACTGGCTCAAAGAAATGGGCGACGGATTATTACTTACTTTTCCAACAGTGAGCGCAGCTGTCGAATGTTCGATCCAAATACAATCAGCTGTTAAAGATATAGAAAATCTAGATCTTAGGATTGGCATACATGAGGGAGAAATAACTGAGAAAGATGGCGATGTATTTGGAGATGATGTAAATGTTGCATCTAGGATTGAGCCATTTTCAGCTGCTGGTGGTATATCAATATCTGGGAAAGTGCAGCAAAATATTTCTAGCCTCCCAGAGTATAGGACAGAGTACTTAGGCCAGCCAAGTTTTAAAGGTGTTGCTCAAAAGGTAGAGGTCTATTGTATTGTATCACATTCACTACCCAAGCCTAAACTAGATAAGATAAATGCCAAACTAGATTCTGGTAGCAACAAATCCTTATTTAAGCGCATAATTTTTCCTATAACTGGATTTGTATTTACTTTAATTGGTGGAATAGTATGGTTTATTCTGCCATTATTGTCATTTGGTTCTGCTAATGAAGGTGAGAACTATGAAAAAAGAATCGCCGTGTTATACTTTGAAAATCGTGGGGAAACTAAGGACCTCTATTTCGCAGACGGGCTAACTGAAGAAATCATATCACGATTATCTAGAGTCAAAGATTTGTCTGTTGTTTCTAAATTCGATATTGCTGAATTCAAAGGTAAGAATATTAATATCGAAAATATAAAAGATAAGACAAAAGCGGATTTCATTCTTAGTGGCAATGTCCTTAGGATTAATGATAAGATTAAGATCACAGCTGAATTGACAGACATTATTAAGCGCGAGGTCCCATGGGGAGATACATTTGAACGAAATGTTACAGATATTTTTTCTGTTCAGGATGAAGTTGCTCTAAATATCGTTAATAATTTAGATATGAATATCTCATCAAGAGATAGAGAATCAGTAACTATAGACCCTACATCTAATGTTAAGGTTTTTGACAGACTCGCAAAGGCAAAAGCAAGCGCATACAACTTAAGAACTACTGATGACGGTATCGATAATATGATTAATACTCTAAATGAAATAGTCTCTGACGATTCAACTTACGCAGATGCGCTAAGCACAAGGGGGTTTTATCTATTTTTGAAATATTGGTATCAGGGATATTGGACAAAAGCAGAAAAGTTAGAAAAAGGAAAAGTGATACTTAAAAACTGCCTAATAGATTTAGAGACTTCACTAAGATATGATTCGAGCAATAGGATAGCCCTAGCTTTTCTCCCAGTAGCGCATCTTGTATCATTGTGGAATGAACCATCAGCTACTTCAAAAATCTTTACAGCTAGAAAGGCTCTTGTTGAGGTAAACGAATTCAGGGAAAAGTACCCGGATGATTTTATGTCTAATTTTGTGAAAGGTCTTTACCATCGACTAAAGGCTCGAATGGCAGCAATATCGAGCGATTCTGACTATGATTTAGCTGTAAAGCACTTGGCTCTATCAATAGAACAAACAAGGAACGCAATAAGAAATAATATTTCTGATCCAATGATAAAAAATATTTATGAGGAAAGCCTAAACAATCTAGCATATTTTCAACAAACCTATTCTGACTACTCATCTGCGATTGAATATTACAATGAACTAGAAGAAATAAACATGCGTGATAAACAATATGAAAGGTTATCAAGAGCATATAGTAGTCACGCAACAACTCTACAGCTGGTTGGGAACTATGAACTTTCAATTGATTATTCATTTAAGTATGAGAAATTAAATAATCATCTGAAATCGCCAAGCGTTCCTTTTTTGGCAAAAATATTAATCTCTAGTAACTACATCCTAATGGGTGAACCTGTGGTAGGAAGAGATATACTCCAAGAACTTCAAGGTGATTATAGTAAAATTACCAAAACAGGGCTAGACATTGGATCTAGTTATTTATACTACCTGGGAAAAGCGTCTATAGATTTAGGTAAGAATAAAGAGGCAATTAAATATCTATCATCATTTATTGATTTATTTGATCAGTTGGTTATAGAAAAAGCAGGAAATGAGTTTCACCTTTGGACGGTGACAGGAAAGAGGATGGTAGGGAAATCATTACTAGCACTGGCCTATGCCAAAGATGGATATAATAAGAAATCATTAGATTTCATTGAATCAATAACAGCAGAAATTCCAACTCAGACTAGGCTTTATTATGAGCACTCTGTTGAAATATTATACAACATTGGAGAAGTATATAGGATATTAGGAAAAATCGATAAGTCTAAACTTTATTTTGAAGATGCCATTATTGAAATGAACAGAGTTGCTGATATGTTAAACGATGAAGACAGAAATTTATTTTTTAATAACATCAAAATTCACAAAACCCTTAAAGGTTTAGCCTCTTAATTCTAGAACTTGGTAATGAAAAGACTAGTATTTTGGGTAATATTTTGCATCTTAACAATATATGTAGTTGTTATTATGTATATATATTTTAATCAACACAAGATTGTTCTATCTCCTTCTCCCCATTATCATCCCCCTCCAAATTCGTTTAATATCAGTCAAAAGTTTATTCAGTTTGGTGACAATGATAGTCTGCATACGTGGTATATAAAAAATAATAAAAGGAAGCTTACTGTATTATACTTCAGTGGAAATGCGTTTAATATATCACACAGATTATTTCATGCTGATGTTTTTAATCAATTAAATATAAATGCTATTATGTTTGACTATAAGGGATATGGATTAAGTACGGGTATAATTAATGGAAAGGAAAGCTTTTTTGAAAGTAGTGACCTAGTCTACAACTATATAATAGATAGTTTAGCTGTTCCTTCTGACTCAATTATCTTTTGGGGTTACTCACTGGGTGCGCCTATTGCGGCCCAATTAACTAGTGGAAAAAATCTACTTGGGTTTATTCTTGAGTCTCCAGTAATAAGTGTCAATCAAATCTCTATCGAAGCATATCCGTATTTACCTTTTTCAATGATTAATAAATTTGATTTTGATATAGAAGATTATATTGATAAGTCTAGTGGGCCAATACTTCTTATTCATAGTGAAGATGATAATGTTATTCCATTTCGACATGTGTCTAATTTTTATAATAATCTGGTTAGGAAAAATAAACAGATGGTAATAATTCATGGTAGACATAGACTTTCATCCTTTGAATCTTTTCCGATATATTTTAATGGTATCTCATCTTTTATAAAGGGCCTAACTATAAAGGTAGAATAATATGAATAATATTTATTTAAGACTTTGTTTTTTAATTATTGTCATCACACTACTGCATAGATTTGCGCCAACTCCTTTAAAATATCCCAAAACTGAGTTATCTTCAAATGCGACAGATCTTTATCATGACAAATCAATTAAAGATGAATACAGATGGTTAGAAGATGATAACTCCAAGAAGACAAAGGCATGGGTTCAAAAGCAGAATGCTTTTACAGATCGCTATTTTAGAAAGATTTCATTTCGAAAAAGGATTGAGGAAAGATTAACTGAAATATGGAATTATCCTACTCTAAGTATGCCTTTTATAAAGGGTGATAGGGTATACTTTTATAAAAATGATGGACTTCAAAATCAATCTGTTCTTTATAGTAAGGAAAACATTAACGCTTCTGATTCTTCCGCAATAATTATTATCAACCCAAATAAATTATCTAAGGATGGTACAGTAGCTCTTAGCGGAATATATTTTTCTAATGATCATAAATATCTAGGATATTCAATTTCGAAATCGGGCTCTGACTGGAGAGAGTTTTACGTTAAAGATTTATCAACGGGAAAAAATTTAAGTGATCATCTAAATTGGATAAAATTTAGTGGAATGGCCTGGAGTGGTAACGGATTTTATTATAAAACATTTCCAAAACCAGAGCAAGGAAAAGAGCTTTCTCAGATGAATCAAAATTCGAGAATATTTTATCACAAACTCGGAACAGATCAAAAAAATGATAAATTGATATTCTTTGATCCAGACAATCCTAAGATAAGCGCCTATGCATCAACTACCAATGATGGAAGATTTTTATTGCTATATCGAAGCAAAGGTACATATGGAAGATCACTCATGGTTAAAGATTTAAATATGCCTAAAAGCCATTTCATCACAATTGTAGATGATTATGATTCCGATATTAGAATTGTTGATCATATTGATGGAAAACTATTAGCTATAACCGATCGTAAATCACCTAAAAAAAGAGTAGTTATAATTGACCCGGAATATCCAAAAGAAGGTCTGTGGGAAACTATTATTCCCGAAAATAATAATGTACTTACCTCTGTAAATATGATAAACAACAATCTTGTCGCTCATTATATGGTAGATATTATTTCAGAGTGGATTATTTTCGATTTATATGGCAATATTATAAATAAAGTAAATTTACCTGGTCCAGGAATTTCGTATGGATTCGGGGGAGAAAATAATCAATCTATATCATGGTATAGATTTGAATCCTTAGTCCATCCACCAACAGTGTATGCCTATGACTTTACTAATAAGACTTCAAAAGTATACTACGAATCCAAAGCTAAGTTTGAAAAAGAAAAATATGTAATGAAACAAAAGTTTTATACCTCAAAAGACGGCACAAGGATTCCCATATTTATTGCACACAATAAAGAATTAGTTTTAGATGGTATGAGACCAACCCTGTTATATGGATACGGTGGATTTAATATTTCCAGGAGGCCATTTTTTAATAAAACAATATCAGTTATTCTTGAAAACGATGGGGTCTATGCGATAGCTAATATTCGAGGCGGTGGAGAATATGGTCAAGAGTGGCATGAAGCAGGGATGCTTGATAAAAAGCAAAATGTATTTGATGATTTTATTTATGCAGGACAATTTTTAATTACTGAAGGATATACTTCTCCAGAAAGATTAGCAATTAGAGGCGGATCAAATGGAGGAACTCTAATAGGAGCGGTTATCAATCAGAAACCAAATTTATTTCGAGTTGCCTTTCCTGAGGTAGGTGTAATGGACATGTTACGATATGAGAAGTTTACTATTGGCTGGGCATGGGCCGTTGAATTTGGAACTGTTAACAATAGAAAAGATTTTGACAATCTACTTTCTTACTCTCCATTACATAATATTAAAAAACAGACGTATCCATCGGTTCTTACTTATACTGCTGACCATGATGATAGGGTAGTACCAGCACACTCATTTAAATATGCAGCTAAGCTTCAACAACATCAGGTTAGTGATGATCCCATATTAATTCGAATTGGTACAAGTACGGGTCACGGTGCTGGACGCTCCACGAAAAAACGCATTAAAGAATACGCTGAAAAATGGGCCTTTATGTTTTATGAGATGGGTTTAGAGCTTTAGGAGACTATCTTATCAATATCGTCTCTTATAAGTATTAAAATCGCAGACTGTGGGACAATCAGATATTCTTTTTTTTCTATTTCTATCTCTATCCCTGCTTTTCCTAGATATAATGCATAATCACCAATTTCAGCCTGTGTGGGTATATATTTAATTTCGTTTTTAGCTTCTTTCCAGGGCTCATTAACACTGTCATCAGGAGATCCAAGAGGAATCCCTGGTCCGACTTCAACAACAATGCCACCTTTAACTTCTTGTTTTTCTATAACGCTGGGAGGCAGATACAGGCCTGCTGGCGAAGTTTTGTCACCCTTATCTGGCTGGATTAAGAGCCTGTCACCTACTACTAGTACCTGTTTACTCTTACTTTTCACAAAATAAGTTAATTAATATAGTAGTTAGACTACAAGTTGAAGGAATATATATTACTCGTTGGTGTCTAGATTTAATGATGATGGGACTAGATCAGGATTATCTGGTTCTTTTGGACTAGGCTTACTTCCCCAATAGGTAGGTCTTATATTAATCATATAAAATACATTTTCCGTAGTTCTGTAAACCTCATTCGTGCCTATGGTTCGGTAGAAATTATGAGAATAATCTTGACCCTTGTTACTAAATATTACCGAAGACAGCATTTCATTTTCTTTACTGAAAAGGGTTACTTTTTTTCCGGACGAATCTGTTACTCCAAACTTACTCCATTTACTAGGGTTTTTAGACATGACCATATCATATGATCCATTAATGATTTTTTCAAAAAATTGATTGATCTGACGGTCTTTCATATCTAGTGAATCTGCCTGCGGCATAATCCATGATGTATCAGACTTTACTAACACTAATGAATCGCCTGATTCTTCAAATAATATTCGATGAATTTCATCCTCATTTAACTGAAATATTTTCTCGGATGATATTTTATATTTATTCTGTTGATTCTGATTAATAAAAAAAAGAAGTAGTAGAACAACAAAAACGACTAGTAAATACTGTAATGATTTATTCATAGATCTGTTTCAATATTTCTGCTTTATCTTTTTCCCTTTTTGACCTATACATACCTAACCCAACAATGATTAATGAAGGGAGAAGCACATTTGCCCATTTCCAACGACTTCTGGTACCATCTTCAATCTCTTCAAGTGGTCGGTTTGTAATCTCCCGAGAGCGAAGAGCGATCAATTCCTTTTCTCCAGCTAGATAGTCAACAGTATTCATCAGAAAAACCATATTCTCAGGAATAGACATTCCAGCATCATCCGATAAAAATCTCGAATCAGATACTAAAATCAATTCACCTCCTGAAACAAGTCTTGAAGATGCACACAAAATTTTTCCACGCTGGTTTAAATTCTGCAAAAATGGGTTGCTCTTAGGATCAGGGCTAAGAATAAATCTACCTGACATAATTGCCGATTTGTTTGAGCTTGAAAAAAGATCAACTACACCTGCGACACTGTTACTTAAGGCCGTATCCAGAGAAATCTCGCTAGGGAAGAATAAATGTATCTGCTCTAGACCGCTAACAACCAACTCTTGATCGTTGAATTTTTTAATTATAGGTAAGAAAGGATACTCCATCGGGACGTTCATACGGATAAATCCCATTTGCTGTTGTACCTGTACTCTTCCGCATGATTTATCAAGAACTAGACTCTGATTAACGTTCATTCCGTAAGACTTTAAAAAACCAAAAATATTAGAGTTTATCGGAGTAGCCTGCTGAACTTGCATATCCGTTGATACACCGCTTTGAGCAATAAAAATACCTCTGCCTGACTCAAGAAATGAATTGAGATTTGATATAGTGATAGAGTCTATCGTGTCGGTTGCTCCGCTAACTAATAATACATCGATGTTCTCATCAATTAATAATCCTTCGGACGATAGATCAACATTTTGTGTATTATGGTGTTGTCTAAGTTGATTAGATAGATTTTCTGTCTTTAGTTCTGTACTGCTTGAAAGATTAGCTATGCCAATTGTTTTTTTATCTTTGTTAACAAGAGTCTTAATTTTGGTTGTAATCAAATACTCAAGCCCCGTGGCTGTTTGAATAACAGGTATCGTCTCTTTTTTGTCTTCATAGAGAATAACCATGCCTAGGTAAACTCTTTTAATCTCTAGCTTATCATCCTCAACAACTTGCATTTGTACGGGCTGGATACCATCTTTTCTGGCTTCCTCTTCTAGGGCTTCGTTAGACTCTGGGTTTGTAAAAAAGAATCTAATATTATCAGACTGTGCTTCATATTCTTCGAGAAGATCCTGCAAAAATCGTTGAGTATTTGAAAGTTCTCCAGGAAGATCATCTGAAAAATATACTTTCATAGTCAACAGGTCATCAATTTTATCAAGTACATTCTCACTGGATTTACTCAGAGAGTACATTTTATTGTCGGTTAGGTCAAATCTTTTGTACCAGTTCCTACCGATGAGATTTAGTAGCAATAAGATTCCTAAGAGGACACTTATGTAGATAGTAAATGAATTTTTATTTCTTACAAGCATTCTATCTAACTCCAACGTCTGGATTCGACCAGCCTAGTTGTTAAGAATAGAAAAAATCCAATTACTGAACCGAAATAAATAAGATTTCTAGTGTCTATTACACCTCGTGAAATATTGGACAAATGATATTCTACACTTATATATTGAATGATTCCTGCTAACATATCAGGCATAAACACTAAGACCTTATCAAATAGCCAGAATACAAAAATAATTGCAATACCAATAATAAATGATATAACCTGGTTATCGGTCACAGCGCTAGAAAAAATACCGATAGATGCATATACAGCCCCAACAAGCACTAATCCTAGGTATCCAGTGAATACGGCACCGTAGTCTATCGAGTTTCCAAATGAAACTAAGGTGATAAAGTGTATTGACGTAGACAGCAGAGCTATACTTATAAGCGCAACCGCAGAAAGATACTTTCCTATAACAATATCTCTATCTTCAATTGGCAAGGTTGATATTATTTCTAACGTCCCCAAACCTTTTTCTCTAGATATTAGACCCATTGTAATTCCTGGTACGAAAAACAAATAAACTAGCGGTACTATATTAAATAAAGTTCTAAGATCTGATTGACCATAAAGGAAAAACGTAGTAGTAAAAAACCATCCATTTAACAGAGCAAAGACCACTAGAAAGACATAGGCCATAGGACTATCAAAGAATGATTTTAATTCCCTTTTAAATATGATTAAAGAGCTACCCATTATTAGACTCATCACTGCTAGTTAAATTTCTGAAAATATCTTCAAGGTTTTGTTTTGTAGCAAACATTTCAAGTATTGTCCAACCTTTATCGACGGCATATTTAAATATATCTGATCTTGGATCATTATTTTTTGGATACTTAATATTTATTTTTGTGTATGTATCTTCTTTAGAAATGGACGATATATCTATTGATGGAATTATTGCTTTCATATCATTAATATCATTTTCATCTGCATTTTCTACGTCCATACTGAGTTCTGTCTTTGCATTAGTATCTGATAATAGTGAATCACTAGATCCGTCAGCAACGATCGAGCCTTCATTAATTATGATTATCCTATCAACCGTAGCCTGAATTTCTTGGAGGATATGTGATGACATTATAACAATCTTTTCTTTACCTAGTTTTCTTATTAACTGCCTGATCTCTACTATTTGGTTAGGATCTAATCCTGAAACAGGTTCATCAAGAATTAATATTTTAGGATCGTGAATCATTGCAGCGGCCAACCCTATCCGTTGTTTATAACCTTTAGAACAATTTCCTATGGTTCGATGAGCGACGGCATTTAGAGCACATTCTTCTACAACCTTTTGGAATGCCGATTTAAAATTTTCATTAGGAATTCCCCTTATTTCCGATATGAACTTCAGATAATCATGTACCCTCATTTCACCATATAGAGGATTTAATTCAGGAAGATATCCAATATCTTTTTGAATCTCTGATGTATTCTCCTGAATATTATGATCATTATAATATACATTGCCCGTTGTTGGTGAAATGTAACCAGTCATTATTTTAAGTGTAGTACTTTTTCCTGCACCATTAGCGCCAAGAAATCCGATAACCTGACCATCATCAAGATCGAACGATATAGACCTAACAGCCTTAACCGGACCATAATTTTTTGATAAATTTTCTACCCTAATCAAGATTTTTATACCTCTATTTAATAATTACAAATGATTATTTATATAAAAAGTTCCATAATTTTTTCGGTGGCAATATTAACATATATTTTTTTATCTTATTAAAAGTTTTTTAGTATTGATTATATTTTATTTCCTAATTATTAGATATTACGTATATAATTAATTAAATATAAAATTCTTGACATTGGATGGATAATAAAAATAACTTTAAGTGACTGATATGAGAATATCATCGTTGTCGACAACAACAAAAACGAAAAAAAGGAGTATATAATGAAACGTTTCTACAGATTATTTATCTCCCTTCTTGTTATCGTTGGTATTGTAGCGGTAGCTCCTGCTACAACAGTTAGTTCTGACAGTGACAAACAGCAGTGTATCACTAAAGCAGGTTCCTGTGGTGGTGATCAAGTTGTTTATGCATCTGCAGATATCAAGAAAAAGAAGAAGAAGGGTAAGAAACTCAAAGGAAAAGCTGGTAAAGGTAAAAAAGGCGGTTGGGGCAAGTGGAAGTCCAAGTGGAAGAAGAAGAAAACCGGTTAATCCTTCACATTATCATATAAAAAAGGCGCTTTTAGCGCCTTTTTTATTTTTTAGGATTTAGTTTGTTGATATTCTTATTTTCAGATTGTCACATCGATATAATTAAATTCATATAGGAAGACTAGAATGTTAAAAAAATTAGAACTAATAAAGTTGATTACTGCTTGTCTATTATTCAGTATTGTTTATTCACAGGATGAGGACGAAAGTGGCAGTCAATCATCACAGGACTTATATATCGCTTTTGATCAAACAAGCGGTAATACTAACAACCTTGTTTCAGGTGCTGAATATAGTTACTCATTAGTTGGTGACCTGGGCCCGCTTACAGACACAGAATTTTCTATTTCATTTGGCGGAAACTACGCCACGCTCGATGAAGAACCTTATGCTCTGGATGGTAATTTTCATACCCAGTTTGATCTATGGGCTAATCAAACCTACTCACCATTCTTTTTCTTTGACTATTCGTTTGACAGATCTTTAGGCTTGATCAATAGAACAGACTGGGCAATTGGTGGTAAAATGAGAGCCGGAAAAATTTTCTCTGTTAGTTATGCATACATGTTTGAGGACGAAGAATATGACTCTGTAGCGACATTTGCTAGACACTCAATTCGGCCAAAAGTAAAACTAGTATTAGCCGATGGAGCATTTTTTATGGACTGGCGTACATTTTATAAGCCTAGGGTCGATGATACCGAAGATTATTTACTAGAGAACGTTCTCGTTTTTTCAATCGCAACTTTCTATGATGCTCTATCAGTTGATATTACACTTTCACACAGCTTTAACAGCAAATATGAGGGCGATGATAAAGTGTTAAAGCCAATGGAAGAGTGGGAAAGTGTATTTGACCCAGACTATGGTGATTTTATTGCAAAAGAGACCTATTATAAAGATACGGACCTGTCTGTTTCCATTGGATTCAGCCTAGCATTCTAGATATCAGATAGAGCAATCTAAATTATTTAATATTTAAGGGCGTAGGGGTAACTTTACGCCCTTTCTTTTTATTATGGACTATAAACATAAAGATATTGAGGCCAAATGGCAAAAATACTGGGATGAAAATAAAACCTTTCGCTCTATTGAATCTGACGACAAGGAAAAATTCTATATTCTTGATATGTTTCCATATCCATCTGGGTCGGGGTTACACGTTGGTCACCCATTAGGGTATACAGCCACTGATATATATTCTCGCTATAAAAGGCTACAAGGGTTTAATGTGCTTCATCCTATAGGTTGGGACGCCTTTGGACTACCAGCTGAACAGTATGCACTAAAAACCGGAACACATCCACAAAAAACTACTGAAAAAAATATCGCTCGATATAGGGGCCAACTTAAAATGCTTGGTTTTTCCTATGACTGGGACAGGGAAATAAACACAACAGACCCTAAATATTATAAATGGACTCAGTGGATATTTCTCCAACTATATTATAAAGGACTAGCCTATGAGGATGAGGTCCCTGTTAACTGGTGTCCTGAGCTTAAAGCTGTATTATCTAATGAAGAAGTTGTAGATGGCAAATCAGATATCGGTGGGCATCCTGTTCACAGGGTACCTATGAGACAGTGGATGCTAAAGATAACTGACTATGCCGAATCATTATTAAATGGTCTCGATGACTTGGACTGGCCTGAGAGTGTAAAAGAATTACAACGTAATTGGATAGGCAGATCAGAGGGCTCTAAGGTAAACTTTAATCTACCATCTATAAATAAAGATATTACAGTATATACAACTCGACCAGATACGTTATTTGGTACAACATATATGGTCCTGTCTCCAGAGCATCCATTGGTGGATGAACTAGTAAGCAATGAATATAAAAATAAGGTAGACGAATATATAAAATTAGCATCTACAAAGTCCGATTTTGACAGAGGAGAGCTTAATAAGGATAAAACTGGGGTACCGCTAGGGGCTGATGCTATTAACCCTGTGAACGATGAAAAGATTCCTATATGGATAGCTGACTATGTTCTAATGAGCTATGGTACAGGTGCAATTATGGCAGTGCCAGGTCATGATCAGCGGGACTATGAGTTTGCAAAGAAGTTTGATTTACCGATTGTAGAGGTTGTATCTGGTGGAAATATTGAAGCAGAGGCATTTACCGAAAGTAATAAGGGTTTAATGATTAATTCTTCTAATGACAAAGGACTAGAACTAAATGGTCTAAAAGTATTTGATGCAATTATCGCCACTATTAAGTGGCTAGAAACAAATAAAAAAGGAGAAGGTACAGTCCAATATAAACTCAGAGACTGGCTTTTCTCTCGTCAGCGCTACTGGGGTGAGCCTATGCCTATTATACATGGTGACAATGATAAAATAATTCCTCTAAATGAATCTGACCTACCTTTGACTCTTCCGGAGGTAGACAAATACGAACCTACCGGTACAGGAGAATCGCCATTAGCTGGAATTGATGATTGGGTAAACACAGATAATGGAAAAAGGGAAACAAACACAATGCCGCAATGGGCCGGTTCGTGCTGGTATTATTTAAGATATACAGATCCTTTAAATAGCGATAAAGCGTGGGATCCAGAAAAAGAAAAATATTGGATGCCTGTGGACTTATATGTTGGAGGGGTAGAGCATGCTGTCTTACACCTTCTTTATTCACGTTTTTGGCACCATGTGTTGTATGATCTCGGACTAGTGTCTACGAAAGAGCCATTTAAAAAGCTATTTAACCAGGGCATGATCGGTGGAGAAGATGGTCAAAAAATGAGCAAATCACGTGGTAATGTTGTAAATCCAGACGAAGTGGTAGAAAAATATGGCGCAGATAGTTTTCGGATATATGAAATGTTCATGGGCCCATTAGATAAGTCTAAACCATGGAACACAAAAGGACTCCAGGGTTGCTATAGATTTGTTCAAAAGATTTGGCGTTTGTATACGGAAGATGAATCAAAAATTGTAAATAATAAAGGGTCCAAAGAATCCATTATGATACTACATCAAACAATTAAAAAAGTAACGAACGATTTGGATAGTCTTAGTTTTAATACGGCTGTATCACAGATGATGATATTCGTAAATCACATGCTAAATCAGGATACATATAATGAAGAGATTTTACATACATTTTTAATTATTTTAAATCCATTTGCTCCTCATCTTTCCGAAGAGCTTAATGAAATGATATTCAAAAATAACTATTGTCCAATATCGGATAAATCTTGGCCAAATTACGACGGAGCATTAATAGTCGCAGACACGATGACTATTGCAGTTCAAATAAATGGAAAGACGAGAGGAACAATAGAAGTAGATTCCGGTTTAGATAAAGAAAATATATTTAACAATATTCAAGAAAATGAACAATTCATTAAGTATTTAGAAAATGGAAATATTATAAAAAAGATATATGTTCCAAACAGGTTGGTTAATTTTGTAATAGTTTAAACAAATAGTTTTTTTTATTGTAATATTTACATCAATTAAATCTAATTATTTAAGAATCAATAATTTCAATAGGAGAAGAATATGTTACGTTTTTTCAAATCTATCCTTTACTTAATGCTCATGTTATGTATCTATAACTGTGGTACAAAAGTTTCTGATACAAAAATACCTGTTTCCACTAAATCTGCTGAAGCAGATAATTTATTACAAGAGGCTTTACAATTAAATTCTATTTCTAAAGGAGACGAAGCGAAGAAAAAACTACTAAAGGCTATAGAGATTGATGAGAATTTTGGATTTGCATATATGGTGCTATCTACCTTTGGAAGCAATACTGTTACAGAAACAGATACATACTATGAAAAGGCATTAAGCCTAAAAGATCAATTAAATGATGTAGAACGATGTATGTTAGAAGTCCGGACTTCTTATCGTGATAATGATACAGAAAAAAGGCTAGAGTATAGTAAAAAAATATTAGAACTTATTCCGGATAATGCATTCGCTCATCTAAGAATGGCATACACACATTGGGAAATGGCAGATATTGAAGAATCGCGTAAGTACTTACTTTCAGCTATTGATAAAGATAAATATTATAGTGAGGCATATGGAGCTCTAATTCAAAATTATATGTTTTATGAACCAAAATCCTATGAAAAGGCTGAAAAGTATGCTACAGAGATACTGTCTTTTAATAAAAGTGAAAGCTATTACCATGTTGCATTAGGTGATGTTTACAGGGGGCAGAATAAACTTGAAAAAGCTGCGGAAAAATATGATGATGCATATGAAACAGGCACGAATAACTGGTTAAGTGCTGCTAAGGCTGGACATGCATATACTATGATCAATCCGCCAGAGGCCAGGAAGAGATTTGATAAGGCCATCAAAGATGCAAGAAATACAAATCAAAAGATCGGTCCTGAAAAATGGAAGATTTATTCGTATCTTCATGAAGATAATTTTCAAAAAGCTTATAATCAGTTGGTTAAATTAAAAAATAATATAGACTCTTATGACTTCTCCGATGAAAAAAAACAAGACGAAATCAGTAGCATATTATGGCATGAATATTTTATCAAGGCACATACTGGTGAATATGATGCTGCAAAAAAAGCACTTAAAAAGCAAAAAGAAATTGATCTGGCGAAAGCTAAAAAATCAAAAAATACTCGCTCTGTAAAAAATACCGAATCAGAGGCATTGTGGGCAGAGAGCCACCTTGAAATCATGAAGGGCAATTATGATGTTGCCAAAACAAAATTAGAAAAATTAAAGTCTATGGTAGAGAGTGAGAGTAATCCTCGAAGATTTGATGGGTACCATAATCTTATGGGAATGGCCAATCTTATGAGTGGAAATCCTAAAAAAGGGGTAGAACATTTTGAAAAAGTTATCGATCCCTCAAATATCTATTTTACCT